>OGZG01002393.1_pt1 | contig 12758 bp, 10 predicted proteins | sample 1576781 | NCBI WGS metagenome assembly OGZG01 (sample SAMEA3541502, study PRJEB24748) | human gut metagenome | biome: human gut; feature: human-associated habitat; material: faeces | place: China | collected 2012 | reverse complement strand
CACGTGTTACCATAAAAGGAGAGCATATGAAGGATAAAGATCTACTAAAACTGCTACTCAAAAACGGCTGGAAGGATGTACGGCAACGCGGCAGTCATCATCGTTTGAAAAAGGATAATCAAGTTGAAGTGATTGCCGTACACGGAAAAGATGTACCTGTTGGCTTATTAAATGCAATTTTAAAACGTACAGGACTAAAATGAGGAGGATTTATGAAATTTATATACCCTGCTATAATCCATGATGATGCTGATGGTTTCTGGGCTGAGTTTCCAGACTTAGAATATACCAGCAGTACTGGCTCAACGTTAACAGAGCTCGTAACTAATGCGCAAGAGGCTATGGAATTGTATATTTTAGGAGCTTTAGAAGATGGGGAAAGTTTACCTACACCTACATCTATTCGCAACTTACCTTGTACCGATACAACGTATCCTACATTAGTACAAACAGATATTGATTTAGCTAAAAATAGTAAATCCGTAAAGAAAACCTTAACAATTCCTGCCTGGCTAAATGATCGAGCATTAGCTAAAGGAATTAATTTTTCTCAGCTTTTACAAGAAGCATTAGTAGAGAAAACAATGTGAATGTAAATTTACATCATCAATTGCTCAGCAAAATTAGGACTATTGTCCACGCAATAACTGCAAAGGTGAGTATTATGATACAAAGCATCCACAGAATTATTACGAAATAGAGCAATAATTTTAGTACATATAGCACATCAAACCATATGCTATGGCGATCTTCTAATCGCGCCATAAATTCGGAGAGATGGCGCACCAAAAATGGAACCTTCACATTAGGATTTAGCTTCTTCCAGTACAGCATAATATACGGTATTACAAAACATCCTACAAAAACTAAGTATGTAAGGAATAGAGGTGTTTCTATATTATGTTGGGACATAAACCCTGACCAGTCTACGACCATTAGACCACCAAGGTATAGAAAAACAAACCAATATATAAATCCTATCGCCTTTATAATAAGGCGAATTATCTGTTTCACATCCATGCCTATAGTCCTACTAATGTTTTAAATCGCGCATTATTGTGAAAGCGTTCAAAATGGTCTTGTTCAGCGGCTACGGCTTTCACAGATGGATCAATTTTAATCGCTTTTTCAAGCCAATCAAGGGCCTTCGTATCATCCTCTTGGTCTGCATAAATGGTAGCAATACCGTATACAGACCAGGTGTTACTAGGGTCCTTTTCTAATACCTTTTCAAACCATTGTTTAGACTCATTTAATTGGCCTTGTAATTTGTACACCATAGCCATGTTGTAGTAGTTCGCTACATTATTAGGATCTAGGTCATATGATTTTTTAGTATCTGTTAAGCCCTTAGCTGTATCACCATTTAACGCCGTAGCGAAGCCACGGATGGAGTACGCCTCTGCATTATTAGGATTATCCTTAATAGAAGCTGATGCTTCCTCAATAGCTTTAGCATAATCACCAGAGGATAAAGCCTGCTTAGCTGCCATTACGTGAGCATCTTGACCTTGATCTGTCTTAGCTTGTTCGTTAGCTGTTGTAGGTTTAGTGTCTTGTTGGGTCTTAGTCTCTGTGCCACAACCTAATAGGCTAAGCAAACAAATACATAATAGAATATATTTCATACAATACCTCTATATTATCTATACATACAACCACATTATGTCGTATATATTTATTATTTAATATGATGACAATATGTAGTAGTAACTTATAATTTATTTAATACCATTACAATTATACCAAAACTATATACAAAAAAGGACGAGCCGCAACTCGTCCTTTTTCGTTATATGGTAGGTAATGTTATAAATCTTATTGTTTTGCTTTAGAGCAACGGTCTAATAGGAATGCAACGCCTACGAATGGGATGCCACCGCTTTCACCAAGACCAATTTCACATGTGGAACTGGAGCTTACGCCTAGTGTTGCGCCGTATTCAGCAATTTCACCAGCAAGGTCTTTTGTAGCAGCTTTGTTAAGTTCTGGTGTGAAGAAACCTTTTTGACCAGCAAAGCCGTCGCATGCGAAGGATTTGATATTGAATACATGGTCTGTACATAGACGAGCCAAATCTTCGATGTATTGGGATTTACCTAAGGATTTAATCTTACATTGTTTATGTACGATTACGCGTTCATCGCATTTTTCAATGTCGAGATGAGGTACTACGTATTTGCACAAGAATTCAGAAATATCGTTGATTTCTAAGTCTGGCATGTGTTTGAATGCATGGTTGAAGCATGCGCTATGGTCAATCACAATTGGATATTTACCATTTTGAGATGCTTTCATCAATGCATCGTGCAAGTCCTTAACAGCACGTTCGTGAACGTCATCGTAGTTTTCAAAGCTCAAGCCGCAGCAGAGGTTTTCAATATGTTGAGGATAAATAATATCGATATGAGCCTTGTTGCAGAGGCTTTCCACAACTTGTTGTAAGCTACGATCATCGTCATAACCTTGGTTAGGTTTGAATGCGCGGTTCGCACAAGTACTGAAGTATACAACCTTTTCAAAGTTAGTAGGTTTAATGCGGTTTTTCAATTTATAGCGATTAGCCTTAGGCGTTGTTTTAGGTACATATGGTGTAACACCTGTTACGCCATGTAAGCCTTCAGTAATCTTAGAAATCGCTTTTTGTGTAATGATAGAACCTGCAATGCCTTCGAGGCTTACACCAGCACGGCACATTTGAAGTGTTGTGGAGAAGTTATCGTAGATTTTCTTAGCCAATTCTGGTGCAGGTGGATCGATGCGGCGCATGGACAATGCGATTTGAGCAGTATCGATGCTAAGTGGGCAAAGACCTTTACACATAGAGCAAGCAGCACAAGTATCTACGCCGAAGTATTCGTAACCTTTTCTAAGTTCAGATGCCAATGTGAAGTTACCTTCGTTTTCAAGGCGTTTAGTTTCGCGCAACAATGCGATACGTTGACGTGGAGTCAATGTTAAGTTACGGCTTGGACAATGTTTTTCACAGAAACCACATTCCATACAGATTGTGAAAGCATCGTCGATAACGCATTGAGCTTTAAGGTTTTTCTTGTACACATCTGGATCATCAGTAATCATAACATCAGGGTTCAAGATGCGTTCAGGGTCAAAGATGGCTTTGATGCGACGGTTGATTTCGTACGCTTTTTTACCCCATTCCATTTCAACGAATGGTGCTACCATGCGGCCTGTACCATGTTCAGCTTTCAAAGAACCACCGAAACCAGATACGCGTTCAGACATTTCTTTTACCAAGTCGCCGAAGTTCTTAGTATCTTTAGGGTCGCTGAAATCAGGTGTAATGTTAAAATGAACGTTACCAGATAAAGCATGACCGAAGATTACGCCACCGTCTACGAAATCGTATTTGTGGAATAATTCAGTAAGCATTTCGATGCCCTTAGTGAAGTCTTCGATTTGGAAGCAAACGTCTTCTGTGATAACAGTAGTACCTTTTCTACGTTGACCACCAACGATTGGCAAGATACCTTTACGGATAGCCCACCAAGAATCGTATTCCTTAGGATCTTGAGAGTAAAGACTTGGGATAGCTGTTGGGATGTCTTTCAATTGTTCTTTAATGAAAGCTAGATTTTCATCTACAGTTTCTTTGGAATAGCTTTCAGTTTGGAACAAGATAGCGCTTGTACCTTCTGGTACTTCACGAACGAAGTCAGGTACATTATCTAGAGATTGAACGGCTTTCAAGGATTGATAGTCCATCATTTCTGCAGCTACAACCTTATCGCGGCCCATATTAGCCAAGGCTACAACGGCCAAGGATGCATCGTTCAATGTTTTGAAGAACATGAGACCGCAACCTTTATGAGGTACGTCTTCAACAGTGTTGTACACGATTTCAGATACGAAGCCCAATGTACCTTCAGAGCCGATGAACAAGTGATTGATGATATCGATGATGTCTTCGAAATCAACAAGAGAGTTCAAGCCATAGCCTGTAGTATTTTTAATTTTGTATTTGTGATGGATCAAATGAGTCAATTCTTCATCGGCTAAGATTTCTTTGCGCAATTGCAAGATTTCTTCTACCATTTGAGGTTTTTCACGAAGGAATTGTTCAATGGATTTTTTGTCGGATGTATCAAGAACAGTACCATCTAGTAATACAACGCGGATGGAACGGATTGTTTTATAGGAGTTTTGAGCCGTACCACAGCACATACCAGAGGAGTTATTGTTCAAAATACCGCCTACTAATGCTGTTGCAAGCGTAGCAGGATCTGGACCGATTTTGCGGTTGTATGGTTTCAACAAATCGTTGGCATCAGAACCGATAACACCACATTCGCATTTTAAAGCCTTGCCATCGTCGATAACTTCCATTTTTTTGAAGCCATCATTACATACGATGAGCACGTCTTCACTGGAACATTGACCAGACAAAGAAGAACCAGCCGCACGGAATGTAAATGGTGTACCACATTGTTGGCACAAACGAATAAGGCGTCGTACTTCCCGTTCATCCTCAGCCTTTACAACAACCTTTGGTAAATAGCTGTAACAGGACGCGTCAACGCCATATGCATAACGACGTAAATGATCGGTATACACACGATCTTTACAAATCTCTTTTGCCTCCTTGGCAAAACGTTCATAATCTCTAGTAAGCGTACTCACTTATATTTCCTCCTATCCTCTCTTAAGGAATATATCTTATATTGTCTTATATTTAGTATACGCCGTTCTCATTCTCACTACTATAATTATGCATAAATTATATGTCTCCTAACAATTCTCGATATGCACTGTGTTTTTATTTCTTTAGTTGAAAGTGCATCTCAATAGCATTATCATGTACTCATCTTTTCATATGTTATATTAAAACTATTTTATTTACTAAGCATATTCATAACGCCATAACAAATGAGTGCTAAACATCCCATAAAACATGAGTTACACTGCATATAATTCTATAGGAAATAGTTTACAAAAATTATGCATAAATTCAGTATAATTTATTTATTTTAGTTTTCTCGTTCTCATTTATATTTAACTATGACTTTTACTCATACCTTTTTTAATTGCCAGTCTAATACGCCCATTCATAGTTGCTTTACATATAAAAAGCCCTCTAGTAATAACTCTTTCGAGTAACCTCTAGAGGGCTTATATTATCCAAGAATCCCAGATTTAAGAATAAGGCGTACCGCCAACGCAAAGACAGCAACACTCATAAGGGCTAGAATAGATTTTGCTTTCAAACGTTTAGCGATGCGCGCCCCTGCTTGTGCACCAAAAATAGCGCCAATACTTGTAGGGATAGCAATACTAAATACAATATGATTTTCGATTAAATGTGTTATAACACCTATTGTTGTAGATACAGCAAGGATAGATTGGCTCGTAGCTGTAGCCATATGGGTTGGGAACCCCATGAGATAAATCAAGGCAGGCACATGGATGAGGCCACCGCCAATACCAAAGATACTGGAGATGAAACCTACAAAGAAGCTAATGCTAATACCGATAGGCTTGCTATAGGTTAGCTGATCAAGGGTAAGACTTTCTTCCTTCCGCTCCCCTTTACGGAAATTCTTAAACCCGATCAATCCAGAAGCACAGAGCATAAAGCACCCAAAGGCAAACATAAAGCCTTTACCAGAAAACCAACCAGACATTTGAGCCCCTAAGATAGCACCTGGTAAAGTTGCTAAACTAAATACAATAGCTGCGCTGATGAGTACCTTTTTCTGTTTAATATAGGCAATGGATCCAGAAATCGCATTACACATAACAGAAAATAGCGATGTCCCTACAATCATAGACGGAGACCACTCAGGGAACCAGTACATAAAGAGAGGTACAAATACAAGCCCTCCGCCAGCACCAATGATGGTGCCAAGCATAGCGGCTAAAAAGCCAACTATAGTAAAGAATATATAAAATACTATAATATTATCCAGCATGATAAGGCCTCCCTTTACTTAGAGTGGAAAAATCTCTTTGCTATAACTGATTCGATTGGAAAAATTCTTTCGCTGCTTTTAATCGTCCTCGTTCACAAGAGACTTGTAGTTCGTCACCTGGTTCAAGTTTTACATCCCCTAACGGCACAATGTATGTTCCATTGCGACGAATACTTACGATGAGTGTCCCATCTGGCAAGGCCAAGTCTTGTAATTGTACATCTGTATAATTCGCTACTACAGGTACCTTCGTTTGGAAGAAAGTTTGTACAGACTCTAAATTGTTTTGACCACTCATGGCTTGTAATAAAGAATCGTAAATAGGTGGTTCTTTTAATAACTCTGCCACAAGGTATGCCACCAGTGTAACGATACCGATGGCATAAATATTAGAGAAGCTATTCGTCATTTCAAGGACGAGCAAAATCGCCAAAATTGGGGTCCGCATCGCCGCCGCTAACACACCGCCCATGGCGCAAATAACGAATTGCGGTACAAAATCAGGAGCGATGATACCCACTGATGAAAGTAAACTTTCACAAAAGGCGCCTGCCGAAGCCCCTATAACGAGCATAGGCAAGAATATACCGCCTTGCGCACCACTGCCATAGCAGAAGGTAGTAAGCAAAATCTTACCTAATACGATGCCCCCTAAGAGCAAGACGCCATGAGAGTGAAAGGCTAGCTGCCCCACCAGATCATTGCCACCGCCCAAGAGAAGTTGCGAGTCATAGCCGATAACGGCCACAGTCACAAAGGTAAGGGCTAATTTCAAGAACCGAGAGCATTTAAGCCATTCAAAGAACTTCTTAAATGCAAAGATCATGCGACAGAAGAACACCCCACAGAGACCCATGATAACGCCAACCATAAGAAGGACTGGGAAGTACTCAAGAGGTACACCGGAGGTCACCGAAAATCCAAGGGCCGGTTCGAGGCCGAAGATACTAACCGTAATATAGTTAGAAATTAAGGTAGCCACGAAAGTAGGCACAACGAGGTACGGATAGAAGCTTTTATGGACCTCTTCAAAGACGAACATAGCCCCCGATACGGGTGCACTAAATGCAGCCGTTAAGCCTGCCCCTGCCCCAGCAGAGGTCAAGATGCGCTGCTCACGCAGCCCTGAATTCATCCAATAGGACACAATCTTGCCGGCAGAGCCACCAATTTGTACGGCTGGACCTTCACGACCTACAGAGAAGCCGGCAAAACCAGTCAACACGCCACCAATCATCTTGGAAGCTAGCGTCCGATACGGCTTCATATCAAAGAGGCCTAGCATTTCCCCTTCGATTTGAGGAATACCAGAACCACCAGACAATGGAGCCCATGCGAGCAATCGATCTACGATAAAGGCAAAGATGACCATCACCACAAGCCATCCTATGACCCACTCTAGGGTAATGCCGTCCATCAAATGCCAACGAATATGCTCAGATTCAAGGATCAAATAGCGGTAAGTAGCACCACAAAAGCCTGCAATCACACCCACAAGAGCGCCCTTCGCAATGAGCTCCGTCAACAACATACGATTCATGGACATATCTGCTAAGGTAGAACTGCGCTTATTAAATTTCCATAGCTTCATAACATTCCTCCTTAGCACTGACCAAATCTGGCTTATTATCTAAAAACATACATACAACCAAACTATGTATTCATATCCTTAGTATACTTATGTAAACCACCATTTTCAAGAAAGGATTACGTATAAAACAGCTATCTCACTAAACGTAAAATTAAAAATCCAAATAACAAGACAATAGATAGCTCTTCAAACGCAAAGCTAGCCACCTCTAACACGAGATGGCTAGTTTTGTTAAGCAAGTGTGTAAATGTATTTTCTTTACATATTCGGAGGCATCTAAAATATGTAAAGATTCTAAAGATGTAAAGTTCTTAGGGCTAGAGCTAGGCATCATTTAGACTATTAGATTATTTAGACTAGCAAAATATTTAGACTAGTTAAATATTGATACCATATTATAGTATTAAATCCTATACATCATAAAACACTATATGCTATCAAATCCTAAAATTCTTTAGAATATGGATTCGTAAATGCCAATGATTTCTTCCATAGATGCATCCCGTGGGTTACCAGGTGTACATGCATCGTTGAACGCAGATTCAGCGAGGAATGGAATGTCTTCCAGTTTTACGCCCGCTTCGCTTAATGATTTAGGAATGCCTACATCATCAGCAAGTTTTTGGATCACATCGATAGCAGCTTGACGATATGTTTCTTGATTCATGCTATCCACATCAGGAACGCCCATAACGCGAGCGATTTCACGATATTTTTCGCCTGTGGCTGGGGCGTTAAATTTCAAGACTGCTGTTAACAGCATGGCACAAGCTTTACCATGAGGGATATCGTAGACAGCACTCAATGGATGTGCCATGGAGTGAACAATGCCGAGGCCTACGTTGGAGAAACCCATACCTGCAATATATTGACCAAGAGACATGGCTTCACGACCTGCGAAGTCACCAGCTACGGCGCTACGCAAAGAACGACCAATAATTTCAATGGCTTTCAAATGAAGCATATCAGTGAGCTCCCATGCACCTTTTGTAATGTAACCTTCTACAGCGTGAACGAGGGCATCCATACCGGTAGATGCGCAAAGACCAGTTGGCATCGATGCGGACATATCAGGATCCACGATGGCTACGATTGGGATGTCATGAGGGTCAACACATACGAATTTACGATTCTTTTCAACGTCTGTAATAACGTAGTTAATCGTAACCTCTGCAGCCGTACCAGATGTGGTAGACACAGCTATAATCGGCAAGCATGGATGTTTTGTAGGTGCCAAACCTTCAAGGCTACGCACATCACTGAACTCAGGATTTGTAATAATCGTAGCAATAGCTTTACTTGTATCAATAGCACTGCCACCGCCTACAGCAACGATAGCTTCAGCACCTGCTGCATTACAAGCAGCCACACCAGATGTTACGTTTTCAATGGTTGGATTTGGCTTAATATTGTCATATACATCGTAAGCAATGCCTGCCGCATCAAGTAGATCTGTTATCTTTGTAGCTACCTTAAACTCAAATAAATCAGGTGTCGATGTAACAAGAACCTTTTTAAAATGGCGATTCTTAATTTCGTTCACAATCTCCTGAATCGCCCCTTGTCCAAAATAGGACGTACCGTTCAACATAATTCTCCGAGCCATATACAATCACTCCTAGCAAAAAAATAAACCGATTGAGAATAACTATACTAAGTAATTCTCTATCGGTTTATAAAAATCCTTGAAGCTGTGTTATGTATACACTATATAATCATTGTAATAATTCTAAGGTTTGTTTCCATTGAAGTGTTAACTCCATTCTGGCTAGGACCTGATTAAACTGTATAACAGGTAACGATTCACTTAAAAGTATTAATTCATTAATTACCTCATCAATAATATACTTGTACGATATTCTAGGCAATAGTAATCTTAAAGATATTAACACTCCATATACTGAAGATTCACTGCCTTTTGGAGTTTGTACAAAATAATATGTTAATTTTTTAATAGTTTTCTTTGGACCTATAATTCTATGGTTATAAAGTCTGTCTCCATGCGCACATACATTTCTATAACCCACAAGAACATCTAGTATTTCACTAAAAACAGGTATCAAAGTAGATGTTGGATCAGTAATAGATACCTTATACTCACCAGTATATTCCTTATGTATATCTTTTAATATTCTCTCTTGTATATTAGGTGTAATTAATTTATAAAAATTAGTAATTTCACCGAATGTAAGTTTTGTTACCAATACCCATAATGGTAAATCTTGATGTGTTGTTAAATAATGAGAAAACATCGTATGTCTCGCATTACGTTGTGTAGCATTAGATAATTTAGAGACTAATTCCGTCGCTTTTGGTAAGTTTGTTTTAGAAAAATTATTTACATTCAAATGACTAAATTCAGATGTATATACCTCCGAAAAACGATAAGATACTTTAGTACAAATATTTTGTTCAGCTTGCAATAGAGCTTTTAATAAAATAATTCGCAAATTACGATCAAAACAATATAATCCATATATTTGAAAGAATGTTGTCCCAGTTACATAATAGTCATCACCACTATTTAATGTTGCATTATTATCTAAAAAAATGTCTTTATATCCATTAATTACTGCATAATAGTTATCTCTCGCTAAAATTCTTTTAACTCTACTACCTTCGCTCCCCCTTTCCAATTGTAATATTTCGTTTTCTCATCAAGCGTAATAGGGAATCTAAAGACTTAAACGGCTTAGACATAAGTCCCTCCTACAAACAAAAAAGCTCGCCGACCCTTGAGTCGACGAGCGTTGTACGTTGCCCGTAAGCTTCGCACAGTTTCTCTGTGTAATAACTATAACAAAGTTCTCCCTTGAGTGTCAACTCAGATGCGATTTCAATGAATAGTACTTCCACTTTCTATATTCGTTATATGATTAATTAATTCCTGCCAACAAAAACAAATAGTCTAAGAAATTTTAGTTATCTTCATAAGCAAGATTCGTTTCACAGATTCATCGAGTCGTTCTTTGGAGATTTGGCCGTCTTTTACAGCTTTCATAAGGCCATTGTACGCCTCTTGCATGTGTTCGTACTCGTGGCATACAAGCAAGATATCACTGCCAGCCAAAATAGATTGAACCGCCATATCACCGAAGGTGTAGTGTTTTGCAAGAGCGCCCATATCCATATCATCCGTTACGACAACGCCGTTATAGCCCATATCCTTGCGCAACCAGTCTGTAATGATGGCTTTAGATAAACTAGATGGATGGTCTGGATCGATTTGAGGGTACATCGCATGAGACACCATAATTGCATATGTATTCGGTTTAGACTGCTTAATAAGGTCTACAAATACCTTCGTATCTTCATTCAGCAATGTTTCCTTAGATACTGGCACAACACTGGTATCAGCATGTAAATCCACGTCTGTTTTACCAATACCTGGGAAATGTTTGTAAGAATACCACAAGCCCGCTTCATCATAGGCCTTGCCTACTGCACTGGTATAGCGTACGACCTCATCAGGATTTGTACTAAAGGAACGGCCATAGGTTAAGCCCAAGTCCGCTACAGGCGCAAAGTTAATATTGAATCCCAAGTCTTTAAGTTCCGTACCAGACTGTTTGGCCAAGGATACCGCTTTCTCAATAGGCTCCTTGCCTAACTCTTCTGCTGGAGGAACCTTGATGAGCTGATCCTCCATGCGCGACACAGCACCGCCCTCTTGGTCGATACCGATGAATAACGGCGTTAAACCGGCGCTTTTACCAGTTTTATTAATATCCGCAATCAGCGATTTCACTTGATCCTTGGACTCCATATTCCGGTCAAACAAGATAATGCCGCCCACACGGTATTCATTGAGCATAAACTTCGCATCATCGTTCAAGGTCTTGCCGTGGATGCCAATCATCAACAATTGCCCCACCTTGTCTGCGTCAGACATATTAGCCACTAATTTGTCCACCTTTTCCTCTGGTGAAAGCTCGCTCTGTGCTACAGACTTATAAGTTACAGGCTCCGCCTTAGAAGTAAATGGATTATGTAAACCGCAACCCGTTGTGAGCGCCAATGCGCCGATCATCGTAGCTGCTACGATACGTCGAAACATATATACCTCCAAAATCTCTAAAAAGTATTATGTATAGTATATCAAATAATAAAGACAACCCCAAAACGCCAATACATCTCATGAATCGTTAGCGCAAAAAAGACTATTACCCCAAATCTACGAATATATACCGTATTGGTTTAAAGTAATAGTCTTTATATGAGTTAAACTCAAACTTACGCTTAACTGTTGTTTAGTCTTAACTTTTGCTTAGATTTAAATTTTCCTTAGTTTTAAATTTTACCTTGCTCTTTCATTTCTGCTAAGAGCTTTACGATACGAGGGCCACAGCCTTTACCACCGCAAGCGCCTGTACCGGCACGTGTTGCCTCTTTTACTTCAGGAAATGTATGAGCACCATTCAAAATGGCTTCCTTAATCGTTTTACGTGTAATGCTACGGCATGTACACACCTTTGTAAGCTTGTCCAGAATTGCCTCTGGCACTTGATTTTCTTCAAAATCCATATGTATTCCTCTTCTATTCACTTGAATATCTCTATACTAACTTATACACTGTGTCAATATACTTATGGTATTACATACTACATTATATATAGTATTAAATACTTCATTATATATAGTATTTATCACTACTTTATATTCAGTAATTAACACTGTTTTATCTACGATATACTAAAACACTGTTATATCGAAAAATTACGATTTCTACACTCAGTATATCATATTATGAAAACTATATCGATAGTTTTTAATATAAATATATCGATACCAATTATTTTAAAGTAGTCCCTAGTAAAATATAGTTATACGATTAGTAGCAATAATCATAATGCAGTTAAAATCTACTAACAAGAAAATCTAGCACTCAAAAAAATCAACATAAGGCACATATACTAGAAAAGCGATTAACATAAGGCAGATATACTAGAAAAAGCCTCTACCATATAGAAATTACCTATACGGTAGAGGCTTTTTATATGTCTAGTATATATGTCTAGTATATCCATTAGTATATACAGTTACGGAAGTGGCTTTCACCAAATATATTTATAAAATTGTCCCAATGATGGCAAAGAAGATTTTGAAAATCGTTTGTTGCAATGGACGAATAATCATAGAAATAATTGGTGTATTGATAAGGATGATAAAGAAAATTAAATTGGAACGTAAGAACCAGCGTGGCGCTACCATAGAAGACAGCCCAAGCTGCAATGATA
>OGZG01002384.1_pt1 | contig 12795 bp, 7 predicted proteins | sample 1576781 | NCBI WGS metagenome assembly OGZG01 (sample SAMEA3541502, study PRJEB24748) | human gut metagenome | biome: human gut; feature: human-associated habitat; material: faeces | place: China | collected 2012 | reverse complement strand
GACCGCGGCGGGAGCAATCTCCTTCCCGGTGGCGCTGTGCCTGGTAATTGGCGCCCTTTCGTAACATCCTCTTGCGCACTCGCAGCAGCAGCCGAACCCAGCAAAGCTACCACACACAACGCCTTTACATTATATATAGTCTTCATCGCTTTCTTTTATTTCTTTAGTTTACCCAATCTGTCTTCGATCATCGCGGCGATCTCATCATCGCCCTTGTAGTTGTTTTGCAAACTGGTCAGATATTGACGAGCTTGGAAATCATCACCTTGGCGGATATAAATATCAGCCAACAAGATAAAGCCCCGTGCCAACCAATATTGGTGAGGCGTACCGTTCTCGATGAAGTTCATCAAGACAGTCTCGGCATTCTTATCATCCTTATTATCATAATACAATTGAGCCAATAGATATTTAGCCTCCGCCCCGTGTATCGTACGGGTATCCTTGCTGATCTCTTTCAAGTCGGCCAACGCCTTGTTCTCCTGCTTCAAGCTGATATAAGCCTTCGCACGGACATAACGGGCCTCGGACATAATCTCGGGAGATAGCTTCGGTTCCTTCAGTAAATCGTTGGCGGCAAGCAAAGCCTCTTGCGGCTGACCGGTCAACTCGGCGCAACGCATCAAGCCCAATTTAGCGGCCTCCTTATTCTCCGGATTCTCCGCTACCGCCTGTAGATGCTTGAAACTTTCCATAGCGGCGGCGTAATCCTTATCCAGATACTCGATCTCAGCCTTACGAGCCCAAGACTCTTCCCTGAATTTCGTATCACCGCTCTCCAATACCAACGAGAACAGACGTTTCGCCTCCTCCAGATCTTTCTTGGCAAAAGCGATACTTGCCAAATAGAAATTAGCGTTCGAGCTAAACGCTCCCTGCGGGAAGGTTTGCAAATAATTCGTCAAGCTACGACGAGCGCCCTCATTATCGCCTCGCATAAATAACTTCTCGGCCGCCAGATAGGTCAAGGAGTCTTGCTCACTCACCTCGAAACGAACATTTCCACCTAATGAATTCGCATAGGCGGCAAACGAATTGATATCGTTCAACTCGATATATACGGACTTCAAGTCTTGCAAGGCCACTTTCGCCTCCTCGCTACCCGGATAATTGCTAATCACGCTCTTATAAGCCTCGGCCGCTTTCTCCGGCTGATTGTCGTTGAAGTAAATCAAACCAAGCTGTACGCCGGCCTTACGAGCCAGACTGCTTTGCGGGAAATCACGCATCAATTGCTCAAAGCTTGCCGCAGCCGCTTGATTATTATCCAATAACACGTAAGAACGTCCTTTCTCGAACAAGGCATCATCCACATATTGTGATTCCGGGAAATCACGGATCAAACGATCCATTACGCTGATCTTTCCCTTATAATCTTTCTGTAACCCAAGCAAGAAACCCTTCTGATACACCGAATAATCTCCGGCGGACGGTTGCAATTGCGCCGCACGGGTATAATTCTCTTCCGCCATAGCGAACTGACGGTTGTGGAATAAACAATCGCCGATACGATTATAAGCGTCCGCATAAGCCGGAGTCTGCTGATTGCTTTCCAGATTCACGTATTGACGGAAGCGGTTCAACGCCTCTCCATACTCTTTCAATTTGAAGTAGCTGTAACCTAAGTTATAATGTGCCAAGGCATACATATCCGTATTACGTTGGCGGGTATTATTCAAATAGGTACGATAATCGGAAATCGCCTTATTATACTCACCTTGACGATAATAAGATTCCCCACGCCAGAAATAAGCGTCGTTACGAGATTCCAGATTATAAGCGCCCAACGAAATCGCACGGCTGAAAAGATCGACCGCCTTATCCAATTCCATATTCGTGAACGCCTGCGTTCCCAACTGGAATAAGATATCTTGTTTCGCCTCCAAGATCTTCGTACTCGGATGCTTGATCTTATCGATAGAGTTCAGAGCCGCTTGATAGTTCTTGGTAGTCAAATAAACCTCCACCAGATAATCGTTTACCTTATCGGCATATTTGGAATTCGGGAAATCATTCAAGAAATCCTCGAAGATTGTCACCGACTCGCCAAAGCCCGTGAAAGCGGTCTCGTGGATCAATAAAGCGTAATTATACATAGCCGCCTCTTTCACTTGCTTATCGAAAGAAGAAGTCGCGGCAGCCTCGAAGGCCATACGGGCGTTATTCTTATCTTTTAATTTCAGATAACTTTGCCCCAGATACAGATAAGCGTTCTGCGAAAGGGCGTCGTTCTCACGAACGGTCCGTCCCAAAGCGTTCACGGCGCTACTGTAATTACCCTTATTGTAATAACATACGCCCAAGATATATAAATCGCCCCTCAACGGGCTATCCGTCGAGGATACATATTTACTCAGCATATTAATCGCTTGATCCTCATTTCCCAGATGATAGTAGGCGTTACCCATGATACGGTAAACCTCGCTATTGTTCTCGCTATCCGGATAAGAGGCTAACAATTCCTTGCCTTCGCTGATCACTTTCTCGTATTTATTCTGTATAAAATAAATTTGCGTGATATAGTACAAAGATCGCTCCTTATAATCAGACAAGTCCTTCAAGCGGGTAAATTCCACCAAGGCATTGTTGTATTTACCGGTCGTGTAATCGATATAAGCGACATAATAGGTAGATGCTTCCCGGTACTTCGTTCCGATCTGCTCGATCCGTGCGAAATAACCACGGGCCTTCTCCATATCCCCGGTTTGCAACAAGGAATAAGCCAAACGGAAACAATAAGCCTCCTGTTGTTCCGGACTTAGCATATCAATGTTCGATTCGTTAAACCAAAAGATAGCTTTCTGATACTCTCCCAGTCCGAAATGGGCGGAACCGATCAAGAAGTTCACCTCGTCCGCATGACGGGAAGCCGGGTACACATCCAGATAATCTTTCAATAACTCAACGGCATTGAGACGGCCTTGCTCATAAGCGGAATAAACCAACATATAATCGGCCTCTTGAATCAAGTCGGCATCCGTGGAATGCTGTTTATACGCCTCCAGTTTATCGATGCAACCTGAATAATTCTTCAAACTAAACAACTCCTTGCCTTCGACAAACAAACGGTTCGGCGCATCAAATTGATACGATCTCTGCCCGCTTGCCATGTGGCTGCCTACTACCAGACACAGCGGAATAAGTATTCTTTTCATCACTCATTTGCTTTTTAATACAAGCACTTACTTCAGTGCCTATTCGTTCTAATTCGCAAATATAAGTAATATGCGCCAAACAGCAGGCAAGTTCTATCAATATTTACCAAGATAGATCGGTACCGCCTTTCGGATAGAGTCTAAACCGAAGTCTTCCGGATTCACATCCTCCGGGTGAAGGATCACGATCTCGGCGGCATCATCTTCCGCATGCACGTTATTGAAATCATCTACCAAACACTCATAAAACATATCCAGCGTATGCACCTCAAAGCCGGAATACATATATAAATTAGGCAAGGAAAACAAATAACGACAATTCTGGATATGCAACCCCGTCTCCTCCCTTACTTCCCGGCGAGCGGCCTCCTCCCCCGACTCAAACATATCGACGAAGCCACCGGGCAAATCCAATGTACCCTTAGCCGGCTCTTTTCCTCGGCGAACCAGCAATAACTCCCCCTTAGCGTTCTTTATGAAACAAGCGACAGCCGACGACGGGTTGAAATAATAAACAAAACCGCACGCCATACATTTTTTCGCTTTCTCGTTATGTTCCACGAAAGCTTTTGCCCCGCAAACCGGGCAAAACTGAAATTGATACAACGGATGTCTCATACTTTATGATTTATAATTCAATTAAAAACAACAAGCCGCACCTAAATATAGATGCGGCTTGCCTTATTTCGCAAATGTCTTTTCGTTATACGCAAAACCGGATTTAGACTTCCAAACCAGCGCTTTGGTCTCTTACTTCCCAACCCAAAGCACTTGCTCCTAATACGGCAGCATCGCTCTCTTTCAATTGAGAGAATAATAATTTAGTCTTACCTGCGTAAACTTTCAACATATTTTTCTCCATTGAACGTTTAATCGGGTTCATGATCAAATCGCCAGCTTTCGTAAGACCGCCAAACAAAATGATAGCCTCCGGGCTAGAGAATGCTACGAAATCAGCGAAAGCCTCTCCCAACATAGAGCCGGTAGCCTCGAAAATCTCAAGAGCGATCTTATCATTCTTCATAGCTGCGTCGTATACGTCTTTTGAAGTGATTTCATCCGGATCCAAGTCGCGAAGAACACTCTCGTCCTTACGGATTTCCAGATATTCACGAGCCGTACGAGCCACACCGGTAGCTGAAGCATAAGCCTCCAGACATCCTTGGCGACCGCAACCGCACTGACGACCATTGTTACGACGCATGATAACGTGGCCCAACTCGCCGGCAAAACCGTCATGTCCGTATACCAAGTTACCACCGATTACGATACCGCTACCCACGCCAGTACCCAAAGTGATCACGATAAAATCTTTCATACCGCGAGCGGCTCCATAAGTCATCTCACCGATAGCGGCAGCGTTGGCGTCGTTTGTTAAAGCAACAGGAATACCATCGATCTGTTCGCTGATCAATTGAGCCAAAGGAATCTTACCTTTCCAAGGCAAGTTCGGAGCGAATTCGATACATCCGTTGAAAAAGTTTCCGTTCGGAGCACCTACACCCACACCTTTAATCTTATCCGGACCACCAGCCTGATCAATAACAGACTTCAGACCTTTAGCAAGTTCCGCTACATAGTCATTAACGTCTGCATATTTACCAGTCTTAATTGATCCACTATACAAGATTGTTCCTCTTGCGTCAACTACACCAAAAACAGTGTTGGTACCACCTATATCGATACCTACTACATAAGGCTTCTCCATGATTTTATATTTAGGATTAATAATGATTTTCCTCTTTCTGGGTAGCAAATATAAGAGGTTTAACACAAGTTGCAATACGATTTGAAGAAAATTTTACAGATTCCTGTCATTTTATCTTCTTTTTTCGAAAACTTATGTTAAGCAACATTGTTATATAATAATGGAGAATTATCGCAACGGTAATATCTCGATCCAATAGTCATCCGGATCATTAATAAAATACAATCCCATCTTGGTATTCTCGAAGCAAACCGCTCCCATTTCCTTGTGGTATTTACGTACCTCCTCATAATCGCCGGCTACCCGGAAACAAAGATGGCTCTCATTGTCGCCTAGCTCATAAGGTTCTTTCCGGTCACGCAGCCAAGTCAGCTCCATCAAGAAACCGGTTTGCTCATCCGTTAAATAAACCAATATAAAAGAACCGTCTTCCGCGACCTTTCGATGATGCTCTTTCAATCCCAACGCTTTGTTATAAAAAGCGATACTTTTCTCCAAATCCAATACGTTAATATTGAAATGGTCAAATCTGCCTTTAACTTCCATACCTAAATAAATTTATATGTTTTCTAAAACCTATACATTAATAATATATTATATATCGGTACCCTCACCCGGTACAGAAAGGACAACATACCGGCAACCTTTCGATTCGGCATACGGGGCAAAGGCCATGACCTCCGCCGGACGTTCCCAGAAATGCATCGGCACAAAGATACCGGTCTTTATCCGGTCGATGAATTGTTGGGCACCTCGCATAAAATCGGTCCCTAAGCGGGGATCTACCGGAAACATGACAACATCCATCGCCTGCGTATATTTCGCTATTATATCCAGTTCTTTCAGGTAATTCCCTTCCGCCTCCGCAACTTCCTGTGGAGTAGACTCATCTTTCCAATGCCAATTATTCAAGTCTCCGGCATGAAAAATCAGTTTACCTTGCGCCTCGATCAAAAAAGAGATACCGACATCGGTCGATCCGAACGCCCTAATCGTTAAATGCTCATCTTGGTACACATCTCCCTTCTTCATATAAAAAGCGTCCTCGGCTTTTGCCCAGCGGCGTTTCAAGATATCCTTGGAGAAAATATATTTGATATCGTCTTTCTCCTCTTTCCATTTCAACACGTCCGGATTAAAATGATCCGGATGGAAATGTGATGCCAAGACGTACAACGTCCCCGGACGTTTTAATAGCTCCCCACGCACAAACCCCTTCGCCGGGCCCGGATTCGTATCTTTGAAATAATCGATCAAGATGGAGAAGCCTTCCGCCTCTACAACAAACCCGCTATGATAAATATACACCAGTCTCATCCTATTCTCTTTATTTGTTTATTAAAAAACACCGAAACCCTCCGGGTTGTTGACTTCATGCCGCAAATATACAAAACGGTCAGACATATCACATGCCTGACCGATACAGATTATTAACCTACGATTTATTTCCAATTCTCATTCTGGACTAAAACGCCTTCCATGGTCACGATTTGATCATTCGGGATCGGAAGAGTTACCCATTTAGCGTTATAAACGCAGTTGGCAAACTTTCCGAGATGCCTCTTCTCGTAAGTGATATAATTACTTATCTCATCGTACGCTATTCCCCAACGAGCTAAGTCGTACCAGCGATGACCTTCCATCGCCAACTCTAATTTACGCTCGAAACGTAAAGCGGCTAAAGCACCATCCTTGCTGTTGAATTGCGAATCCGGATACAAACCTACACGATAATTAGCCGCAGCGTTCGAATCCAACTTCCCATTCACTTTATCATCCAAGACATAAGATGTAGAAGTGGGCAACATCGTGGCAGCATCAACGCCCTTCACATACGAGTTTGCCGCACGGGCACGTACCTCATTTATATACTTCCCGGCCTCCTTATAATTTCCGTCGTGAATCAAGACTTCGGCATACCAAAGTAAAACATCCGCATAACGGATCAAATGGTAATTCTTGGCTGTAGAACTCGTCTCCGTAGATACGCTCGTACCGCCTTTATCCGCTTTTTTCGGTTGCCGCTTCTTATTCATATAAGGACCACCATTCGCGATATCACGTACCCACCCATCCAAGATAGAAGGAACCGTTCAGTCCCAATAAGGGACATCAAAACGACCGGTACTGATATCCAGACGAGGATCGGTAAAAACCTCTAAATCCGTATGTGGAATATTATCTGTCAAGGTAGTCAACGCCGGTTTATCTTAATATGATTTATCCAGATACGGCAAACCATTCTCGTCTACGATATGTGAGTTTACCAACTCATAGGAAGGTTGATAGAAACCCCATCCGGATGTGCCCATACCTCCCGGAGGAGCCGTATGCCATGAACCTTCGATAGAGTTCGTGATTACCTGAGAACCAGAGATAGTCCGCTGTATATCGAACACGGACTCACCGCTCCAATCGGCACTACCTGCCGTAAACAAATCCTCATAAGTATCCGCTAGTTTGAATTTCGTGCCATTATTATCCTGCCCATTCGCGATAATAGCCTCCAATAAAGCCTTGGCATCCGCCCAATGATCGGAAGAACCATTCGTACCGTTATAGGGTGAAGACTGATACAGCCTCAATTTTGCCAAGAAAGCGGCGGCGGCCCATTTATTGACACGCCCTTTATCGCTCGCCCAAATATCCGGCAAGTTATCATAAGCGAACTGTAAATCCTCAGCCACCTTATCCCATATGTAAATATAATTGCCAGACTCATCCACATTGGAAACTTTTGGGTTTACATCGCTAGCGAACTCCTCGCTTCCCACGTAAGGAATAGCGGCACCAAATAATTTCATTCCCTCAAAATGCCAGAATCCGCAGAAGAATCGGGCTTGGGCGATCGCTTCGGTATAAAAATCCTTTGATACGCCTTTTACGGAGGAAAGCTCGTCCTTGATTTTATCGATCATATTAATCACGTTGTTCGCACGATAGACACCTTCATAAACCACTTTCCATTTGGTATTCAAATATCCGTTGTCCGTAGTGATCGCATACGTTTCCAAGTTCGTAAAGTCAGACTGGTCCGTAAACGTAGACCCTTTATTCGCGCTTCCACCCAGTACATCGCCATAGGCATAATTTGTCAAAGGAGCCGCAAAATACTCCTGTGTAAGCATCGATGAATACATTCCTGTAATCGCATAATTTACGCCTTCCTGATTCAGTAACTCTTCTTCACTGACCGCACCCACCGGCTTCACATCCAAGAAGTCAGAGCAAGAGGTCATCGCTCCTAATGAAGACGCCACTAACATTGAATATATAAATAGTCTTTTCATACTGTTTTTTTTAATCGTTATCAATATCCTTATCGAAAATCCTTTTAGAAAGAAATATTCACGCCTAAAATGAACTGGCGTGGCATACCATAAGAACCGTAGTCGATACCTTTCATCATATCGTTACTGCTATCTTCATTATTGCTACGAACCTCCGGATCCAAACCTGAATAGCCTGTTAATGTAAACACATTGGAAACCTGACCGTAAACACGAATCTTCTCAAATTTGATCTTATTCAAGATACTCTTTGGCAACGTATAACCGAGCGTCAATGTCTGCATACGCAAGTATGAACCGTCTTCTATATAAGTAGAATTGGATTCATTAGCCGCCTCCGTACCTTCATTAGATGTACCAGCCCATAATGGATAGATACCATCCGGGTTTGTAACGGGCTCCCAAGAGTTTTCCAAGCGATCTTTAGAGAAGTTACTTTGTAATGCCCCGAAATGCGTATAATACTGATAATGTTTATACAAGTCGTTACCTACAGAGAAATAAAGGAATGTACTCAAATCAAAACCTTTCCAACCAACACTAAGGTTCACACCTCCCGTGAAGTCCGGATGCGGATTACCGATAATCGTACGGTCTTCCGCCCCAATCTTTCCATCTCCGTTCACGTCACGAATCTTATAACGACCTACCCATGATTGAGGATTCAAGCTGGCCTCGTCCGCCACGGCATACGGTAAAATCGTTTTTCCATCCGCGGTCTTATAGTTCAGCACATCTTGTTCACTCGTATAGATTCCGTCCACTTGATAACCGTAGAACATCGCTACCGGTTGACCAACCGTGGTGATGTTTACCTTACTCAAACGCGTATTCGTAAATAGATCCGAGGAACCTAATTGGGTAACCTTATTCTTATAGGTTGAGATATTGGCGTTTACCGAGTAACTAAAATCACCGACTTTATCTCTCCAGCCCACACTGAAATCAAGACCTTTATTCTGCATATCGCCAATATTGATCTTTGGCTTAGTAGCGTTACCGGCCAAAGCGGACCAGTTAGCGTTCACCAACAAATCTGAAGTCTTCTTAATATAATAATCGATACTTCCGGTCAAACGATTATTCAACGCCGTTACGTCTAAACCGACGTTAAACATCTTGGTTGTTTCCCACTTAGCATTCACATCCCCCAGATTTGAGATCGCATAGCCCGGAGACGCCCCTGAATCCGCACCTGTGATTCCATATAAATAATCATTTCCGGTCGCATATTGAAACGCATAATTATAGGCTCCGATATTAGAGTTACCGGTCGTTCCATAACCCGCACGCACCTTTAAATCATCCAACCACGTACGTGTCTTTTCCATAAAGACCTCATCCGACATACGCCAGCCTAAAGAAAGAGAAGGGAATGTACCCCAGCGGTTATCCTCGCCAAACCGGGAAGAAGCATCCCGGCGAACCGTTACAGTTGCCAAGTATTTACCTTTATAGGAATAATCGCCACGGAAAAACAAGCCGAACATCGTACTTTTATCAAACATTTTTCCTTCATTCTTCATATTGTCGGAAGAACCATTGTTTAATATCCATGTATTGGGATTATTCTCGAAGATATAATCATAGCGAATGGCTTTCATACTTCGTCCCACACCAAATTTCATAGCTTCCGTACCGATCATAAATGTCACGTCATGATCTTCATTGAATTTCGTCTTATAAGTCGCCGTATTGGTCCACTGATAATCCAACCTCCAATTCGCGTTTTCCTCCAGATAATTTTGAGATTGCCCCTCTTTATTGGTAGCGATCGTCTTCTCACTCAACGCTTGGCTCCACATACCCATCAAACGAACACTGAACTGCGTACGAAGACTCAGGCCTTTGATCGGTTTCAACTCGGCGAAAGCCGCACTTTGCAATCGCATGAAACGAGTCCAATCATCCTGTTGATTCATGGCTGTCTGATAAGCCGTATTCGCACGTCCACCTTCCGAGGCCTGTGATCCCGCATAATCGCCACCTACATTATAAACAGGTACCCATGGCTGGATCGTATATGTTTGGGCGAATACGCTCGCATCCCCTTGACGACCCCGCTCACCGCCCATCTCCATTACGGCGATATTGGAATTCTGGCCTATCGTGAAATATTTATTCGCATTATAAGTAGAGTTGGCACGCAGTGAATAACGTTTAAAGAAAGAAGAGATAATCGTTCCTTCCCGATTAGTATAGCCTAAAGAAGCCGAGTAAGTTCCTTTCTCTCCACCTCCTAATAAAGAGATCTGATGATCCTGTACTTTACCCGTACGAGTCACCATATCATACCAATTCGTTCCTTTCTGGGCCTCCGCTTCCGAATATCCATCTTCCAACATCTGATAATAAGCGGAACGCGACCACGAATTACTACCATCCGGTTTATAGGAAGCCACCCACGCATCGATACTACCAAACTGCGAGATTACTTGATCTTTTGATAAACCGGCCGGTTTAATCGCATAAGGCATCGTCAATTCATCTTTATCGTTCAACGATCCGAATTGAGGATGAGCGGTGGGTGTTTGTCCGCGATAATCCCGCACGTTTCTCATACCTTGTGCTTGCCATTCCATCGCCTCCCATCCATTCAACAAATCATAACCACTATTCGCCATCTTTGCCACACCAAAGTAACCATCATAAGATACTCGTACCCGGCCGCTTTTAGTTCCTTGCTTTGTCGTGATAATGATTACACCATTCGCTCCTTGCGCACCGTAAATCGCAGTAGCGGAAGCATCTTTCAAGACTTGCAAAGACTCGATATCATTCGGATTGACCGCGTCGATATCCACATTCGAGACACCGTCCACAACAATCAATGGGTCTGAACCATTCAACGAGCCGACACCACGGATACGGATAGTCGTCTCACCACTAGGTCCACCCGAGTTCGAGATATACACACCGGAAGCCTTTCCTTGCAAGGCTTCTGAGAATGTCGCTACCGGAGTCTCCTTCAACTCTTCCGTAGATACGACAGCGACAGATCCCGTAATATCTTTCTTCGCTTGGGTACCATAACCTACAACAACGACCTCATCCAAGGCTTGTGTGTCTTCCGCTAATTTTACTTTGATATTGTTCTGGCTATTCTTCAGAGAGATCTCTTGAGTTACATAGCCAATGTAAGATACCACCAATATGGTATTATCCGGCACACCATCAAGTATGACCCGTCCGTCCATATCGGAAATATTTCCGATAGTTGTCCCTTTAATAAGGACATTCGCTCCAACAATTGGTCCAGCTTTGTCTGAAATAGTGCAAGTGACTCTACGTCCATCTTGTTGCAGGGCATTGCCCCTTACGTCTGGTACTAAATCGCCTACTTCTGTGGCCATAACTGGACTTGTGCCACATAGAAACAAAGAGGCTCCTAGAAACACCTGTTTCCATAATACTACATTTCTCATACAAATTTAGAATTTAAGGTATAATAAAATAAAAAACACAATCTAACAGCAAAATGATCTTTCTATATACAATAACATTCTAGATTTCAGCAAATTCTTGAATACTTATGGTCTAAATGTTTTTTCATAAAACGACTAATCGAAACGATCGTTTCTATTAGTCGTTTGTAAAGGTCTGTTTTTTTTTCGACACGTGCAACTTTTTGTTGATTTTTTTTTATTTTATCTTATTGCTAATGGGAGAGATAACCCTTCATCGATCTAAAAAAAGCTTTTCTTTTTCAAATCATCATTTCCTCTTTTCAAAAACGCAAGATTTAAACGATCGTTTAGACTAGTCGTTTTTTTACCCAGAAGGTGTCATCATAGAACCTTTCATTGACCAGTCGTTTTTTTAGTATTATGAAAGAAAGCAAGAAGCGGCTTTTATCATTAAAGACATGATAATGAAGAAGCTACACAAATGAAGTTGAGAAGAAGAGAATGATGTTTGCCTATTTTGAGATGTAAACAGATGTAACATACCCTAGAGGTATGGCAGAGTAGTGAATTCATTTTGTTAAAAGTCTGTGTTTTTTATTTTATTATACCTTAAATTCTAAATTTGTATGAGAAATGTTGTATCATGGAAGCCATTAGTCTTAGGAGCTTCTTTTCTTCTGTACGGAGCCGGAACTGCTTTTGCTACAGAAACAGATTATTTGTATCCAACATCCAGTACAGGACTTATGAGCGTACAGCAAGATGGACGACAAGTTAACTGTACCATCGTAGACAAATCTGGCCCTATCCTCGGAGCTAATGTAGTCGTAAAAGGGACTACTATCGGAAACATCTCCGATATGGACGGGCGAGCTATTATCGACAATGTGCCCGCAAACGCAGTCTTAGTAGTATCTTACATCGGATACGTAACTCAAGAAGTGCATCTTAAAGATAACCAGACCTCTATCAAAATTACATTAGTAGAAGACTCCCAAGCCTTGGACGAGGTTGTCGTAACGGGTTATAGTACCCAAGCGAAGAAAGACATTACCGGATCCGTGGCCGTAGTCTCTACAGATGACTTAAAAGAGACTCCAGTATCCAACTTCGCCGAGGCCTTGCAAGGCAAGGCAGCCGGTGTATTCGTACAGGCTGGTGGCGGTCCGTTGGGTGAGACTACGATCCGTATCCGTGGTGTAGGCTCCGTGAATGGTTCCGACCCGTTAGTGATC
>OGZG01002382.1_pt1 | contig 12800 bp, 9 predicted proteins | sample 1576781 | NCBI WGS metagenome assembly OGZG01 (sample SAMEA3541502, study PRJEB24748) | human gut metagenome | biome: human gut; feature: human-associated habitat; material: faeces | place: China | collected 2012 | reverse complement strand
TGTTATAAACAACCTCAGCGCGGACGGCATCAGCCGCAGCGTCGAAAAATTCGCGGACGAGCTTCGCTCCTCGCAGATGATATTCATCCCCGGCGGCTTCTCCGGCGGCGACGAGCCGGACGGCAGCGGAAAGTTTATCACGGCATTCTTCAGAAATGCCGCGATAAAAGAGGGCGTCACCGACCTGCTCGAAAACAGGGACGGACTCATGTGCGGAATCTGCAACGGCTTCCAGGCGCTGATAAAGCTCGGACTCGTCCCCTACGGCAAGATAATCGACACGGACGAAAATTGCCCGACGCTCACCTTCAACACCATCGCGCGCCACCAGTCGCGAATAGTGCGCACCCGCATTTCTTCGAACAAATCGCCGTGGCTCGCGCTGACTCAGGTCGGTGACATATATTCCGTGCCGATCTCGCACGGCGAGGGCCGTTTCCTCGCAAGCGACGAGCTCATAGCCAAGCTCGCCGCGAACGGACAGATAGCCACGCAGTATGTTGATCTTGACGGCAACGCTTCAAATGATATACACTTCAACCCCAACGATTCCGTCTGCGCTATCGAGGGCATCACATCGCCCGACGGCAGAGTCTTCGGAAAAATGGGACACAGCGAAAGAATCGGAAAAGGTCTTTACAAAAATGTCCCGGGAGATTATAATATTCGTATGTTTGAAGCAGCTGTTAAATATTTTAAATGATGACAAGGAGAATGGAGCATGGCCTATTTATCCGACATTGAAATTGCGCAGCGCTGCAAACCCGAGCACATCGGCGTTATCGCAAAGCGCGCCCATGTTGACGAAAAGTACATCGAACAATACGGAAACTACAAGGCGAAAATAGACCTGTCCCTGCTCTCGGAGACGAAGCGGGAAAACGGAAAGCTGATTCTTGTCACCGCCATAACCCCGACCCCCGCGGGCGAGGGCAAGACCACGACGACGATAGGCCTCGCAGACGGACTGCGCCGGATAGGAAAGGATGTCACGGTCGCCCTGCGCGAGCCGAGCCTCGGCCCGGTTTTCGGAGTCAAGGGCGGAGCCGCCGGCGGCGGATATGCGCAGGTGGTTCCCATGGAGGATATCAACCTCCACTTCACCGGCGACTTCCACGCGATAGGCGCGGCGAACAACCTGCTTGCCGCGATGCTCGACAACCACATTCAGCAGGGCAACGCCCTGGGCATAGATGTCCGCAAGATAACATGGAAACGCTGCGTTGACATGAACGACCGCCAGCTTCGATTTATCGTCGACGGCATGGGCGGCAAGGCGAACGGTATGCCCCGCGAGGACGGATTTGACATAACCGTCGCGAGCGAGATAATGGCTGTGCTCTGTCTTTCAAACTCGATAACCGACCTCAAAGCGAGGCTCTCGCGCATGATCGTCGGCTACACCTACGACGACAAGCCCGTGACCTGCGGCGAGCTCAAGGCGGCCGGCGCGATGACCGCGCTTTTGAAAGACGCCCTGAAGCCCAACCTTGTCCAGACCCTTGAGGGCACGCCTGCGTTCGTCCACGGCGGACCGTTCGCGAACATAGCGCACGGCTGCAACTCCGTCATGGCAACTAAGATGGCGCTCAAGATGGGCGATTATACCGTCACCGAAGCGGGATTCGGCGCAGATCTCGGTGCCGAAAAGTTCCTCGATATAAAGTGCCGCATGGCGGGACTTGCGCCCGACGCGGTGGTCGTTGTTGCCACTGTCCGCGCGCTCAAGATGCACGGCGGGCTCGACAAAAAGGAGCTTGCAGTTGAAGATATCGGCGCGCTCGAAAGAGGTATACCGAACCTCCTGCGCCATGTTTCCAACATCAAAAATGTCTATAAACTCCCCTGCGTCGTTGCGGTCAACAGATTCCCGACCGACACCGACGCCGAGATAGATTTCATCATCGCAAAATGCCGCGAGCTCGGGGTCAACACCGTGCTCTCCACCGTGTGGGCTGAAGGCGGCAAGGGCGGCGAAGCGCTCGCGCGCGAAGTAGTCCGCCTGTGCGAAGAGGAAAAGGGCGATTTCACTTTCGCCTACGAAGATGAGCTTTCGATCGAGGAGAAGATCGAAGCCGTTGTCAGAAAAGTCTACGGTGGCGACGGAATAACCGTCATGCCCAATGCCAAAAAGCAGATAGCCCAGCTTGAAGCTCTCGGTTTTAGCAAATGCCCCGTATGCATAGCAAAGACCCAGTACAGCTTTTCGGATGACCCGACAAAGCTCGGCGCGCCCGAGCACTTTACTGTGACGGTGAAAAATGTCAAGGTCTCCGCGGGCGCGGGATTCATCGTTGTTCTGACCGGCGACATTCTAACCATGCCCGGACTGCCGAAGGTTCCCGCCGCAGAAAAAATCGACGTTGACGAAAGCGGCAGAATAACAGGTCTGTTCTGAGATAATAATTCCGCTCGGAGAAAAAACTCTGCCGAGCGGAGTTTCTATAAATATCGGAGGTAATAAAATGGCTTATTATTTCAACGAAGTATCGCATACCTTTAATGAGTATCTGCTCGTCCCCGGCTATTCGTCGAGCGAGTGCGTGCCCGCGAATGTGTCGCTCAAGACGCCCCTTGTCAAGTACAAAAAGGGGGAGGAGCCCGCGATTTCGCTCAACATCCCGCTGACTTCCGCCATTATGCAGTCCGTCTCCGGCGAGAGACTCGCCGTGGCGCTCGCAAAAGAAGGCGGCGTATCGTTCATCTTCGGCTCCCAGAGCATCGAGGACGAGGCGGCAATGGTCGCAAGAGCGAAGAATTTCAAGGCGGGCTTCGTCATCAGCGACTCGAACATCACTCCCGACGCCACTCTCAACGACGTCATCGCGCTCAAGGAGAGAAACGGCCATTCCACTATCGCCGTGACCGAGGACGGCTCGGCAAACGGCAGGCTTGTTGGCATAGTCACGAGCAGAGACTACCGCGTCAGCCGCATGACCGGCGACGAGAAGGTCTCGTCCTTCATGACTCCCCTCGAAAAGCTCGTCACCGCTCCGGACACCACCACGCTTAAAGAAGCCAATGATATAATCTGGGACAACAAGCTCAACTCCCTGCCCATAGTCGACTCCGAGGGCAATCTCAGATATTTTGTTTTCCGCAAGGACTACGATGCCCATAAGGACAACCCGAACGAGCTTCTCGACGCCGACAAGCGCTATGTTGTCGGCGCAGGTATAAACACAAGAGACTACGCCGAGCGTATTCCCGCACTTGTCGAGGCGGGCGCAGATGTGCTCTGCATCGACTCCTCCGAGGGCTTCTCGGAGTGGCAGTCCCGCACCCTCGCATGGGTCAGAGAGCACTACGGCGACAGCGTCAAGGTCGGCGCGGGCAACGTAGTTGACAGAGAGGGCTTCCTCTTCCTCGCCGAGGCGGGTGCGGACTTCATAAAGGTCGGCATCGGCGGCGGCTCGATATGCATCACCCGCGAGACAAAGGGTATCGGCAGAGGTCAGGCATCGGCTCTTATCGATGTCTGCAAGGCAAGAGACGAATATTTCGAGAGAACGGGCGTATATATCCCCGTCTGCTCCGACGGCGGCATCGTCTACGACCACCACATGACCCTCGCGCTTGCAATGGGCGCGGACTTTCTGATGCTCGGCCGCTACTTCGCGCGCTTTGACGAGAGCCCGACAAACAAGATTTCACTCAAGGGCACTTACTACAAAGAGTACTGGGGCGAGGGCTCCAACCGCGCAAGGAACTGGCAGCGCTACGACCTCGGCGGCGACAAGAAGCTGTCGTTCGAGGAGGGCGTTGACTCCTATGTCCCCTACGCCGGCAGCCTCAAGGACAATGTCACGCTCTCGCTGAGCAAGGTAAAGTCCACCATGTGCAACTGCGGCGCGCTCACCATCCCCGAGCTGCAGCAGAAAGCGAAGCTGACCCTTGTCTCCGCAACGAGCATTGTTGAGGGCGGCGCGCACGACGTCGTGCAGAAAGAGACCTACTCCGATCTGAAAAAATAAGCCGAAAAATTTACGGCAGGGAGCGGTGAAAACCGTTCCCTGCCTTTGAATTTAGGCAAATTTACTTGCACAATCACCAATAAATGAAAAGTTACGGCGCAAAAGGCTGTTAAATCCGACGTTTTTACCGAAAACGCCCGTTAAACTGTTGACACGTCGAAAATGCAATGCTATAATACAGACAATTTAAGACAGCACTTGATAGAGGATGCGAACGAGAAGAGTATCCAGCAGCAACGCCGGCAAGCGGCAGCTGGAGAAAGGCAAGTTCGCCGAAGTTCTATCGCGGTTGCCGCCGCGGTAATGCTGGGCCCTCGCCGAACAGGCGACGGACTGTCACATGACTTATGTGGAGCGCTATCATCGGTTTTTCTGCACATATAGCAGCATATACAAAGCCTGTGATACCTCTTCGGGTCGCAGGCTTATTTAATTTTTTCCAGGAGATGGTACTAATGAACAGAACGAAGAGAATTGTGGCCGCCATTCTGGCTATCGCCATGTGCGCAGTATTATTTGCAGGCTGCGGCACGAAAACCGAAAGTGCCAAGACCGGCGTTGAAGACGGCGTTCTGACCGTTGCTATGGAGTGCGCATACGCTCCCTACAACTGGACTCAGAGCGATGATTCCAACGGTGCTGTCCCGATAAAGGATTCCAGCGACTACGCCAACGGATACGATATCATGATGGCTAAGAAGATATGCGAAGCAAACGGCTGGAAGCTTGAAGTTGTCCGCCTTGACTGGGATTCACTTGTTCCTGCAGTCCAGACCGGCAAGGTTGACGCCGTTATCGCAGGTCAGTCGATGACCGAAGAGCGTATGCAGCAGGTCGATTTCGCAGGTCCCTACCTCTATGCGAGCATCGTCTGCATGACAAAGCAGAACAGCAAGTATGCAAACGCTACCTCCCTTGCTGACCTCGCAGGTGCAAAGTGCACCTCCCAGCTCGGAACCATTTGGTATACCACCTGCCTTCCGCAGATAAACGGTGCTCTTATCCAGACCGCACAGGAGACCGCTCCCTCGATGCTCATGGCTCTTGAGACCGGCGCTGTCGACTTCATCTGCACCGATATGCCCACCGCTCAGGGCGCGCTCATCGCTTACAGCGATCTGAAGATCCTCGACCTCCCAGAAAATGCTTTCAAGGTTGACGAGGGCGACATCAACATCGGCATCTCTGTCAAGAAGGGCAACACCGAGCTCAAGGACAAGATCAACTCCGCCCTTGCAGGCATGACCGCAGACGACTTCAACAAGATAATGAACGAGGCTACCAAGATTCAGCCCCTTTCAAAGTAATCAACAATAATCAGAACGGAGATAACAAGATATGAACAAGCTTGCCGAGCTGTGGAGCGACATAGTCCAGTGCTGGAGCGATAGCTCAATGCAGTATCTGACCGGTGCGCTAAAGACAATAGAGCTCGCTATTATAGCGACAATCATAGGCTGCCTCATCGGCCTTGTCTGCGGAATAATCCAGACTATTCCGTGCGGCAAAAAAGACAATATCGTAAAGCGGGTCATCCTCGGCATAGTCAAGGCTATAGTGCGTATCTACGTCGAAGTTTTCAGAGGCACGCCGATGATAATCCAGGCGATATTCATCTTCTACGCCCTGCCCTACTTCTCGAACGGTGCGATAAACCTTGAACCGACTTTCGCGGCATATCTCGTTGTCTCCATCAACACCGGAGCATATATGGCAGAGACCGTCCGCGGCGGTATAATGTCGATAGACGTCGGTCAGACGGAGGGCGCAATGTCCATAGGCATGAACCACTTCAAGACCATGCTCTATGTCATTCTTCCGCAGACCATACGCAATATCATCCCGCAGATAGGCAACAACCTCATAATCAACATCAAGGATACTTCCGTCATGTTCGTTATCGGCTACGCCGAGCTCTTCGCGGCTCACAAGGCTATCGTCGGCGCAAAGTATGTCTACTTCCCGTCGGCAGTTATAACGCTGACTATCTACCTGATAATGACGGTCATCTGCTCGCTTATCCTCAGACTGTGGGAGAAGAAGCTTGACGGTCCGGAGAACTTCGATCTCTCGACCACCGACACTCTCGCCCACACCAGCGGAATGTACTCATATGTCAAGAAGTCAAAGAAGGAGGGAAGATAATGTCAGAGCCTATTTTACAGATAAATCATCTTTCAAAGAACTTCGGCAGCCACGAAGTTCTGCGCGACATTGACTTTTCGGTCAATCCCGGCGATGTCACGAGCATCATCGGCGCGTCCGGCTCGGGCAAATCAACTTTGCTCCGCTGCATAAACCTCCTTGAGACTCCGACCTCCGGCGAGATACTCTATCACGGCACGAACATCGACAATATAAAAGGCGGCGCGAGCGCATACCGTTCGCACGTCGGCATGGTGTTCCAGTCGTTCAATCTTTTCAACAACATGACCGCTCTCAAGAACTGCATGATCGGTCAGACGAAGGTTCTCAAGAAGTTCAGAGCCGAAGCCAAGGCTTCCGCACTGCATTATCTTGAAAAGGTCGGCATGGCGCCCTACATCAACGCCAAGCCCTCCCAGCTCTCCGGCGGTCAGAAGCAGCGCGTCGCAATAGCCCGCGCGCTTGCGATGGAGCCCGAAGTTCTGCTGTTCGACGAGCCGACGAGCGCACTCGACCCCCAGATGGTCGGCGAAGTGCTTGAAGTCATGCGCAACCTCGCAAAAGAGGGTCTGACGATGATAGTTGTCACTCACGAAATGGCGTTTGCGCGCGACGTTTCAACGAATGTCGTATTCATGGCGGACGGACTCATCTGCGAACAGGGCAGCCCGAAGGACATCTTCGAGAATCCGCAGGATCCAAAGACGCAGGAGTTCCTTTCAAGATTCCTCGCGAAATAAAATTAAACAGGATATCTCCGACAAGGAGATATCCTGTTTTTAATTGTATCTGAACAACCGATATACATTTATTTACCCTCCCCCCTATTCTCTTGTCAATTTTTACAAAGCTGTTTGCCAACGGACGAAGGTATGGTACAGATTGACAAAATTGAATTTATTTTGCTGAAGCACTTGAATATTTATGCATATAGTAGTATATTATTAGTCAAATAGTTGAATAATTTTGCACTGTCGGCGAATATCGGATCGTTTTTATAAACGCCGTGTTCGCCGAAAGCGCATTAAGCGGGAGACACCATGAAAATATTTATCGACGGCAGCGCCGGCACGACCGGGCTGAGAATAAAAGACAGACTGATGAAACGAAGCGACGTTGAGCTGACAACGCTCAGCGAGGAGCAGAGAAAAGATACCGAGAGCCGCAAGCAGGCGCTGAACAGCGCACAGGTCGCTTTTCTTTGCCTGCCGGACGCCGCCGCAGTTGAGGCGGTCGAACTGGTTGAAAATCCGGACACTGTTATTATAGATACCTCGACGGCGCACCGCACGAGCGAGGGCTGGGCTTACGGCTTCCCGGAGCTGTCAGCAGAATTTGAAGATAAGATAAAGAACTCCAAACGCATCGCCGTCCCCGGATGCCACGTCGGCGGGTTTATCGCGCTTGTTTATCCGCTTATTGAGGCGGGCGTGCTCGGAAATGATGCACTGCTCAGCTGCTATTCTCTGACCGGCTACAGCGGCGGCGGCAAGAAGATGATTGCCGAATACGAGAGCGAGGATAAATCTCCCCTGCTCTTTGCCCCCAGACAGTACGGGCTGACTCAGCAGCACAAGCACTTAAAAGAGATGAAAGGCATAACGGGCATTGAAAACGCCCCGATATTCTGCCCCGTGGTCGATGATTTTTACAGCGGAATGCAGGTCACAGTGCCGCTGTTCGCGGAGCAGATAAGCTGTTCTTCAAGCGAAATCGCCGACATCTACAGAGCGAAATATCAGGGTCCCGTCGTGACATTCTGCGACAAATCGGACAACGACGGCTTTCTGTGCGCGGGCGCGCTCTCGGGCACTGACGGCATGAAAATATCGGTCTACGGCAACGATGAGCGAATACTGCTGACCGCCGTATACGACAATCTCGGCAAAGGCGCATCGGGCGCCGCGCTCGAAAACCTGAACCTTGTCATGGGCAAGGACAAGGCTTTCGGACTTGATATCTGAGGAGGTAAAATAAAATGAAAATAATATCGGGCGGCGTCTGCGCCGCAAAGGGATTCAAGGCTTCCGGCGTTCACTGCGGCATCCGCAAGAACAGGACGAAGCGCGATCTCGCGCTCATATACAGCGAAAAAGCCGCCAACGCGGCGGCTGTCTATACAACTAACCTCGTCAAGGGCGCGCCGCTGGTCGTCACAAAAAATCATATCGCAGACGGCAAGGCGCAGGCGGTCATATGCAACAGCGGAAACGCGAACACCTGCAACGCGAACGGTGTTGAGATAGCCGAGCGCACGAGCGACCTGCTCGCGTCCGTGCTCGGAATAAAGCCCGCCGATGTCGTCGTCGCTTCGACAGGCGTTATCGGCCAGCCGCTGAATATCACCCCGATAGCCTCCGGCATACCCGCTCTGAAAGCAGGACTCGGCGACCACTCAGATCAGGCGGCAGAGGCGATAATGACGACCGACACGATTCCGAAGGAGATTGCCGTCAGCTTCGAAATAGGCGGAGTTGAATGCAAAATAGGCGGCATCGCCAAGGGCTCGGGCATGATTCATCCCAACATGGCGACGATGCTCGTTTTCATAACCACCGACTGTGCGATAAGCAGCGAGATGCTCCAAAAAGCCCTGTCTTCGGACATCGCGGAGACTTTCAATATGATAAGCATCGACGGCGACACCTCGACAAACGACATGGTAACAGTGCTCGCAAACGGGCTCGCCGGGAACAAAGAGATCAGCAAAGACGGCGAAGACTTCAATGAATTCATGAAAGCCCTCAACACTATAACCGTGTGGCTCTGCCGCAGGATTGCCGCCGACGGCGAGGGCGCGACGAAGCTGCTCGAATGCAAGGTCAGCGGCGCAAAAGATAAAGATACCGCCAAGACTGTTGCAAAGAGCGTTGTTTGCTCGTCGCTGACGAAAGCCGCCATGTTCGGCTCGGACGCCAACTGGGGCAGGGTTCTCTGCGCCATCGGCTACAGCGGTGCGGATGTTGACGTCAACAAAATCGACGTTTGGTTCAAGTCAGATAAAGGCTCGATCCTCGTCTGCGAAAACGGCGCGGGAGTTGATTTTTCGGAGGAAAAGGCAAAAGAGATACTCTCCGAAAATGAGATAGATATTCTTATTGATTTAAAGAGCGGCGACGCATCTTCAACGGCGTGGGGCTGCGACCTGACATATGACTATGTCAAGATAAACGGCAACTACCGCACCTGATTGCGAAAAACGGAGGGAAAGATATGAACATTTCAAACGCGGAGCGCGCAAGGGTTCTTGTCCACGCGCTGCCATATATACAGGATTACGCAGGCAAGATAGTTGTCGTCAAATACGGCGGCAACGCGATGACGAGCGAAAAGCTAAAAGATTCCGTCATGCGCGACATCGTGCTGCTCTGGCTCATCGGCATAAAGGTCGTTCTGGTTCACGGCGGCGGTCCGGAGATAACTGATATGCTCCAAAAGACCGGCAAGAAGAGTGAATTCGTCAACGGTCTGCGCGTCACGGACAAGGAGACCGCCGATATAGTGCAGATGGTGCTCGCCGGCAAAGTCAACAAAAGCCTCGTCAACCTCGTTGAAAACAAGGGCGGCAAGGCGATAGGACTCTCCGGAATAGACGGCCATATGATTGAAGCGAAGATAAAAGACGAGAAGCTCGGCTTCGTCGGCGAGATAACAAATGTAAATATCCAGCCGATACTCGACGTTATCGACAAGGGATATATCCCGATCGTTTCGACCGTCGGCTGCGACAGCGAGGGCAATGTCTATAACATAAACGCGGACACCGCCGCGGCGAAGATAGCCGGCGCGCTCAACGCGGAGAGCCTTATATCCATGACGGATATCAGCGGCATTCTTCAGGACAAGGACGACCCTGACTCGCTCATCTCGGTCATAAAGGCGGACGAAGTTCCCGCGCTCATAAAGAGCGGCATCATTGGCGGCGGCATGATTCCGAAATCCGAATGCTGCATCGACGCGATAAAATGGGGCGTACACAGGGTTTTCATTATTGACGGCAGGATACCGCACTCGATACTTATTGAAATGCTGACAGACGAAGGCATGGGCACGATGTTCACGGCATAAAAGGAGATATAATGGATATATTACAGCAGCAGGACAAGGAATACATAGCCGGAACTTATGCGAGGTTCCCGCTGACCATCGAGGGCGGCAAGGGTTCCGTGGTCTGGGACGACGCGGGGAAGATATACACTGATCTGTCCTCGGGCATAGCGGTCAACACCTTCGGCATAGCCGACGACGAATGGATAAAAGCAATAACCGAACAGGCGGGCAAAATCCAGCACATGTCGAACCTCTACTACACAGAGCCGTGCGTGAAGCTCGCGCAGATGCTCTGCGGCCGCACGGGCATGAAAAAAGTTTTCTTTTCGAACTCCGGCGCGGAGGCCAACGAATGTGCAATAAAAGCGGCGAGAAAATACGCCGCAGAGAAGCACAGCGCGGACTGCTACAACATAGTTACACTGAAAAACAGCTTCCACGGCAGGACGATAACCACCCTCGCCGCAACGGGTCAGGATGTGTTCCACAAGGATTTTCTGCCGCTGACTGAGGGATTTATCTATGTTGAGCCAAATGATATCGAGAAGATTGAAAAAGTTCTCTTTGAAAATCGCTGCGCCGCGGTCATGCTCGAAGTCGTTCAGGGCGAGGGCGGCGTCATGCCGCTCGACAAAGACTATCTCCAGTCGCTCGAAAGAATCTGCCGTGAGCGCGACATTCTGCTCATCTGCGACGAGGTTCAGACAGGCAACGGCAGAAGCGGCAAGCTCTACAGCTACATGAACTACGGCATATTCCCCGACATTGTCTCGACCGCAAAGGGACTCGCGGGTGGTCTGCCGCTCAGTGCTACACTGTTCAGCGAAAAGACAAAGGATGTTCTCACCCCCGGCTCCCACGGTTCCACTTTTGGCGGCAACCCGATATGCTGCGCCGGCGCGATAAACATTCTTTCGAGGCTCGATGAAAAGACTCTCGCCGGAGTCCGTAAGAGGTCGGAATATATATTTTCGGAACTCAGCGGCGCATCGGGTATAAAAGAAGTCTCGGGACTCGGGCTGATGATCGGCATAAAGACCGAAAAGGACGCCTCCGAGGTCATAAACGCCTGCATAAAGAAAGGCGTTCTCGTTATCAAGGCAAAAGACAAGGTCAGACTGCTCCCGGCGCTCAACATTCCCATGGAGCTGCTCGAACAGGCAGTCGGCGTTATAAAAGAAGTCTGTGCAGACAAGGAGGCTTGAACATGACATTCAAAGACAGAGATTTTTTGAAACTTTTGGATTTCACTCCCGAAGAGATTGAATATCTTATCGACTTCGCCGCCTCTCTCAAGGCGAAGAAGAAGGCGGGCATACCGCACAAAATATGCGACGGCAAGAATGTTGCGCTGATATTCGAAAAGACGAGCACAAGGACAAGGTGCAGCTTCGAAGTCGCGGCACGCGACCTCGGCATGGGTACGACTTATCTCGACCCCTCCGGCTCGCAGATAGGCAAAAAAGAGAGCATCGCCGACACGGCGCGCGTGCTCTCGGGCATATACGACGGCATTGAATACCGCGGCTTCGGCCAGTCGATAGTCGAGGAGCTCGCGCAGTATGCGACCGTCCCCGTCTGGAACGGTCTGACGAACGAGTTCCACCCGACGCAGATCCTCGCGGATTTTCTGACGATAAAAGAGCAGTTCGGGCGTCTTAAAGGCATTAACTTCGTCTACATGGGCGACGCCAGATACAACATGGGCAATTCGCTCATGGTCGGCTGTGCGAAGATGGGTATGAACTTCACCGCCTGCGCGCCGAAGAAATATTTCCCCGACAAGGCGCTTATTGACACCTGCATGGAGATTGCCGCGCAGACCGGCGCTGAGATAAAATTCTGCGAAAGCCCCGACGAGGCGGTAAAAAACGCCGATGTGATATACACCGACGTGTGGGTCTCGATGGGCGAGCCTGTCGAAGTCTGGGAGGAGCGCATAAATGACCTCGCGCCCTATCAAGTCAACTCCGAGCTCATGGCAAAGGCATCGCCGAACGCTGTGTTCATGCACTGCCTGCCCTCTTATCACGACATGAAAACGACGATAGGCAAGGAGATGGGCGAAAAGTTCGGGCGCGACTCAATGGAGGTCACTGACGAGGTGTTCGAGAGCGCACAGTCCGTTGTTTTCGCCGAGGCGGAGAACCGCATGCACACGATAAAGGCTGTCATGGCGGCAACGCTGACCGACGAGAGATAATATAATATATATTATTAATGTATAGGAGCTGTCAAAAATGACGGCTCCTTTTTATCGGTTCGGCAAACAGGGATTTGTCGCGAAATCCGCACAATTTTATTGATATGTAGCTTGTAGGGTGCGGCGACTCGACGCACCGCTGCCGCGTGAGCGGCACGAAATCTTCGGAAAAGTCCGTTTTGCAGACCGTAGGGGCGAACTTCGTTTGCCTTTCAAAATCCGCACAAATTTTAGACCGCGTACTTCGTAGTGACAGCCCTTGCGGCTGTCCGATATCGGCGAAGCCGATACAAAGTTATAGTAAGGCTGAATTGTTGCTAATTGGTTTCTACCTTCGCTACACACCATAGTCAAACGATATATACTACCCGCATTTCGGCATTTTCTTTTTATTTGAAAAAGAAAACGCCTGCAAAAGAAAAGCAAAC
>OGZG01002375.1_pt1 | contig 12826 bp, 10 predicted proteins | sample 1576781 | NCBI WGS metagenome assembly OGZG01 (sample SAMEA3541502, study PRJEB24748) | human gut metagenome | biome: human gut; feature: human-associated habitat; material: faeces | place: China | collected 2012 | reverse complement strand
CCACCTCCCCCTTCGGGTACTCCTCCTCCCAAGAGGAGGAGAATTAAGATAGTATCACTTGATCATTTGATTCATTACCATCCCGTAATTAATACATTTTCGTCCTCATTATATACATCCATATTAAAAATTCCTGTATCTTTGTTGCATATTTCTTCAATAAGTGGAGAAATATACTTTGTGATTTGGAGATCATTTTATTATTCGTTTTCCAAAAAATCTGGTAAATTTTTACAAGAACGAATAGTAGGTGAAAGACTCCACGTCTGGATTGCATATAACTTTGTTATATACGTTCCGGCGTGGGGCTATTGCTTATTATTTTCTTGGTGGGTTTACCAGAGCCTTTGGGAAGAATAATATAACAATAGTACCCACGCCCTTTTTTCATTATAAAGAAACTTAGGACAAACTACAATTTTTAAATTTATAACACGATGAATGTAGACTTTACCTGCTCTTGCCAAATGAAAACCGACTTAGAAAACTCAGCCGATGTATTTTCTTTTTTTGAAGAAAACTATTCTCTGCCTGCTATCGCAGATAATCTGGATACGCTTTCCCCTAAAGAATTGCGCTGTGCCTGTTGCCTGATGGGCGTTGCCTTAGTAGCATTATCCCAGAAGAAAACCATTTGGGAACGACTGAAGAATATGGGATTGGGAAGCAAAGAATAAAGCCTTAGCCCTACTTCATTACTACCGCCCTCACACAACTCCCTGAGCCATCATGCAAAAGATGGCATCTTTTGTTGTAAAAGGTGGCATCTTTAACATCAAAAGATGGCATCTTTCGTAGCAAAAGATGCCACCTTTTGCATCACTTGTATAAGAGAAAGAGATGAAAGGTAAGTGTTATCAGTATGAAAGGATTAAGTGAAGACGCCCCAAACTCCAATTTCTTATGCAAAGGCAAGGCTATAAGCAAAATTATCGCTACTTTTGCTACGTGAAGATAGGCTGCACCTCAGCAAAATGCAAATGCCGGGGCACTCAGTTTAAATAAATCTCTCACATTCGAAAAAGAGAATGAATTCTCTTTTTACTCATAAAATCGAGATTTTGCACTATCTTTGCACATTCAATTGAAAAAACATATCAACTCATGAGTAACCAAAGATACATGATGCGCGGTGTCAGCGCTTCTAAAGAAGATGTGCACAATGCCATCAAGAACATCGACAAAGGTATTTTCCCGCAGGCTTTCTGCAAAATTATCCCTGACATTTTGGGCGGTGACCCGGAGTATTGCAACATTATGCACGCCGACGGTGCAGGCACGAAGTCCTCATTGGCTTATATGTACTGGAAAGAAACAGGTGATCTTTCTGTTTGGAAAGGCATTGCACAGGATGCACTGATTATGAATATCGACGACCTGCTCTGCGTAGGTGCAGTAGATAATATCCTGGTTTCTTCTACCATCGGACGCAACAAACTTCTCATTCCGGGAGAAGTTATCTCCGCCATCATCAACGGAACGGACGAATTGCTCGCCGAGCTCCGCGAAATGGGTGTAGGCGTATATGCTACAGGCGGTGAAACTGCCGATGTAGGCGACTTGGTACGTACCATCATTGTGGACAGCACCGTAACTTGCCGCATGAAGCGCAGCGATGTGATTGATAATGCCAATATCCGTCCGGGCGATGTAATTGTAGGCTTGGCTTCTTACGGACAGGCTACTTACGAAAAGGAATATAACGGTGGTATGGGCAGCAACGGACTGACCAGCGCCCGTCATGATGTATTCTCCAAATATCTGGCAGAGAAATATCCCGAAAGTTATGACAAGGCAGTGCCCGAAGAACTGGTTTACTCCGGTGGTCTGAAACTGACGGATGCCGTAGAAGACAGCCCGCTGGATGCAGGCAAATTGGTACTCTCCCCTACCCGCACGTATGCACCGGTAGTGAAGAAGTTGCTGGATGCACTTCGCCCTGAAATTCACGGTATGGTACACTGCTCGGGTGGTGCACAGACGAAAGTGTTGCACTTTATAGGTGACAATTGCCGCGTAATTAAGGATAATCTGTTCCCTGTTCCTCCTTTGTTCAAAACAATTAAAGAGCAGAGCAATACGGACTGGGCAGAGATGTACAAGGTATTCAATATGGGACACCGCCTTGAAGTATATCTGTCGCCCGAACATGCCGAGGAAGTTATTGCCATCAGCAAGAGCTTCGGCATCGATGCACAGATTGTTGGACGTATTGAAGAAAGCAACCAGAAAGAACTGATTATCAATAGTGAGTTCGGAGAATTCAAATACTAATTCAATGGCAGACAACAATACCATATTAGAGAAACTCGAAGGGCTTGTTGCCCGCTTCGAAGAAGTATCGACGCTGATTACAGACCCGGCAGTGATTGCCGACCAAAAGCGTTACGTAAAACTCACCAAAGAGTATAAAGAACTGGGCGACCTGATGGAGGCCCGTAAAGAATATATCCAGGTGCTGAACGGCATCGAGGAAGCCAAAGAGATCATCTCCAATGAAACAGACCCGGAGATGCGGGAAATGGCACGCGAAGAATTGGATGCCTGTCAGGCACACCAGCCGGAATTGGAAGAGCATATCAAACTCCTCCTCGTGCCTGCCGACCCACAGGACAGCAAGAACGCCATCCTCGAAATTCGTGGAGGTACAGGCGGTGACGAAGCCGCTATCTTTGCCGGAGACCTTTTCCGCATGTACACCAAATATTGCGAAACAAAAGGTTGGAGGATGGAAATATCCAGCGTCAACGAAGGCGCGGCAGGCGGATTCAAGGAAGTTATTTGCAGCGTTACGGGCGACAATGTGTACGGAACATTGAAATATGAATCGGGTGTACACCGCGTACAGCGTGTTCCGGCTACTGAAACTCAGGGGCGCGTGCATACTTCCGCCGCATCCGTAGCCGTGCTGCCCGAAGCAGAAGAGTTCGATGTAGTAATTAATGAAGGCGAAATCAAATGGGATACTTTCCGAAGTGGTGGTGCCGGCGGACAGAATGTAAATAAAGTTGAGTCCGGTGTACGTCTGCGCTATGTATGGAGAAATCCAAACACCGGTGCTTCCGAAGAAATCCTGATTGAGTGTACCGAAACACGCGACCAACCGAAGAATAAAGAGCGTGCCCTCTCACGTCTGCGTACCTTTATTTACGACAAGGAACATCAGAAATATCTGGACGATATTGCCTCCAAGCGAAAGACAATGGTATCTACCGGAGACCGCTCCGCTAAAATCCGTACCTACAACTATCCGCAAGGACGCATCACCGACCATCGTATCAACTATACCATCTATAACCTCTCCGCCTTTATGGACGGTGACATTCAGGACTGCATCGACCACCTGATTGTAGCGGAAAATGCAGAACGTCTGAAAGAAAGCGAACTGTAAACCAATAGGTTAAGAAGCAGAGCGAATGAAAGGACAGCTACTACATAAAGTATTTCATACCCTGACGGAAGCGTTTCAAAATTGCCTGAGGCGCTTTCCTTCTACAGTATGTTTTGTCCTTGCACTTACCGTCTATTTAGTCTATTTGGTAGCTACCGACCTGGATGATGACAGGAAGCTGGTGATGGTTCTGGGTTACTATTTTTCTATCGGTACGTTGCTCTCACTCACTCTCCACCTGTGGAGCGAAGAGATAAAGAGCAAGATAAAAGGAGTGATCGTACATATAGTAATGCACGTACTGCTGATTGCCGATACGGTGTACCTCTACAGCCTTTCACCGGAACAGTCGCTTACTGAAATAGGCATAGCCCACGGAGCCGCCATCCTGGCACTGTGGCTTTCGGCTTTCTTCCTTTCATTCATCAAAGAAAAGAATGACATTCCAAGCTGGAACTTCGCTTCATACACGGTTGGCGCTTTTGTCACGGCCAATGTGGTGGGGCTTATCATGAGCGGTGGAATCAGCCTGCTGGTATTCTCGCTTCGCCAACTCTTCAACGTGGATGTAAGTTGGAATTGCTATCTGTATATTCTTATTATATGTAGTGTATTGCTTCCGATGTTGCTCTTCCTTGGCATGTTGCCCAAAGATGAACAAAAACATAACCGGGAGCCGCAACCATCGGAGTTCCTGAACGGTACGATACATTTTCTCTTTCTCCCGCTCATGGCAGGATACCTCCTCGTGCTTTATGTTTATGCAGCCCGCATTTTTATCAGTTGGGAACTGCCCACAGGCTGGGTATCCTGGCTCGTGGTAGCACTGATGGCAGGATGTATCGCCATTGAATTCGGGTTGTATCCCGTGCGTATTCAGGAGAAGAAACCTATAAACGAATGGATTGCGCGTTGGTTGCCCGCTTTAGTATTGCCGATGCTGGTACTGATGACAATCGGCATTATACGCCGCTTCAACGATTACGGCGTCACCATCAATCGCCTTTACCTTATAACTCTCAACATCTGGTGCTACATTGTTTGTATCGGACTCGTCTTCACTAAAGCCCGGCGCATCAGTTGGATACCGATTTCGTTCTCCATCCTCTTTCTGCTAACTTCGGCACTGCCAGTCAATTATGCAAGTATCACCCGGAATATCATGCGCAGCAGCGTAGAGAAAGAGCTGAAACGCACTAATTTAAAACTACCACTCACCCGTGAACAATACGATGACTGGATGGAATCGCTCCCGACGGAAACGGCAGTGCAAGTAAACGACAAGTTCAGATATCTGCGCAACTGGTTCGGACGGAAAAGTATAGCCGACCTTGTGGGCAAGGATGCTTCATTCTATTCTTCTAAAAATTATGGTACTACCGATATAACAGACGATTCCGATTCCTTTGTATCATACAGCGGCAAGAGTTCACATCAAGTCAGCATCCAGATACCGGACGGATACCATCAGTTCATAGTCGTACCGGATGGAGATATAAAGGACAGATACTTTCACATACCATACGACTATCTGGAAACAGGAATACTGCCTGTTCCCCTTACCACTCAGACTAATAATAAGAACGATACGATCTTCATTGACCTGAAAACAATGGAGGCACTTGATAATCACAAATATAATCAAATGCCCCCTACCCGATTTAAGTGTAATTCCGACAGATGCCTTTTCATGCTTACAAGTTTCTCTCTGGATTACAATAAGAAAAGGAAAGATGCTCTCAGGTTACGCATAGAAGGCTACTTATTCAAGAAATAACCAAACGAATTATAAACAGATTAAATAGATTCAGTAATGGATAAACAACAACTTTTTGAAAATATCAAGCGTAAGAAATCATTCCTCTGCGTAGGTCTGGATACAGACATCAAGAAAATCCCGGAACACTTGTTGAAAGAAGAAGATCCGATCTTCGCTTTCAATAAAGCCATCATCGACGCAACGGCTGACCTTTGCATTGCCTACAAACCGAACCTCGCTTTCTATGAAAGTATGGGCGTGAAAGGCTGGATTGCTTTTGAAAAGACTGTGAAATATATCAAGGAAAACTATCCCGACCAATTCATCATTGCCGATGCCAAACGTGGTGACATTGGAAATACCTCTGCCATGTATGCCCGCACATTCTTCGACGAACTGGACATCGACTCTGTAACCGTAGCCCCTTACATGGGTGAGGACAGTGTTACTCCGTTCCTGACTTATGAAGGCAAGTGGGTAATACTTCTGGCACTGACAAGTAATAAAGGTTCCCACGACTTCCAGTTGACGGAAGATCCCAACGGCGAACGCCTTTTCGAAAAAGTATTGCGTAAGTCTCAAGAATGGGCCAACGACGGACAGATGATGTATGTGGTAGGTGCCACACAAGGCCGTGCTTTCGAAGATATCCGCAAGATTGTTCCCAACCACTTCCTGCTTGTGCCAGGTGTAGGTGCACAGGGTGGCTCACTGGAAGAAGTTTGTAAGTATGGCATGAACTCCACTTGCGGACTGATTGTAAACTCCAGCCGTGGCATCATCTATGTGGATAAGACTGAAAAATTTGCAGAAGCTGCACGCAATGCCGCAAAGGAAGTGCAACAGCAGATGGCGGAACAGTTGAAGGGAGTGATTAACGCCTAATCACTTATCACTTACCTTTAATCACTAACAACGTGTTCGAACGAAAGATCATTAACGACCCGGTGTTCGGGTTCATCAATATCCCGAAGGGGTTGCTGTACGACATCGTGCGGCATCCCCTTTTGCAGCGTTTAAACCGCATCAAGCAACTGGGTTTGTCGTCTGTGGTTTATCCCGGTGCGCAGCACACTCGCTTTCAACATTCGTTGGGGGCTTTCCATTTGACGAGCGAAGCTGTCCAGCAGCTCGCCAGCAAGGGAAACTTCATTTTTGATAGTGAAGCCGAAGCAGTACAGGCAGCCATTCTGATGCATGACATCGGACACGGTCCCTTCTCTCATGTACTGGAAGACACCATCGTACAGGGCGTATCTCACGAGGATATTTCCCTCATGCTGATGGAACGTATCAACAAAGAAATGAACGGGCAACTCACACTTGCCATCCAGATATTCAAGGACGAATACCCCAAGAAGTTCCTGCACCAACTGGTCAGCGGACAACTCGACATGGACCGCATGGACTACCTTCGCCGCGACAGTTTCTATACCGGCGTAACGGAAGGTAACATCGGCTCGGCACGCATCATCAAGATGCTCGATGTGAAAGAAGACCATCTCGTGGTAGAATCCAAAGGTATCTATTCCATTGAAAACTTCCTCACTGCCCGCCGCTTGATGTACTGGCAGGTATATCTGCACAAAACGTCCGTGGCATACGAGAAAATGCTCATCAGTGCCCTGCTCCGTGCTAAAGAATTAGCAAGTAAAGGTGTAGAATTATTTGCTTCACCGGCATTGCGTTTTTTCCTTTACAATGACATCAACAAGGAAACTTTCTATAATAATCCGGAGTGCCTGGAGAACTTTATCCAACTGGACGACAATGATATATGGACCGCATTAAAGGTCTGGAGCACCCACAGTGACAAGGTTTTATCCACGCTGAGCCTCGGTATGATCAACCGTAATATCTTTAAAGTGGAAATTTCTACCGAACCAATATGTGAAGAAAGGAAAAAAGAGTTAACTTTGCAAATCAGTCAGCAACTGGACATACCCCTCTCTGAAGCGAGCTATTTCGTCTCTACCCCCAGCATCGAGAAGAATATGTACGACCCGGCAGACGATAGTATTGATATCCTTTATAAAGACGGAAGTATCAAGAATATTGCTGAAGCATCGGACATGCTCAATATTTCCCTACTGTCTAAAAAGGTAAAAAAATACTATCTTTGCTACCAACGTTTGCATAGGTAAGTATAAAATATTCACCCAAGGACAAGGAAATATAAAAAAAAAGTCCGTTATTTGTGATTTGAAACCATCTAACAAGAATAAGACAATGGAGTTCTCTGCTAAACAAATTGCAACATTTATCCAAGGAGAAATCGTTGGAGACGAGAATGCAACTGTACATACTTTTGCCAAGATAGAAGAAGGCATCCCCGGTGCTATATCGTTTCTGTCAAACCCCAAATATACATCTTATATCTACGAAACCAAAGCCAGTATTGTACTGGTAAACAAAGACTTCGTTCCTGAACAAGAAATAAAAGCTACTTTAATTAAGGTGGATAATGCCTACGAAAGTTTGGCTAAATTGCTCAACCTTTACGAACAAAGTAAGCCTAAACGTGTTGGTATTGATCCGTTAGCTTTCGTTGCAGAAACTGCTAAAATCGGAAAGGATGTTTACATTGCACCTTTTGCTTGCATTGGTGAGTATGCAGAAGTAGGAGACAATACAATGATACATCCGCATGCGACTATCGGTAGTGGTGCTAAAATAGGCAGTGACTGTATCATATATGCCAATACGACCATTTATCATGACTGCCGGATAGGCAATCATTGCATCCTGCATTCCGGTTGTGTGATCGGTGCGGATGGTTTTGGTTTCGCCCCAACTCCCGAAGGTTACGAAAAAATACCTCAAATCGGTATCGTAATACTGGAAGACAATGTAGAGATAGGTGCAAACACTTGTGTAGACCGTGCTACAATGGGGGCAACCATCGTACACAAAGGTGTGAAACTGGACAACCTGATACAAGTAGCCCACAATGACGAAATCGGTGCAAATACCGTTATGGCGGCGCAAGTGGGTATTGCAGGATCTACCAAAGTAGGCGAATGGTGTATGTTCGGCGGCCAGGTAGGCATTGCAGGACATATCCATATTGGAAACAAAGTGAACCTCGGAGCACAGTCTGGTGTTCCCAGCAATATTAAGGATGGCAGCCAGTTAATCGGTACTCCTCCCATGGAGCTGAAACAATACTTCAAAGCCTCCGTTGCCCAACGGAACCTACCGGATATGCTAACAGAACTCCGCCAGCTCCGTAAAGAACTGAATGAATTAAAACAACAAATAAATAAGTAACAAATGTTGAAACAAAAGACTCTGAAAGACAGTTTTTCCCTCAGTGGTAAAGGCCTTCACACGGGACTTGACCTGACCGTTACTTTCAATCCTGCTCCGGACAACCACGGATATAAAATCCAGCGCATCGACGTGGAGGGACAACCTACCATTGATGCGGTTGCGGACAATGTGACTGAAACCACTCGCGGCACCGTCCTTTCCAAGAATGGTGTGAAGGTTAGCACTGTAGAGCACGGCATGGCAGCCCTTTACGCCTTAGGCATAGACAACTGCCTGATACAAGTCAACGGTCCTGAGTTTCCCATTCTGGACGGTAGCGCCCAATATTATGCACAAGAAATAGAGCGCGTAGGCGATGAACGAGGGACTGTCGGACGGCCGTATGGCGAGCGTCACGTTGTACACGTGATCCAGCTTGAAGCCCACCGGCATCCGCGTCAGCATCCCTTGCGCCACGAAGTAGTACATCATGAACCACAGGATCACGAATACGACCAGCAGTTCCACCAGTATCCAGCAGCTTCCTCCCAAACGGGACCTTATCAACTTTAATAGATGTGTTACCATAGCCGTATCCTATTTATCGTTCAACGCATCCGTTATACTCACCCGCACGGTACGCCAAGCGGGTATCATCGAAGAGAGCAGGTTCAGCGCCACGCAGACAGCGAACGCATAGGCGAACACCTCCATATTCAGCAGCATCCCCGGCGAGAGGAAGATATCGTTACCCGCCCCGGAGCCCATGCGATGCAAACCGGGGGAAAGAAGGATGCCCCGGAATACGGACACCAGCACGTACGAGAACAGCAATCCCGCCATGCCCCCGGGCAACATCAGCAGCATGTTCTCCCAGAAGACCTGCCCCATCAACGTCTTCCGCGACGCCCCGAAGGCCTTGCGTACGCCTAGCTCAGACACCCGGTCTTGCATCCTCGAGGCGTTCAGGCCCGAGAGGTTCAGCGCCGGGACTAGCAGGAAGAGGAAGAGGGCGACGCCCAAGACGATATACGTCTCCGGCCCGAACAACCGCGACAATAACCGGTCGCCGAACGAGCAGGGCGGCTCCACTCTCACCTGTCCCTCCCGCAAGCCGCTGTTGTAGCGTCTTACTCCCTTCTCCAACTCGGCGGAGAGGGCCGGAAGGTCCGAGGCGTCACGCAGCAGGCAGTTGGCGAGCAGCAGTCCCACCGAGCCTTCCCGCTCCTCCAAGGCGGTATCCATGATACTTGCCATCGAGGTGTAGGGTACCCACGCCTCGGCGCAAACGTCGGAAGCGACGGCGGATATATCCTCCACCACGCCGCTAATCGTATATTCTATATCGTTGATCAAGACGGTCTGACCGGCTACCTCAGTACGCCCGAGCAGGCGGCGTGCCAAGGAACGGTCGAGCACCACGCGGGGCATCCCGGAAAGGAACTCGGCACTGGCGAACGGCTTCCCGTCCAAGAAGCTGAAACGGTAGACTTGCCAGAACGCGTCGTCGCATCCCATCAATTGTACTTTCGGCGACTCGTCGCTACCCGGCGCTTGGATGAAGATGTCCCCCACCTCATAAGGCATGATGGCGGCGTTGGTGGTGACCGCCACTTTCTCGGGTGTCTCGAGGCCGTAGAGGACCTCCTTCACGAACCGGGGCCCGCAACCGCTGTTCAACGAGCCTTTGCCCCCGTTGAACTCATACGATACGTTCGATACGTAGCCCATCCGGTCCCTGCTCACCTCCGGGGCGATATTCGCCGTCCGGATATGGTAGACCACCGCTATGGCCATCACCATCGAGATCGCCAAGCCCGTACCGATGATATAAACGGCGGTGAAGAAGCGATTCTGCCCCATCAAGGCCCAAGCTTGTTTAAGGTATACCTTGTACATCGTTCATTATTTGTTAGTTCGTTTTATGGGTATCTGCCGCCTGCTTTCCGTAATTATTATACGCTTGGCATGTATTTCCAAATACTATTCATGTTATCTTTCTTATCTTTGCCACTCAATCATTCATTAAACCACGAGATCATGGATGAAGAAATACCTAAGTCGGAGCTGCCCAAGCCGTTTCGCAAGCAGAGCATCCGCGTCAGCAAGAGCCACCTGCCCGGTAACACGAGCTACAAGGGAAGCGTCGTATGGCAACGTACGCTCAGCATCGATGACATCGCCGCCCGTGTCGTAGACAAACGGAGCGAGTTCCGCAAGGAGACGCTCGTCAACAGCGGGCAGCGGCTCTGCTTCGTCCCCGGCTTCGCTTTCGGGGCAGGCGAGTGGGAAGCCATCGTCTGCACCCAGTTCACCCCTACTTATCACCTTTATAAAGAGCCCCGGTATGGTACGCTTACCTTCACCGTGATGTGAGGTATCGAGACACCGCAGGTGATACCTTGCCTCATACGTTTGAGGTATCGTACCTCATAGCTATGAGGCAAGGTGCCACCAGTAGTGCCTCACACATGGAGATCCTCCGTATACGGCTCCCTTACTGCACCTGCCTTCCATCGAAGAAGCGCACGGTGCGGCTGGTTTGCTTGGCCTGCGCCTCGTTGTGGGTTACCATTACGATGGTGCGGCCGTCCTCCTTGTTGAGTTGGTGAAGCAGGTCCATGACCTCGATACCCATCTTGGAGTCCAAGTTACCGGTCGGCTCATCGGCGAGGATGATGTCGGGGTTACCTACGATCGCACGGGCGATGGCCACGCGCTGGCACTGGCCGCCGGAGAGCTGCGTCGGGAAATGGCGCATACGGTGGCTGAGGCCGACCTTCTCCAGCACGGCCTCGGCCAGCTTGCGGCGCTCCGAGGAAGAGACCTTGCGATAGAGCAAGGGAAGCTCCACGTTGTCCAGCACGTTCAGGGAATTGATCAAGTGGAAGCTCTGGAACACGAAACCCAGTTGCTTGTTACGGAAAGCGGCCAACTCCTTGTCGCTCATGCCCACCGTGTTCACGCCGTTGATCTCAACCGTACCGGAGGTAGGCAAGTCCAGCAGGCCCATGATATTCAACAAGGTGGACTTCCCGCATCCGGAGGGTCCCATGATGCTGAGAAACTCGCCTTGCTGTACCTCTAGGTTCACGTTTTCCAACGCGACTGTCTCTATCTCTTTCGTACGGTAAATCTTCTGTAAATTCGTTAGTTTGATCATGACTGTAATATTTTAATTGTTATTGTTTGACTCTTGTTATTGTTAAACTCTTGCTATCGCTAGGCTTTGCCACCTAAAAGCAAATTACGTGCCAGAAACGTATCTCATTGATTCCATGACATCTCCATAAAAAAGTACTGTCCGTTATCGAACAGTCGATTCATTTCCGAACAGTCGGTTCGTTTCCGGACACGGATGCCCGTGCCATCCGTGCCGTCCGTGTCCGATCATTCCTGTCGCAAGGCGTCCGCCGGATGCATCCGCATGGCCCGATAAGACGGGAAACTGATTCCTACGACAATCATCGCAGCCATCACCGCATACGAGAACACGAAGCCGAACAACAGGCGTGAGGCCATGTCGGGCGGTATCTCCGAGCCTTGCGTCACCTCCATATACAGCAGGTTGGCGAAGATGGCGGCAGAGGGGATGAAAGCGATGGTGAGTAGCGCCAAGCCCTCCTTCACCAATTGCCAGAATATGCCCTTGCGGGTGGCTCCCATCGCCATGCGGAGGCCGATCTCGGCGCTCCTTTGTTGCGTGCGGTACCAGAAGGTTCCCACCACGCCGAGCAGGACATTCAGCAGGAAGAAGGCGATGCCCGCCACGTAAAGGCGGACTTGATCCAACCAACGCTCAAGGAACTGGTCCCGGTAATGGGACATCGGGAAAACATCCTTCAAATAGATATTACCCACGCGCAATTGCTGCTCCATCTCCTTCCGGAAATCGGCGGCGAAAGCGGCGCCGTCCGCGCCGGGCTTCACCCGGATGAAGGTGTTCAAGCCCTCTCCGACCCAATCGCCCTCCTCGGCCACCTTGTTCTCGTCCACCAGCTTATAGTAAGCGTAATCATAGCCGGTGAACTCGCAGTAACGTTGTTTCTCGCAGACACCACCGATACGGTAGGCCACGCTATCACGAGAGCCTTGGTCGGTGATATAGATCTCTTGGCGCACGGCCGCCGACGGATCGCCGAAGAAGTCATCGGCTACACGGCCCGTCACCACCACTTGGTTGTTGCGCAGGGCGTCCACCAACTCCGAGGGGGACCCGCCTTGCGCCGTCTTTACGTCGAACACCTCGAAATAGGTGGGCGATACGTAACGCACGAAGCCATTACGGATCAACGAGTCCTTCCGGAACGTGGCGTATTGATTCGATCCCCGGTAATGGAAATGCACGCCGGTGGTGAAACAGATTGATTCCACAAGAAGCAGCTGGTCAGCGCCGATGAGTTTGATAAGGTAAAACAGTCGTC
>OGZG01002366.1_pt1 | contig 12861 bp, 10 predicted proteins | sample 1576781 | NCBI WGS metagenome assembly OGZG01 (sample SAMEA3541502, study PRJEB24748) | human gut metagenome | biome: human gut; feature: human-associated habitat; material: faeces | place: China | collected 2012 | reverse complement strand
ATCACATTGACAATCAATTTGTTATAATTTTAAGCCTATTTCGCGACTGTCCCTATTTAATTGTTTAGTATGATTTGTTTTGACAAAAGTATTTCAGATCGAAAAGGTCGTTCGAGATTGTTCCCGAGGCTTTTTTTACTCGGCTTCCTGCTGTACGGGCTGAATGCTGCGGCTCAAGAGCCAGACAGTGTTCTATCCGCCAAAGCCAGCAAAAGTACTCGGCAGAAGACGAGTGTGCTCGCATCGGAGAAGCAGGATACGGTTGTCTTCCGATTTGCCCCGAAACGACGGATGTTTTGGGCGGATTATAAAGGAAATGCAGCCGCTATCAACTCACTGACTCAATCTATCCGACAACACAAGCTTTCAATCGAATCAGGAGATATGAAAGTGCGTATGCTGGGTTTTTGCTCCTCTTACGATTCTTTCAAGACAAACCTTGCAGCTGCGAAAAATCGAAGCAATCAGGTCAAGTCTTATTTTATCGTTCATGAGGGATTGAAAGAGGAGCATTTTCGGACGACGAATTCTACGCAACGGTGGCGAGGAATGACGGATGTGATAGCCGTGGCCTATGTGTTCCGTAGTGCGGGAAGTAATCAGATGCCTGAACCGGAGAGCGATGTTATGCCGGTTGATTCATTATCCGGGAGCGAAGCCGAACCGACATCGGAAAAGCCAGTTATTGAGTCTGCATGTAACCCTGTCTCCGAAATACCTGCGGAAATATCCGCAGAGCCGGAATCAGAATCGACACAGTCGGTCGTTGAGGCATTGGAGGGAATGATGTTCGACCCCGTACGTCCTCTTTATCGCTGGGCCATTAAAACCAATGTGGCATATTTGGCCGCTACGGTCGCCAACCTCGGCGTGGAGTACAGTTTCGGCGACCACTACTCGATCGATCTGCCGATCATCTACAGCCCCTACACCGTGGCACGCGACTACCGCCTGCGTTTTCTGGCTGTTCAGCCCGAATTCCGCTACTGGCTGAAAGCCCCGATGAAGGGTCATTTCTTCGGAGTGCATCTCAACATCGGCGCTTTCAATATCGCTGTGGACAACAAAAATCGCTACCAGTCGCCCGACGGCTTCTACGGCGTGGGGTTGAGCTACGGTTACGTGCTGCCCTTCGCCCGCCATTGGGCAGCGGAGTTCACCGTCGGCGCGGGATACGTCCATACGAAATACGATACTTATTATAATATACCAAACGGCGCCCGCTTCGAAAAGGGACGGGCTTACAACTACTGGGGCCTGACGAAGGTGGGCATCAATCTGTTGTATCGGTTCGGAAAATAAGGGAGGAGCGGAAGATGAAAAGAATAACAATATATATTGCCCATTTACTCGTTCTCGTATTGACGGGCTGTGACAAGACCGTACTGGAATTTCCGGAAAACGAAGGCGTCGATCCCACGCTGGTCAATGCGAATCTGTCTCTTGCGATAGACCCGAAAATAGAACCTTACGAGCAGACAGGACGCTCCGAAGGGGAGGTTATTGACGCGTATGACGTTCGCTGGATCGTCGAGGTATTCCGCGACGAGATCGGCGGCGAACTCGCGGAACGGCGTGTGCTCGGCTGCGAGCCGGCGGCGGACGGACACCACACGATCCACACCTCGCTGGCGCTACACGCTGCCCGCTACCACGTCGTAGCGTGGATGGACTACGTGGATAACGGTTCCGTGGACGACAAATACTATACGATTCCTTCGCTCTCGTCAATCAGCGTGCCCGCTGCCGGAAACTACATCGGTGACGAGGACCATAAGGATACCTACGTTGCCCGGCAGGAGATCGACCTCAAGGCCCATCGCGACCGCTGGAACGAAACTGTAGATGTGACTGTAACGCTCCAGCGCCCGATGGCCAAGATCGAGTTCATCGCTACCGACATCGACAAGTTTCTTGATGAGTTGGCCGCACGACACTCGGAGATAACCGGATCCGTGGCCGACGATCTGCTGTCCCAAACGCCAGACCTTTCGACGATACGGGTACAGGTGGACTACGCCGGGTACTTCCCATCGGGTTTCAACGCCTACACGAACAAGCCCAACGACGCCCGCACGGGGATGTGGTTCGAGTGTAACATGACGCCTCTGACGAACAAGGAGGCCCACTTGGCCAGCGATTACATCTTCGTCAATGGTTCGGAGTCGGCCGTGAAGGTCGATCTTACGATCCGCGACAGCGAAGGCAACCTGCTGAACCGCATCGAGGGCATCGACGTGCCCATCGTGCGGGGCAAACTGACGACTATACGCGACGAGTTCCTCACGCGCGACTACGCCCCCGGCATCGGCATAGACCCCGGTTTCGACGGCGACATCAATATTACGATCCCTGACTAAACTGACATCCGGATGAAAAAGATAGTTACCATATTATTATTCGCACTGACCGTCTTTGCCGGTTGCAGCAAGGACGAGAAACCCACGCCCGCCCCGACTATGCCCGTGAACGGTGTGATCTACCTGCACTCGGAAAGCGTGCTGAAGAACGAGCCTGCAGCCAAGGCGGCGACGCGCGGCGCGACGGCTGCAGAACAAACATTGACCTATACCTTCGAGGCCTGGACAAATGACACCAAGCCCCGATGCGTACTACATAAGATAGCAAACGGAACGCTTGACGAAGCAGCCATTGAGATCGCACTGGTGCCCGGCACGTACGACTTCCTCTTCTGGGCCGATTACGGCAAGGGAACCTATACGACCGACAACCTGCGGCAAGTGTCGCTTACCCGGACGCCCTATACGCCCGGCAGTGGGCGCGACGCTTTCGCTTTCGCCCTACCCGGTGTACAGTGGAACGGCGGCAACGGCGTATCGGCCACGTTGAAACGCCCGCTGGCAAAGTTGGCGATGCAGAACACGGCCGCATTCGGCACGGGCGGGCAAGAGGTGTCGGTTACATACACGAACGTACCGACACAATACGACGTATTGACAGAAACGACATCCGCTCCGCAAACTCTGACACTCGCGTTCCCGGCAACGACTGCCGGGTCAAACTCGGTCGGCGAAGATTTCCTCTTCGTGCCGTATGCGGGGCAATCCATCGGCCTGTCGATCACGGTGGGCAATGTGACCAAAGGACTCGACATGCTGCAACTGCAGCAGAACTACACGACCCACGTAACGGCCACATTCGAATAACAGATAACGAATGATAAATTACCACAGACAAGAAAACCCATAAAATTCAACATATTATGAAGAAATTATTCCTATTGGCGGTGGGCCTTGCGATGACCCTTACCGCGTGTCAGAAGGATGAAGGGCTCGTTTCCGACGGAGCCACCTCCCAGACCATTACCGTTACCATCCCGCAAGGGATGCAGACCCGTGCCACGGCGGCAGACTTCGGCAACGGGGCGAAAATCGACCGTTGCCTGCTCCAGATCTACCATTCGGGGACGACTCCGGCGAAGTATGGCGAACAACAGTCCGCCACCGTGCAGAAAGGCGCCGATGGTAAACTGACCGCAACATTCAACCTACGGTTGGTGGCCCAGCAGACTTATGACTTCGTATTCTGGGCCGACTGCTCGACCGGAGATCATTATAATACGGACGATTTGACCAATATCACGGTGAAAGGCAACTATGCGGGTAACAATGACGAATTCGATGCCTTTACCGGCGCATTGCTCGACTACCAGGTAAAGGGAGCTTTTTCGGAAAACATTACCTTGCGTCGTCCTTTCGGTCAGTTGAACGTCAAAACGCTTGACATGGCTGCGATTCCCGATCCCACGTTAAAGCCAACGAAAGTGAAAGTGGCTTTCACGGCCGTTCCGACTTCGTTCAACGCCAAAAAAGGCGAGATCGGCGCGGCGACAGCTGCGGTGGAATATACCGCCGACGTACTCAGCGCCGATGGCGATCTGACGGTCGACTATATCTGGGCCCCCGTCGAGGAGGCTACGCTGGCCGATTTTTCGATGACGTTCCTCAACGGCACGACTGAAATTTCGACCAACGGCGACTTCAAGAATATTCCGATCCGCCGCAACTACCGCACCAACGTATCCGGTAACCTGCTGACCAAACAGGGTACGTTCAACGTGACGATTGATCCGGAGTTCTACAAGCCCGACATCAACGACTATCCCGAACTGCGTGCCGCACTGGCCAACGGCGGCAGCGTCACCCTGTCGGACAATATGACGGTCAAGGAGCCTCTGGTTGTGGAAAACGGCAAGACGGTCGAGATCGATCTGAATGGGCATACGATTACGAACGAAACTGATGTGTGGGCAGGAAACGATTGGTCGCTGTTCTCCGTTCGCGGAGGAACACTTACCATCAAGAACGGTACGGTAAAGGCCAAGGATAACGATTGCTACGCGTGCGACGTGCAGTATGGAGGAACCCTGATCATCGAAGACGGTACTTTCGTCGGAAATATTTCGGCGGTTTATGTACACGAAGGCAAGGCCGAAATCAAAGGCGGTACGTTTAGCATTGTCCAGACCGAGACGGAGGGAGACCCCTACCGCTTCCTGCTCAATTGTTATGACTCCAACCGTCAGGCTGGCAAGGCATCCATCGTAGTGACGGGCGGTACTTTCGAGAATTTCAATCCCGCCGACAATGCGGCCGAAGGAGCCGGTACAAACTTTGTGGACGAGGGTTACAAAGCAGTCAAAATTGCAGAGACCCCAGCGCCGAACGGCACGTTCCAGGTTGTTAAAAATGCAAAAGTGGATAATGCGGATGAACTGATCGGAGCTTTGGCAGATCCCGAAATAGCCAATATCGAGGTTGCTTCCGATATCGACCTTGCGGCGAAGAGCTCCGAAGAACTTACTTTCGAAGAGCATAAGACCATCGACATCAAGGAAGGTATGACCCTCCAGCTTGGCAGTGCGAATTTCCTGACTGCCGAAAAGGGTCTTACGCTGACCGGCAAAGGTACGCTCGACAACAGTGCGGCAGCTTCTACGGCCGTAGTTGCCGCTGCTTCCGATGTACACGAACATAAATCGTTGATTCATGTTACGGGAGGCGATCTGCTGATCGACGGTGTCACACTAATCAACGACCCCGAATACCATTGGCACGGAAGTTCCTACAACACTGCAGCGATCGCCTATTGGAACGATGCGAACGTAACTATCCGAAATGCCCGGGTTATCTCAGGTGAGTTCACCCTCTGCGGTATGGGGCGTAACGGTGCGAATACCGCGACTGTTACCTTGATTGACAGCTATTTCGAGTCCACTTCTTCGAATTTGGATAATAAACAGCACTGGGCATACGCGATGCGTCTGTTCGGCTCCGAGGTATTGATCGAGAATTGCGAGGTCAAGGGTATTCAGGGCGCTGTTTCAATCGAAGAGAATGCCAAGGCCGAGATTCGCAGCGGCAAGTTCTATACGGTCAATACCTCTGGACAGCAGGATGCCTTTTACGCGCTATATGTAAGCAGCAGCGCCGAAGTCACGATCACGGGCGGAGAATTTTCCGCTCCCAACGTCAGGACGGGATTGCAGATCGAAGGTACCAGTGCGGTCGTATCAGGCGACAATGACACCGGACGGCCGAGCGGAAGTGTGATTCTCAAAGGCGGCAAATTCAGCGGCAAGGCTTACAATCACGTAACCAATACCGTTTATGCTCCGGCTGCCGGATATCAATGGCAAGCAATAACAGACGGCGACAATTTGAAATGGGCTGTTGTCCCTGCCACCCGATAGCTGATCTCAGATATAAAACGAACGAAAGGTGTCGGAACGCCTTTCGATAAAACATAAACAATCCGCAGGAGCCTGACCGCTCCTGCGGGTACAAAGGAACACGAAACGAGTTCTATTAATAACATTTTTTTACAAACCACTGAGTTTCAACTTCTCCGGGGCTTCTTCGGGGCTTCTTCGGGGGGGGGTCTCTAAAAACCAATCAGTTATGAGAAAATTATTCCTATTGGCGGCGGGCCTTGCGATGACCCTGACCGCATGTCAGAAGGACGAGGTCTCTCCATCCGCAGGAGCGACCTCTCAGACGATTACCGTCTCTATTCCGCAAGGAGTACAGACCCGTGCCGCAGCGGCGGATTTCGGCGACGGCTCGCAGATCGACCGCTGCTTGCTCCAGATCTACCGGAACGGCCAGCCCTACGGGGAGCAGCAGACCGCAACGGTAACGGGCAACACCGCAACGTTCAACCTGCGGCTGGTGGCTCAGCAGAAGTATGACTTCGTATTCTGGGCCGACTGCTCGGAGGCCGGCTACGAGACCGATGACCTGAGCGCAATCACGCTGGGATCGGATGCAGACTACACCGGCAACGACGACAAGTTCGACGCCTTCTTCCTCTGCAAGAAAGACTACACGGTTACCGAGTCCTTCTCGGAGACGTTCACGCTCCGCCGTCCCTTCGGCCAGCTGAACGTGAAGACGCTCGACCTCGCAGCGATTCCCGACAACGCGGCCGACCTGAAACCCGCGAAGGTGAAAGTGAATTTCACGTCTCTTCCGAACACGTTCAACGCACTGACGGGCGAGGAAAGCGGCGAGGCTGCCGTGGAATACACGGCCGACGTGCTCAACGCCACCGGCGAGCTGACGGTGGACTACATCTGGGCGCCTGTCGAACAGGCTACGCTGGCCGACTTCAAGATGACGTTCCTCGATGCAGCAGGTAAAGAGATCTCGGCCAACAGCGATTTCAAGAGCATTCCCATCCGCCGCAACTACCGCACCATGGTATCGGGTAATCTGCTGACCAAGCAAGGCGATATCACCGTCGAGATCGATCCGAATTTCTACAAACCCGACATCACAGTTGTCACCACGGCGGAGGAACTGCATGCAGCGTTCGCCAACGGCGGCAGCGTCACCCTGTCGGAAGACGTGACGGTCGAAGCCCCGCTGGTCGTGGAAACCGGCAAGACAGTCGAGATCGACCTGAACGGCAAGGACATCATCAACACGACCTCGCTTCCTGATACAGATCCACGCTATGGCAACACCACCGTATTCGAAGTGAAAGGCGGCGCTACCCTGAATATCAAAGGCGACGGCAACATTAAGGCTATCGGAACCAAGCCCAACGAAGACGGCTACCGCATGGCCGTATATGCTTACGGCGATGCGAAGGTGAACATCTACGGCGGTAATTTTGTCAACGATCAGGACTATAATGACCATAATGCACAGCTCGACCTTATCTACGCGGATCAGCAGGCCGTTATCAACATCTACGGCGGTACGTTCGAGTCGAAGAGCGCCAACAACCGCGGTTATTGGGTGCTGAACCTGAAAGACGGCTCGGGTGCCGCCATCAACGTATACGGCGGTACGTTCATCAATTACGATCCGTCGAGTTCGATGACGGAAAATCCGGTGAAAAACTTCGTTGCGGAGGGCTACACGGCGATCAAGACCTCTGCCGAACCGGCTCCTAACGGAACTTACACGGTGGTGAAGGGTACGGAGGTAGCAGCGCCTGCGGATCTGGAATCAGCCTTGAAAAGCGGCGATATCGCCATCGTTTCGCGCAGTATGACTATCGATGATTCTCCCTATATCTCCTCGGTCGCTTCCGCCACCTTGTCTCTGAAAGAGGGTGCGGTATTGACAGCGCAGGAAGGCTCCGAATTGCAACAGTGCATCCAAGTGAGCAAATCGTGCAAAAAGATGGTTATTAGCGGAAAAGGCTTCATCGTCGGACCGAAAAACAGTACAGCCACAAACGTTGCAGGCATCTATAGCGGTTGCCCCGATCTGGTTATCGACGGCACCATTACCGTTGACGGCAGCAGCGGCAGCAAAGGGACCAATGCAGCGATCCGTATTGCGGAGGGCACTACGACGATCAAGGACGGATACTTCACCGTCGGTACGGATGCTTCCGGAATTGCCAACTCGTGTATTTTGGTAGCAACGGCACGCCCCTCTCAAAAAGCTCACCTGAAGATTTATGGCGGTGTATTCGAAACGAAGGGCAATCCCATCAACGGTTGGTATCCGGTCATCAACATTCAGGATGCCGACCGGAAAGCCGGCCGTGCCACGGTTGAAATTTACGGAGGAATCTTCATTAACTACAACCCCGCAACGGGCGACAACACGGGCGAAGCGGACGATACGTTTGTCGCTCCGGGCTACAAGTCGGTAGAAACGACCTACAACGGACAGCAGGCTTGGCAAGTAATACCCGAATAGTCTTAACCGGGACATAGCGTCGGAATATTTTTCGCGCAGAATAAGTAAAGGGACTGTATAACGAGTTTATACGGCCCCTTTTGTTAATGGCTTGAAGTCGGTCCGGAATCCGGAAACTCGGCCGACTCCGTAGCGACGTACCGGCACGGACCGACGGGCTTGCCATGGTGCGCAATCTCCTCCTCGCGACTCGCCTTGCGGTGGGCCTTGAAGTAGTCCTGCTGTGTGAATAGGATTGCAGCGAAAAGAGAAATACATAGTAGATTTGCTTCCTCTTATGCTGTATATTTTGTATTTAGTTAGATGATAGAAATCGTTGAAAATTCAGTTTAGTTTACTCTATTAGCCTATATGTAGGCAAAACCAAAGTAAACTAAATTTAGGTAAGCATATTTGCCTTTCCATATGCCTATGATTTGGTAGAAGTACTTACCTTTGCATAGTGCAAAAAGTTTCAATGAACGTATAATCTTAAAATGTACATTTGCCTATTTTCTCTTTTAACTGCAAAATTCGCTATAGATCACCAATCGATATTCTTGATGAGAGAGGTCAGTAGCGGGGAAAGTAGCTTTAAGAAACACTTTGTGTGCAACCAAGTGCAAGGGATGAAATCAAGTGTAAAGTAAAAACCAAAGAATCTCCTAAAATACCGATTTTGTTTCTATTCTGGTTCTTTTGCAAGGCGTTATAATTGTTATCTTATTAATATACAGCAGAATAAACAAAATAGCATTTACCAGATTTCGAACCAAGGCTGAAACTAATACACTTTCATCAAAAATATGTCATCGAATACTCGATGTTACAAAGATAACTATTATTTGAAAATTAGTGGTAACATCTTTATAATTTTTATATTTAATACGCTATAAATTAAATTACTCCATTCTCCCTCGCAACATTTCGCGAAGTCCGCACGAAATTCCGCATCGTCTTATCTCAAACCGAGCGTCCCTGCCAGCCGAAGGGCCAGCTCCGTATTGTCCAGTACGCCGTTAATCCGTTCGGCGCCTGTCCCGTACAGATAGACGGGCACCATCGCCGCCGTATGTCCGCCGGTGCTGAAACGGTACTCGATCCCGGCCTCCTCGTGCTCGAAATCGACATCGGCCGAAGGAATCGAAAGACCGCCCGTTTCGTGATCGGCCGTAACGACCACGAGCGTCCCAGGATGCCGGTCGGCGAAATCCATCGCAGCGGCAACCGCCCGGTCGAAATCACGCATCTCCGCCAGGACGCCTTCGGCATCGTTATCGTGAGCCCGCAGATCAATCTGGGATCCTTCGACCATCAGAATAAAGCCCCGGTCGCGCTCGCCGGCTTCTCGCGACAGAATCTCCAGCGCCTTGCGGATCGCCCGCTCCAGATAATCGCCCCGCCCCTCCGACATTTTCGGCAGGTGACCGTCGGCAAAGAATCCCATCACAGGTCCCCGGCTCAAGGTATCGAGCTGCGAGGGATCGGTCAGCACCCGGAAACCGCGATCCCGAAGGCGCTCGATGCCCGGTACACCGTCCTCCCGCTCCGACGTTTCGGCATACTTCAATCCGCCGCCGAAGGCCACCGTCAAGTCGCTTCCGGCCAGTTGATCGGAGATTCGCTGATACTGTCGCCGATAAGGCACATGGGCATAGAAAGCGCCGGGCGTAGCGTGTTGCAGAGTACTGGTAACGACGACTCCGGTCGGCATCCCGGCTCGGATCGCATCCGCCATAATCGACTCCGCAGCCGTCGAATCGGGCAGCACACCGAGCATACCGTTGCCGGTCTTATGTCCCGTCGCCAGCGCCGTACCGGCCGCTGCGGAGTCCGTCACCCGGTTGTTGGCTGAATAAGTAGTAATCAATGCGATGTTCTGCGCCCGGTCGAAAGCGGTCGTACCGTATCCCTCCTCGAGCATCAACATCGACACGTGACTCAATCCCATACCGTCCCCGATCAGATAGATCAGGTTCCGAACCGGCAACGTGTCGGCTGCGGGAACGATTTGCGACGGTCGAAGGTTCAGTTTACGGGCGACCTCCCCGCCTCCTATCCCGACGGCATAGGCCGCCGACAACAGGACGAGCATGGTAATTACAATTTTTTTCATAACAAATAATATATATTCTTTTGATGCCACTTTTCAAATTTACGCATTTCCGACACGCCGTTTCGAACTTTCTTTGTATTTTAGCAAAAATTTAACCTGATTATATAGCTCGATTACCGACCTGCTCCGGCTCGAAACCGACCGACATGCTTCGACGAAAAGTCGAAACTCTTCCCGGGAAGAAGGTCAGAACGAAACGACACCCCGCAGGATCGAGGGCTGCCTGCCGAGATCAACAAAAAACGGTCGTGGTACTCGAAATATATAACAGCCTAATTCAATACCAGCCATGGATGTTAAAATCGCTTCGGACTGGAAAGAGATTCTTTCCGAAGAGTTCGAAAAACCCTATTTCCGAGAACTCACCGACTTCGTACGGCAAGAATACGCTTCCCGCCGGATATTCCCCAGAGGAAGCAACATTTTTCGTGCCTTCGACAAATGCCCGTTCGACAAACTCAAAGTGGTAATCATCGGACAGGACCCCTATCACGGCGAAGGACAGGCCAACGGACTCTGTTTCTCCGTGGCGGACGGCGTGCCGTTCCCACCCTCGCTGCAGAACATCTTCCAGGAAGTAGCCGACGACACCGGCTCGCCGATTCCCACGAGCGGCAACCTCGACCGCTGGGCCGAACAGGGCGTGCTGCTACTCAATGCCGTGCTGACGGTCCGGGCGCACGAAGCGGCCTCCCACGCAGGACACGGCTGGGAAACTTTCACCGATGCGGTCGTGCGGGCCATCGCACAGCGCAAGCAAGGCATCGTTTACATGCTGTGGGGAAGTTACGCCCAGCGCAAAGGCGCCATCGCCGATCCCCAGCGCAACTGCATCCTCAAAGCCGTCCATCCCTCCCCGCTGTCGGCCTACCGGGGATTTTTCGGCAGCAAACACTTTTCCCGGGCCAACGAATATCTGCAAAGCATCGGAAAGGCACCGATTTTGTGGTAAGCATAATAACTTCTAAAACCTGATTATACGCGTTAGAGTACCTCTCTGAAAGCACAGCGACCCAAGCCCTCTCCGAGAAGAGGATTTAGAAAGGGCTGCATTGCAAATGCGGGCACAGGCCGCGAATAGCGCCCCTCGAATTCAATGCTGCGACCGTCGGATAAGGATACATTGCAAAATATAATCGCCACCATAAAAATATGCTGCAACCACTTAAGATTACTCTCGTCATCTGTTACACGGTCCTGGCACTATCCGTAGCGGGGGTCCTGCTATCGGGCATATTGGGACGGCTCGAATGGCTGGCTCTTTGCGCCGTCTGTGCTCTCGCGTTGCTGTCCATCACCCTGGTCTTGGGTAAAAACCTGCGCATCCAGCGTATGATGACCGAAGACGAATATTCCGACGACAGGTAATCGCCCCGCACCGACTGTCACCGGCGACAATTGCAAAACAAAGTTCGGAAATGGAATAAAAAAGCCGGAACTTTTAGAAGTTCCGGCTTTATCATAAACGGGGTTCTCTACCCCAGATAAGATTTCAGCAACTTGCTGCGGGAGGAGTGACGCAGGCGACGGATTGCCTTCTCCTTGATCTGGCGTACACGTTCGCGCGTCAGGTCGAATTTTTCGCCGATCTCTTCGAGCGTCATTTCCGAACAGCCGATGCCGAAGAAATATTTGATGATATCCCGCTCGCGTTCGGTCAGCGTTTCCAAGGCACGATCCACCTCGGTCGAGAGCGACTCGTTAATCAACCCTCTGTCGGCATTGGGCGAATCGGGGTTCACCAGCACATCGAGCAGGCTGTTGTCCTCGCCGTCGGCAAAAGGCGCATCCACCGAAACATGGCGGCCGGCGACACGCAGCGCTTTATCGCCGCCGTAAAGCGGCTGGCCATCAACGAGCGGCTGGACCTGGACACGGCCAAGCTGCTCATTGCGGAGTATAAAAAGACCCGGACCCCGGAGCATGGCCCGGGCCGGGACAAGTGAGGAGGACGAGATTATGATGATGGCTTCTATCGTGACCCTGCCCGTGCTGGTATTCACCATGTGTCTGGCCCTGCTGCCCATCGCCCTGTTGGTGGTGCTGCAGGTATTCCTGTGCCGAAAGAGCAGAAAGCTGGGGCTGATCCTGCCCGTGCTGTCCCTGGTGCTGTCCTTTGTGCTCACCAGCGTGGCCCTGATCAACTGCGTTACCCCGGCGGCGGCGGCCACCATGACCACAGTGGACGAAAACGGCAATGTGGTGGAGGAGGTCCTCCCCCAGCCCGAGTTCTATCCCCCCACCGGGGGCGAGATCGCTGCGCTGATCGCCCTGTTTCTCACCTGCAACATCCCCACGGCGGCCTTTGGCGGCATCTGGCTCTATTACAAGAACCGCCACGACTTTCAGGACGGCCTGCGGAAAATGAACATTCAGGACTTAGAGTAATATGAAAACGCTCCCGCTTCCGGCACAGCAGCCGGGAGCGGGAGCAATTTTGTCATGATCTGTTATAAAATTTCGGTGTCGGGCACCTGCTGGATGTGGTGCTTTTTCGCGTAGCCGGTGAGGATCAGGGTCAGGGCCCCGTCGCCGGTGATGTTGCAGGCGGTGCCGAAGCTGTCCTGCAGGGCGAAGATGGTC
>OGZG01002363.1_pt1 | contig 12863 bp, 17 predicted proteins | sample 1576781 | NCBI WGS metagenome assembly OGZG01 (sample SAMEA3541502, study PRJEB24748) | human gut metagenome | biome: human gut; feature: human-associated habitat; material: faeces | place: China | collected 2012 | reverse complement strand
TAAGTTTCATTCAGAAGCATCATCACACCGCCTACTGTTGCAGCACTTACCAGAGAGCGCAAATAGCCGCTCATGCTCCTTGCTGGATGCGATACGCTCAAACCACGGCGACACTTCTACTGCAAAATGCGTTCCGTTGGGACTGTTGGGCGCTTGCAGGGATTGGAACGCCGCCGAAAGGCGCTGCGCTTCGGCAAGCACATTTTCATCGGAGAGCCGCCCGATATGCTCTCTGAAATTTCCGGGTTTCAGCCGTTCACGCTTCCGGCTCTCATCGCGCAGCAGATCCCGCAGCGCGTCCGGGTCATGCGGCACGGCTTCATAACGCACGAACTTTCCGTACTCCCGATCCGGCGTCGCTTCAAAGCGGTATTCCTTGGGCAGTTCCCGTGAACCGTTTTCATAGATCAGACGGTTATTGTCTGTCCGTAAGGCGGTCTGGATTGCAAGCTCGGCTTTCGCTGCATAGTCCAGCTCATAAATGCTGCCTTTTACCTTACCGCTCTCCATGCCGGACAGCACCACGGCATAGGCAAGCACACGCTCTTTGGTCTGCTCATGGTAGAAACGGAACGTATTATGCTCCCGCGTTCCGCGCAGAAACACGTCCCGTTCCCGTAGACAATGCGTTCCATTGGGGCGGGAAAACCATAGATAGACCTTATCCTCGGCGTTTTTACTCTTTGCCGCCTGTGTCAGAATTTTCTTGTCAATGTCAAAATCATTCTGAAAGGCTGCTGTGTTCTGCTGCATGATCTGTTGCAGGGATGCCAGCACATCCACATTTTCAAACTTGTTCATAAGTCACTCCATTTCCAAAGCCTGCCGGATGCTCCGTTTGGCTTCCTGTTCCTTTTCTCGCTGCTGCGGCTTGCAGGACTGCGCACGATCCGCTTTGAGCTGTGCGCGGATAGATGGTTTTTTGCCGTCCGGGTCGCGCTGGGGCGTTCTGCCATCCTCGGCCTTGACCGCTGCGGCAAGCGCGGAGAGCGAAATCACCTCGCCGCGCTTTGCCTTTTCTTCCAGCTCGTCCACCACCTTGAGGACATCCCCCGCCAGAAATTCGCAGTTGCCAAGTCCGTTGCGCGCCGCATTCTCACGGGCTGCCTCGACTGCTTCCCCGACAATCTCCACGCCGACTACTTTCTCCGCCACCGGTGCGAGGATCTGCGCGATCGTGCCGGTGCCGCTGTAAAGGTCAAATACGACTTTTCCCTTCGTCTCACCCACATACTCACGCGTTTTCTCGTACAGTACCTCCGCGCCCAATGAGTTCGTCTGGAAAAAAGAAAACGGCGAGATCTGGAACCGTAGCCCTAAAAGCTCTTCGTAAAAATGCTCGCGTCCGAACAGAATGTCCGTCCCCTCATCTTTTACAGCATCCGCCAATGTATCATTTTTGGTATGCAGAATGCCCGCAAAGCTTCCCTCCATAGGAAGTGCCTGCAGGCGCTCCGTCCATCCCCGTAAAAGGGCTTCCTCGGTTCCCTCAAAGGTATCCGTCTGTGTCGTCGTGATCAGATCGACCAGAATCTCCCCTGTCTTGATCGCACGGCGCACCAGAAGATGGCGCAGATAGCCGGTATGCTGCATTTTTTTATAAAATCCAACTTTCTTTTCCTCAAAATATTCTTTTGTACAGACAAGAATCTTGCAAAAATCCGGATGCACGATATGGCATTCGCCGGTTGTAACCACATCATAAAAACTGCCGCGCTTGTGCATTCCCAGCGACATAGGACCATCCTTGACCTCATCACCGAAGGAAAACTCCATCTTATTCCGGTAGCCCTGCACCAACGGGCTGCCTAAGATGCCCTCAAACTCATATTCCGGACATACCGCATCCAGAAGGGAACGAACCTGTTTTTCCTTGATCGCAAGCTGTTCCTCATACGGAATCGGCTGATAAAGACATCCGCCGCAGATACCAAAATGCGGGCATACATCCTCTGCCGTCTCTAACTTTGAGTGCTCGACAACCTCCAAAAGCATACCCTCGCATCGGCCGCCGCGCTTTTTATTGATACGGAACCGGATCTTCTGTCCCGGAAGCGCATTTTTGACGATCGCTTTCTCTCCATCTATCACAACTACGCCCTTATTTGGAAACTCAATCCGTTCTACAGTTCCTTCGTAAATCTCACCTTTTTTCATTGATAACTATATAGCTCCTTCTCTCAGTGGCTTTTACCGCACTATAATCACCAACTGCAAATGATTTTTCAACTCACAGCTAATTTTCATCTGCGGTTCTAATTCATATCTTTATAGTATACAGGAATTTTTTTCTTTTTCCAAGATATAAAAAATACAAACTTATCTACAAACTTTCCTACGGCATAAAAAATACTGCGTGAAACCGATTTTCCGGTTCCGCGCAGTATTTATTCTGATTCATTGACTAAATTATCACAATCAGTCTTTCTTCTCTTTCTCGTCGCTCTCATCCTCGAAGAAATCGTCGTCGAAATCATCATCGAAGTCGTCCTCGAAATCTTCCAGATAATCTGGAGTAAAGAAACGATATACGCCGTATGCAATCGCTGCAACTGCTGCTACAATACCGATAATGGCTAAAATCCAGAGAATACAGTTTTTCTGTTTCTCCTCTTCTTCTTTTCTGTGAAGGAATTCATTCAGTTTGGTTGCATTCATGATCTCTTCTACTCTGGAGAGCGCATCTTTGCTCATCATATCAAATTTATTCATACACTCCACATCCTTTCCCGCGTTTTGATCCGCAATTCTTGATTTTATTATACCATCTCTCAGCCGATTTTACTATATTTTTTATTGGATCTGGCGAAAATGTTTTAATACGGCATTACTGTTTTCGCATACGTGTACCGTAACAATACGGCAAACACGGTCTAACATTTCACCAGTTTTGCAAATGAAGCGAACATTTTTTTCACGCCCACGCGGTCAAAATTAACCGTCACCTCAAAATCCTTGCCGCCGTCCGCGATCTTCTGCACCGTTCCCTCGCCAAATTTGAGGTGGCGGACTCGGTCGCCCTCGCCGTAGGAAAGATGGTCGGCCTTCTGGACCGTAAATGCCTTGCCAAATGACGGTGCCGGGCTGGCTGGACGGCTGCTGGAACTATAAGCGCTCTTATATGGATCCAGCGTGCGGCCAGAACCAGCACTTCCGGAACCATTCACACCGCCCCAGCCGCTCATCCGGGCTGCGCCGCGCTCCCAGGCGGCATCGTTCTCTGAAAGAGAGTGTTTTCCAGACATTCCGCCAATCCGCACCCGATCGCCGTCTCCCGCGCCAGATACACCAAAGCTGCCCGTTGTCCAGCCAGAAGTCCCCGAATCTTCAAATCCGCGTCTGCCCCGGCTCATACCAGCAGCCCGTTCAAAGACGATCGGCTGCTCTTCCTCGTCCAGAAGCTGCGGCGGAATCTCCTCGATGAAGCGGCTGACCTTCGCAAACCGCGTTTCTCCATTGACCATGCGCTGTCTCGCCGCCGTCAGCGTCAGTTCTTTCTCCGCACGGGTGATTCCGACATAGCAGAGACGCCGTTCTTCTTCGATGGCGTCCTTATCATCCGAAAAGATGGACATGCTGCTCGGAAACAGCCCGTCCTCCATGCCGCTTAAATAGACATACGGAAATTCCAGACCTTTTGCGCCGTGCAAAGTCATCAGGACAATCCTGTTTTCGGATTCGTCCAGACTATCTACATCCGCTACCAGCGCAACCTCCTCCAAAAATCCGTCCAGCGTCGGTTCCTCCGCCGTGCTCATATAGCCGGTCGCCTTATTAACCAGCTCTTCCACGTTCTGCAGACGTGTTTCTCCCTCGATCTCGCCTTCCGCCTCCAGATCCTTCTTATATCCCGTCTCTTCCAGAATCGCCTCGATAAGTTCCGGGATCGAAAGGGCCGAAAGCCGCGACCGGAAGTTTTCGATCTGCTCCGTAAACTTCTCGATCTTATCCGCCGCCTTGCCGATCGTCGGCACGCCGCGCACGCGCAGCAGCGCATCATAAAAGCTCATGCCATTGGCAGACGCATAGATCGTCACTTTTCCGATCGAGGTCGCACCGATGCCGCGCTTCGGCACATTGATGACACGCTGAACCGCCAGATCATCGCGCCCATTCGCAATCGTCTTTAAATAGCAGAGAATATCCTTGATTTCCTTGCGCTGATAGAAATTGACGCCACCGACCAGCCGGTACGGAATGCTGTAATAAATACATTTTTCCTCCAGAAGACGCGACTGTGCATTGATACGGTACAGCACGGCAAAATCCGAATATTCCGCATTTTTCTCTTCTTTCTCACGCTCAATATCACGGATAATGGCGTCTGCCTCCTCGTATGCCGTGTCATACTGACGGAAGCGCACCTTCGGTCCCTCGTCATTCGCCGTCCACAGCGTCTTGTCCTTTCTGCCGCGGTTGTGGCGGATCACCTCATTTGCCGCGTTCAGGATGCTCTGGGTGGAACGGTAGTTCTGCTCCAGCTTGATAACGCGTGCGCCCGGAAATGCTTTCTCAAAACTTAAAATATTTTCGATATTTGCCCCGCGGAATTTGTAGATCGACTGGTCATCATCACCGACCACACAGATATTTCTGTACTTCTTTGCCAGCAGATCGACCAGCTTAAACTGTACAAGGTTCGTGTCCTGGTACTCGTCCACCATGATATACCGGAATTTGTCCTGATAATATTCCAGCACATCCGCGTTTGCCTCGAAAAGTTCTACCGTTTTCACCAGCAGATCGTCGAAATCCAGGGCATTATTCTTCTTGAGTTCTTTCTGATATTCCCGGTAAATCTGAGCAATCTTTTTCTCCCGGAAGTCCGCTCCCGCCTGCTGCTCAAACTCATCCGCCGTGATCCGGTCATTTTTCGCCGCAGAAATCCGTGACAGCACCGCCCGCTCCTTAAACTGCTTCGGATCCGCCTGCATTTTCTTGAGCACCTGCTTCATCAGCGTTTTCTGGTCGTCGCCGTCATAGATAGTAAAATTCGTGTCATATCCCAGACGGTCGATAAACCGGCGCAGAATCCGAACGCAGCTCGAATGGAACGTGCTGACCCAGATCGCCTCCGCGCCTTCCCCCACAATCTTATCCACACGCTCGCGCATCTCCGCCGCCGCTTTATTGGTAAATGTGATCGCCATGATATTCCACGGCGCCACCCGTTTTTCCTCGATTAAATACGCAATCCGGTGTGTCAGGACGCGCGTCTTTCCTGAACCGGCGCCTGCCAGAACCAGGAGTGGTCCCTCCGTGTGAAAAACCGCCTCCCGCTGCATCGGGTTAAGTGTGTCGTATTTGCTCATATATGTTTCGTTCCCTTCTATCCTCTTATATAATCTATTTTTAATGACAAAAAGTATGTTCGAATACGCTCTAGTATAATCTATTTTCTCTTGGATGTCACGGAATTTTCATTGATTTTAAATTTCTCCTTGCTATCTGGTTTTCAAAACTATATAATATCACATAGAGAGTTCATGACAGCGGAAGCGCCAAAATCGCCTCCCTGTTTCGCAGCTTTCGAATTTCAACGCAGCGAGGTACATACATGAAATCAAACGAAGAACGCCTGCAGGATCTGCTGGCTTATGTTGATAGTCTGACCCGGGTGCATCCGTCGGAGATTCCCGGTATTGATTTATATATGGATCAGGTCACGACCTTCATGGACAGCCACCTGAACACTTCCAAATGGCTGGGCGAGGATAAGATCCTGACCAAAACCATGATCAATAACTATGCCAAAAATAACCTGCTGCCGCCGCCCATCAAAAAACGCTACTCCAAGAATCATCTGCTGATGCTGATTCTGATTTATTATTTTAAAAATGTGATATCCTTTCGGGATATTGAGCAGCTCTTCTCGCCCATCAGCGAGCACCACTTTTCCCATGGTTCCAGCCCGGAATTAGAAGAGCTTTACAACGAAATCTTTTCGCTGGAAAAAGGGCAGCGCAAGCGCTTGCAGGAAGACGTCATGGCAAAATTTGACGCCGCCAGCCAGACATTCAAGGACTATGACTGTGAAGACCGCGAGTATTTACAGCTGTTCGCCTTTATCAGTGAGCTGGCGTTTGATGTCTATCTGAAAAAACAGATGATTGAAATCCTGGCGGAACAGCTCCGGCAGGAGACGCCGGTGAATCCGAAGAAGAAGAAATAGGCAGCACTTCCGCTGTACCGCCACACTCAAAAACAGGCTAAACAACAAAAAATTCAACCCATTGCATCATACACGATAAAAAAGACACTGGAATCACTTCCCCTTGTGGAAATTCTTTCAATGTCTTTTTTCTTTCATTTCTTTTTATCTTTCATTCAACCAGCTGCCAGCTCCTGGGACAATTCCACCCCAAGCCAAATTTGTCCATCTTTGGCAGGTTGGTTTGCTACACCTATGAAAGTACGCGCTTTATCTATCGTGCGTATATTCCTACTTCGTCTTACGCTTCCGTTTTCTCCGCCTCTTCCTGCTCTTTCACACGCGCAAATACCATATCATATCCGTCGCTTCCGTAATTTAAAGAACGGTTGACACGGCTGATCGTCGCTGTCGATGCGCCGGTCTTGTCCGCGATCTCCAGATATGTCTTCTTCTCACGCAGCATCTTCGCTACTTCATATCTCTGGGAAAATGATAAAAGTTCATTAACTGTGCATACATCCTCGAAAAAGCTATAGCATTCGTCGGTATTTTTCAGTGTCAGAATCGCCTGGAACAGATGATCCACAGCTTCGGTTTTCAGTTTTTTATTCATAATGCAAGGCACCCCTTTTTAATATGTACTCCGAAAATATATTCATTTTTCCGTTTTTCTTATATTAACATATTAAAGTTTTAAAGTCTAGTATCTTGCCTATTTTTATGAATATTTTATTTTTCATCTGTTCACGCAATATACATTTATGCGAATCTGCCAAATCTTCTACAGCATAAACTTCTCCACCACATGAGCCACACCGTCGTCGTTGTTGGAATAGGTAATAAAGTCTGCAGCTTTCCGCACCGGAAGCACCGCATTCTCCATCGCTACACCTAATCCGGCATACTGAATCATCGTGAGGTCGTTGTAGCCGTCCCCACAGGCAATCATCTGCTCACGCGAAAGCCCGATGTGAGAAAGAAGACGCTCTAACGACTGTGCTTTATCTATGCCCCTCGGAAGCACCTCCAGGAAAAACGGCTCCGAACGGTAAACGCTGAAATTCTTCCCCATCGCCGCCTTGACGCGCGGCTCGACCATCGCCAGGTAGTCTCCATCCTCCATCATCAGGTATTTCGGTACCGGATACGTGATCGCAGCTTCTATGTCGTCCACCTGTACTAACTCCATGCCGTTGATCCGCGCTTCCAACTTCGCATAGGGACTGTCACTCTGGTTCGTCAGAAGCTTTGCCCCCGCCTCATCGTAACTCAAAAGCCCCACCTGTTCCTCCTCGGCCAAGCGTATAATCTTCTGATTTGCCTCCTGCGGCAGGGAACGGCTGAATATGATCTCGCCGGTTTTGCAGTTCGTGATCCTGCCTCCATTAAACGACAGAATATAACTGCCGTATTTTGCCAGCTCCAGCTCTCTCGCAAGCGGCAGCACTCCCGGCGTCGGACGCCCGGACGCCAGTACAATCTTCTTTCCGCGCTCCTGAAGCTCCATCAGACGCTGCTTCGTCTTTGGCGTAATCACCTTATCTCTGTTTGTTAAGGTTCCGTCCAGATCCAGGACGATAATCTCATAACTATGTTTTTCGGTCATATTTACTCCACATTCAAATCATACATACTATTACACGTATATACGATACTTGGAAAAGGCGAATTTGTCAATTAGCAACATGCCACATTACTTAATGCAAGGTATTCTGAACTCTTTTCTTTACAATCACAGAATCAAACGGTCGGATGATATAATCCGTGATTCCCATGTCATATGCTTTACGCATCGTATCAACCGGTTCTTCCGAAGAAATCATGATTACAGGAGTTTCCGTAATACACTGACTTTGGTTCATCCATTTCAAAACATCAAAGCCATTCATCTGTGACATATTGATGTCTAAAAGCATCCGATCAATTCCAACATTTTCTCCCAGCATCTGAATGACCTGACTTCCATTTTCTGCTTCCAGATAATCATATGTTTCTCCCAGAATTTCTTTCAACCTATCTCTGTTAAATTCCGCGTCATCTACAATCAGTATTTTTTTCTTTTATCCGTATTTTAATTTTCTATATATATGCAGTTTTTATGAAGTTCTAAACACCTGGTCAAAAACAGCAAGTATGGTTTTTATATCAATCGGTTTTGCAATATGTTGATCCATTCCTGCTTCTTTTGCTCTTATTCTGTCCTCTGTGAACGCATTTGCTGTCATTGCAATGATCGGTATCGCTTTAGCATCCTTTCTATCCATGGAACGAATCGTCTTTGCTGCTTCATAACCATTCATAACCGGCATCATGATATCCATAAGAATCGCATCAAATTCACCGGGTTCACTTTTTTTGTACATATCTCATGGTTGGTTCACCAGGACGGATGCCCGGGATGAAACCGCCATATTTCTTCATGTTATCAGCCAGTTCTGTAACGTTGACGGTAATCGCCGTATAGAAATAGGTAAAGATAACAATGAGGATAGCATAGAGACAAGTATTAGCCCAGGTTCCCCAGCCAAAGAACTTGGCAAGTGCCTGTACCCAGCCCACGTGAATGAACTGTGCCAGGGTCACAGGAAGCATAAGGATGGAAGATGCAAAGATGATCGGGATAACACCGGCCTGATTAACCTTGAGAGGCAGGAAAGTGCTGTGACCACCATACATCTTGCGTCCGATAACTCTCTTGGCATACTGCACCGGAATACGACGCTGTCCTTCATTGACTTCAATGACAACAACAATCATAGCCAGGGCAATGGCTGCGAAGAGGAGTGCCTGCAGAGGAGTAATGGTACCTACTTCGAGGTACTGAATAATCGTCTGCAGCGCTTCCGGGAAACGAGCTACGATACCGCAAAAAATAATCAGGGAAATTCCGTTGCCAATTCCGTGTTCAGTGATTTTTTCACCAATCCACATGAGGAGGCAGGTGCCTGCGGTAAGTACTACGCAGACAAAGAAAAGGAAGAACCAGCTGTTATCCACCAGGGCTCCATTGGCACGAAGGCCATAGGAAATCCCAAATGCCTGGACAAATGCCAGGAAAATGGTGAAATAACGGGTCATCTTCTGGATTCTCTTAAATCCTTCCTGACCATCTTTACGTAATTCTTCAAGCGACGGAATTACCGCAACAAGCATCTGCATAATAATCTGTGCGTTGATGAATGGGGTAATACTCATAGCGAAGATAGAGAACTTGCTGAGAGCGCCGCCGGAGAATAAATCCAGGAATCCAAACAGATTACCGGATTGGAAAATATTTTCAATAACTGAAGCATCAACCCCAGGCACAGGGATGTGCACCCCAAGCCTGAAGACGATAAACATCATAAAGGTGTAAACGATGCGATCTTTGAGTTCCTTGTTCGCAAAAATATTTGCAAAGAGATTACCCATATTAGATCACCTCAGCTTTTCCACCTGCTGCTTCAATTTTCTGCTGAGCGGACTTGGTGAAGCCCTGTGCCTGAACTGTCAGGGACTTGGTCAGTTCACCATTGCCGAGGACGCGAACACCATCAAGAACATTCTTGAGAATGCCTGCTTCAATCAGAGCTGCCGGATCAACAACAGCGCCGTTGTCAAAGCAGTTGAGCTGTTCAACATTTACTTCTGCATACTTCTTAGCGAAAGTATTCTTAAAACCACGCTTTGGAAGTCTGCGGTACAGAGGCATCTGACCGCCTTCAAATCCCGGACGGGTGCCGCCGCCAGTTCTGGAGAACTGACCCTTGGTACCACGAGTAGATGTCTTGCCCATGCCGGAACCGATACCACGACCTACACGACGTCTTGGCTTTCTGGAGCCTTCTGCCGGCTTAAGTTCATGCAATTTCATAAAAGTAGCACCTCCTTGTATTAGTTTTCTTTAACTTCTACCAGATGGCGTACTTTATGAAGCATACCTTTAATCTGGGGTGTCAGTTCCTGTTCAACAGAAGAGTTGGTCTTCTTAAGTCCAAGAGCCTTCACAGTTGCAACCTGATCAGGTTTGGAGCCGATCACACTCTTTTTCAATGTAATTGTTACCTTCATGATCAGTCTCCTATTAGTTATAAATTTCGTCGATTGTCTTGCCACGAAGTGCTGCAACATGTTCAGCATTTTCAAGCTGGGAAAGTCCATCAAGAGTTGCTCTGACCATGTTGATTGGGTTGTTGGAGCCCAGGGACTTGGTCAGGATGTTGCGGATACCTGCAAGAGCAAGTACGGAACGAATTGGACCGCCTGCGATAACGCCGCAGCCTTCAGCAGCCGGCTTCATAAATACACGGCCTGCGCCGTATTCACCGGTAACGGAGTGCGGAATGGTTCCGTTCTTCGTTGCCACGGTAATCATATTCTTCTTAGCGTCTTCAACGCCCTTACGGATAGCATCCGGAACTTCAGCAGACTTGCCGATACCAGCTCCGACTCTGCCCTTTCCATCGCCTACAACGACAACGGCAGCAAAGGATGCGCGACGACCGCCCTTAACAGTTTTAGCAACCCGGTTGATGAAAACGACGTTTTCCTGCAGATCGGATTCCTGTTTTTCAAATCTTGGCATGTGCTTATCTCCTTTACCTTAAAATTTCAGGCCGGCTTCACGAGCACCTTCAGCAAGTGCCTGTACTCTGCCGTGATAAATGTAGCCGCCGCGATCGAATACGACGGTATCGATTCCCTTTTCAAGAGCTCTCTTAGCAACGAGCTTGCCAACTTCCTTAGCAGCTGCTACATTGCCGCCATTCGGGCAAGCAGCCTTGATTTCCTTATCCAAGGTACTAGCAGATACCAGTGTCACCTTAGCTTCGTCATCAATAACCTGAGCATAGATGTTGTTCAGGCTGCGGAAAACGTTGAGACGCGGACGCTGTGCAGTACCGGAGATGTGTTTACGAAGACGCAGGTGGCGACGAACCACTGCGCTTCTGCTATCATTCTTACGCATTTATTAGTAACCTCCTGTCTTACTTTGCGCCGGTCTTGCCTGCCTTACGGCGGACATGTTCACCGGAGTAACGAATACCTTTGCCCTTGTATGGTTCTGGTTCACGCCAGCTGCGGATTTCTGCAGCAACCTGGCCAACCTTCTGAGCATCAACGCCGGATACGACGATTTCAATAGAAGATGGGGTAGAAATTTCAACACCTTCCGGTGGAACTACTACTACCGGGTGAGAGAAACCAAGGGTCAGATTCAGGTTTTTGCCCTGCATCTTAGCATGGTAGCCTACACCAACGATTTCCAGCTTCTTGGAGAAACCTTCGGTTACGCCTACAACCATGTTGTGGAGCAGTGCGCGGGTAAGACCGTGGAGTGCACGGGTTTCATTTTCTTCATCTGGACGGGTGATAACGATTTCGTTATTTTCCAGAGCAATGTTCATGCCCTGATTAAATTCACGGGAAATTTCACCCTTTGGACCTTTTACAGTCACATGATTATTTTCTGCAATTTCAACTGTTACTCCAGCAGGAACTGCGATTGGCATTCTTCCTATACGTGACATGCCCGTACCTCCTATATTTTGATATTAGGTTAATAGTTATTTAGTATTTCTGACCTTGTGGTCAGGTTATACTTTAAGATGTTACTTGCTGTATCCCTACTATACATCATGGATGCATCGAATATGGATACTTGATAAATTATACTTAATATAAATTAAGATCTTTAGGGGTATGTTCCCTTCGCTAAATTCATGCTACGCTTACGCTTGCATTCATTAAGTGTTCAATGTTTACCAAACGAATGCTAAAACTTCGCCACCAACCTGAAGCTTTCTAGCCTCTTTATCAGTTACGATACCCTGGTTAGTTGAAAGAATAGCGATTCCAAGTCCACCAAGTACTGAAGGAATCTCATCCTTGCCTGCGTATACACGAAGACCTGGCTTAGAAATTCTCTTGATGCCTGTAATAACCTTTTCGTTCTTATCAGCACCATATTTTAATGTAACATGGATTGTCTTGATTTTTCCATCCTCAACGATGTCGTATTTCTCGATGAATCCCTCATCTACAAGGATTCCAGCGATTGCTACTTTAATCTTAGAAGCTGGGATGTCTACTGTATCATGTTTTGCAGTATTTGCGTTACGAATTCTTGTAAGCATATCTGCGATTGGATCACTTGTCATCATCATAATGAACGATATCCTCCTTAAATATGTTTGTTAATATAGTTATTTATAAAAACAGCTGTTGCCTAGGGCTTTCTCCCAGGCTTCCACTCGACTAACATGCCAACTTCACTTACGCTCGTTGCCATTAAGTCTCGGGAAGGGCTTTCTCACTAGATTCGTGCGACGCTTACGCGTGCACTCATCAAGTGTTCAATGCCTACCAGCTAGCTTTTTTAACGCCTGGGATCTGTCCCTTGTATGCTAACTCACGGAAGCATACTCTGCAGATTCCGTATTTCTTTAAAACTGAATGTGGACGTCCACAAATTCTACAACGTGTATAAGCTCTTGTAGAGAACTTTGGTGCACGCTGCTGTTTGATTTTCATACTTGTCTTAGCCATTAGAATTCCTCCGATTATTTAGCGAATGGCATATTGAACTGTGCCAGTAACTCACGTGCCTCTTCGTCTGTCTTAGCTGTAGTAACGAAGATAATGTCCATACCACGAACCTTATCTACCTTATCATACTCGATCTCAGGGAAGATGATCTGCTCTTTAATTCCAAGGGCATAATTTCCAC
>OGZG01002359.1_pt1 | contig 12900 bp, 10 predicted proteins | sample 1576781 | NCBI WGS metagenome assembly OGZG01 (sample SAMEA3541502, study PRJEB24748) | human gut metagenome | biome: human gut; feature: human-associated habitat; material: faeces | place: China | collected 2012 | reverse complement strand
GGCAGTCATACCCGCAGGCGTTGAGATAACCCAGCACATCGCCCGCCGCGAGCCCCCAGTAGGGCACGGCGCGGTAGAGCGCATCCTGCGCGCCCCAGCCCAGCAGCCCGTGCACGAACACGGTCGGGTGCGCGCTGCGTCCGCCGGGCGGGGCGTCCGGCAGCAGGCATTCGCCTACCTCCAGCGCCTGCTGCAGCAGCTCCTGCGGTGTTTTCATGGCGCGCCTCCTTCCGGGAGAAAATCCTGTTCTTAATATAGCACACCGGCCGGAGAGCGTCAATGCTGCGCCCGGGAGAAACAAAACGCCGAAAACGGAGCGGCGGCACGGTATGAAATTATGCAAAGCGCTAAAAGTGAAGTTTTTTGCCAAATGTGCTTGACTTCAGCAGCTAAAAGCGCTAAAGTAGGCACATCTTCACTACAGGAGGCCGCAATCATGCGTCTGGTCCGATTTGCAAGCGCATATTCCTACTATTACTTTATCGAGGGTAATAGTCGTTTGTGCTGCGATCATACCAGAACCATCTGAGACTTCCCGGTCCGGTTTTGACAAGGCTGCACAGACGACTGTGCGGCCTTTTTCGTTGCCGGCAATGCATTAAGGAGGAAAAAAGATGAACATCAAAAAACTCACTGCTCTGCTCTGCGCCGTGGTCATGGTGCTGTCGCTGGCCGCCTGCGGCGGCAGCAGCGACAAGGCCGGCAGCAAGCACTATACCGTCGGCATCTGCCAGCTTGTGCAGCACGACGCGCTCGATGCGGCCACCAAGGGCTTCCGCGATGCGATCACCGACGCGCTCGGCGCCGACAACGTCACCTTCGACGAGCAGAACGCCGCCGGTGACAGCGCCACCTGCGCCACCATCTGCAACGGCTTCGTGTCCAGCGGCGTGGATCTGATCCTTGCCAACGCGACCGGCGCCCTGGAGGCTGCGGCCGCCGCCACGAAGGACATCCCGATCCTCGGCACGGCCGTCACGGAGTACGGCGTTGCGCTCGGCATTGATAACTTCTCCGGCACCGTCGGCGGCAACATCTCCGGCACGTCCGACCTTGCGCCGCTCGATCAGCAGGCGGCCATGCTCACGGAGCTGTTCCCGGATGCAAAGAACGTCGGCATCATCTACTGCTCCGGCGAGGCGAACTCCGTCTACCAGGCGGACGTCGTCAAGGCTGCGCTTGAGAAGTCCGGCTGCACCGTGAACGTCTACAAGTTCGCCGACACGAACGACGTCGTCTCCGTCACCGCTGCCGCGTGCGATGCCAACGACGTCCTCTACGTCCCGACCGACAACACCGCCGCCTCCTGCGCCGAGGCCATCAAGGGCGCTGCCACGAAGCCCATCGTCGCCGGCGAGGAGGGCATCTGCAAGGGCTGCGGCGTTGCGACGCTGTCCATCGACTACTACGAGCTCGGCCGCACCACCGGCGAGATGGCCGTGAAGATCCTCAAGGGCGAGGCCGACATCTCCACCATGGCCATCGAGTACTACCCGAACCCGGTCAAGAAGTACAACCCCGAGATGGCCGAGCACTTCAACCTCACCATCCCGAGCGACTACGCGGCCATCGGCTGATTTTCAACACGATTCCCGGCTCCCTGCCGCAGTTTCTGCGGCAGGGATACTCCACGATATGAGGTAATGATATGAATTCACTGGTTCTTGCGTCCCTGAGCCTGCCGAATCTGGTTTCGCGCCTGCCCGGCGGCGTTGCGCAGGGCTTCATTTGGGGCATCATGGCGCTGGGCGTGTACATCACGTTCCGCCTGCTCGACGTCGCCGATCTGACGGTCGACGGGTCGTTCACCACCGGCGGCGCCGTGACGGTCGTGCTCATCGTCGCGGGCTGGCCGGCATGGGCGGCGCTGCTGGTCGCTGTAGCTGCGGGTCTGCTTGCGGGTCTTGCGACCGGTCTGCTGCACACGAAGCTCGGCATCCCGGCCATTCTCGCCGGCATCCTGACGCAGTTTGCGCTCTACTCGATCAATCTGCGCATTATGAGCATGAAGGCCAACACCCCCGTCAACCCGGATAAGTACGACCTGTTTCTGACGCTGCGCAGCGTGCCCGGCGCGATCTGGAAGGGACTGCTGCTCGCGGCGGTGCTCATCGCGCTGCTGTACTGGTACTTCGGCACCGAGCAGGGCAGCGCCATCCGCTCCACCGGCGCAAACCCCGCCATGAGCCGCGCGCAGGGCATCAACATCAACGCCATGAAGGTGCTCGGCCTGTCGCTCTCCAACGGCATGGTCGCGCTCTCCGGCGGCCTGATGGCGCAGTATCAGGGCTTTGCCGACATCAACATGGGCCGCGGCGCGATCGTCATCGGCCTCGCCGCCGTCATCATCGGCGAGGTGCTGTGCGACGCCTTCTTCCGCAAGGGCTGCAACTTCTCGGTGCGGCTGGGCTTTGTCGTGCTCGGCGGCATCGTGTATTACCTCGTCATGGTGCTCATCCTCTGGCTCAAGCTCGACCCGAACGATCTCAAGCTCTTCACGGCCGTGATCGTGGCGGCGTTTCTGGCCGTGCCGTACCTCAAGGGACAGGCCAAGAGCTCGTTCCACCGTCTGAAGAAGGGAGGCAAGTGATATGCTGACACTGGACCATATCTCCAAGACCTTCAACCCCGGCACGATCAACGAAAAGCGGGCGCTCGACGGGCTGTCGCTGCACCTGAAGCCGGGCGATTTCGTGACCGTCATCGGCGGCAACGGCGCCGGAAAATCCACCATGCTCAACGCCGTCGCGGGCGTCTGGCCGGTGGACGACGGGCGCATCATCCTCGACGGCGTGGACGTGACCGCCATGCCGGAGTTCCGCCGCGCGCAGTACATCGGCCGCGTGTTCCAGGACCCCATGATGGGCACGGCCGCAAATATGCAGATCGAGGAAAACCTCGCCCTCGCCGCGCGCCGCGGCAAAAAGCGCACCCTGCGCTGGGGCGTCACGAAGGCCGAGCGCGAGGAATATCACGAGCGGCTCAAGACCCTCGGCCTCGGGCTTGAGGATCGCATGACGGCGAAGGTCGGCCTGCTCTCCGGCGGCCAGCGTCAGGCGCTGACGCTGCTGATGGCCTCCCTGCAAAAGCCGAAGCTGCTGCTGCTCGACGAGCACACCGCGGCGCTCGACCCCGCGACGGCGGCCAAGGTGCTCGAGCTGTCGGATCGCATCGTGCGCGAAAACGAGCTGACCGCCATGATGATCACCCACAACATGAAAGACGCCATCGTGCACGGCAACCGCCTGATCATGATGAACGAGGGGCGCATCATCCTCGACATCGAGGGCGAGGAAAAGCAGCACCTGACCAAGCGCGACCTGCTCGACAAGTTCGCCGAGGTCGCGGGCATGCAGGTCGAATCCGACGAGGTGCTGCTGAGCTGACGGGCGCGTCTGCACGCAAAAACATCCGAATATTCTGCCGCTCCGGCGCCGGTCGCGTACCGACGCCGGAGATTTTTTCTTCCGCCGGACAGGATTTCCGCCCGCGCGGCAACTACCACGAAAACCACCAAAATTCGACCGGAAAGTTTGTGCAGTTTTTTTGTCCGAAAACGCACACAAACCCCGAAAAGTATGATACCCTTTCCATGCGAATTTGTTATGTAAATTTGATGCTCTGTTTTGTGGTTCAGGAGGAAAAGGTCCGTGGTTTTCAGCAGCCTGTCGTTTTTGTTTTGCTTCTTTCCGGCGTTCTTGCTGGTGTACTATCTGACACCGTCGCGTCCGGCCGGCGCACGCAATGCCGTGCTGCTGGCGGGGAGCAGTGTGTTTTATATCATCGGGCTGGACGGTCAGTGGGCGTATTTTGCGCTGCTGGCCGCATCGGTGCTGGTCAACTACGGGCTGGGTCTGGCCATCGTGCGCGACAAGCCGCGCGCGAAGCTGTGGCTCATCCTCGGCATCTGCTACAATTTCCTGTGGCTGTTCCTATTTAAATATCTCAACTTCGTGCTCACCGGCATCAACGGTGCGCTCGGGCTCGTGTCCGGCGGCAAGGCGGCGATCCCGCTGCTGCGCTGGGCGCTGCCGGTCGGCATCAGCTTCTACACGTTCTCGGCGGTGGGCTATCTCATGGATGTCTACCGCGGCACGGTCGCACCGGAGCGCTCACTGCTCACGTTCGGCACGTACCTGACCATGTTCCCGAAGCTGGTCTCTGGCCCGATCGCGAGCTATACGGAGCTGCAGCCGGAGTTTGGCGCGCGCAATGTGTCGCTGCGTCAGGCGGTCGACGGGCTCAAGCTGTTTTTGTTCGGCATGGCGCTCAAGGTTTTGCTTGCCAACCAGCTCGGCGGCCTCTGGAGAGATGTGACCACCATCGGCTTTGAGAGCCTCTCGACGCCGCTTGCGTGGATGGCCGCGTTCGCGTATTCGTTCCAGCTCTATTTTGACTTCTGGGGCTACTCGCTCATGGCCATCGGCATCGGCCGGATGCTGGGCTTCCACATCCCGGAGAACTTCCGCTGCCCGTATCTGGCGCTGAGCATGACGGAGTTCTGGCGCCGCTGGCACATCACGCTCGGCACGTGGTTCCGCGAGTATCTGTATATCCCGCTCGGCGGCAGCCGCTGCAGCCGCAAGCGCATGATCTTCAACCTCCTCGTCGTCTGGCTTGCGACCGGGCTCTGGCACGGCGCGCACCTGAACTTCCTGCTCTGGGGTCTGGGGCTGTTCGCGGTGCTGGTCGTGGAAAAGCTCTGGCTCAAGCAGTATCTCGACCGCTGGCCGGTGCTCGGGCACCTGTACATGCTCGTGCTCATCCCGGTGTCGTGGGCGGTGTTCTCCGTGTCGGACTTCGGGCAGCTGGGTGCGTATTTCGGCCGCCTGTTCCCGCTGTTTTCGCACACGGCGGCGGCCTACCCGCTCGATTTTCTCAAGTACGGCAAGACCTACGGTGTGTTTCTCATCCTCGGTCTGCTGTGCTCGACGTCGCTGCCGGCGTATCTGTACCGGCGGCTCAAGGGCACGTGGCTCGGCGCGATCATTCTGGCCGTGCTGTTCTGGCTGTGCCTGTACTGCCTGAGCAAGGGCATGAACGACCCCTTTATGTACTTCCGATTCTAAGGAGCGTAGACGCATGAAACGCATCAAACCGCAACAATTTCTCATCCTGCTGCTGGTGGCCGCGCTCGCGGCGGCGCCGTTTCTCATCCGCGGCCTGATCGACCGCAGCGACACCGGCAAGGAGACGACCGCCACCGTCACCCCCACGCCGGAGACCACGGCCGAGCCCACGCCCACGCCCGAGCCGACCCCGCTGCAGTTTACGACCGTGGACGCGTCCTATTTTGACGACGCGCTCTTCATCGGCGACTCGCGCACCGTCGGCATCGCCGAATACGGCAACCTGAAAAACGCGACCTATTTTGCCGACGTCGGCCTCAATGTCTATGTCGCGCAGACGAAGGCCGTCGCCGTGAAAAATGTCGGCACGGTCACGCTGCCGCAGCTTTTGAGCCAGAAGACCTTCGGCAAGGTCTACATCATGCTCGGCATCAACGAGCTCGGCAACGATCTGGATGACATCACGGCGAAGTTCTCGTCGCTGATCGACACCGTGCGCGCCGCGCAGCCGAACGCCATCGTCTACGTCGAGGCGAACCTGCACGTCGGCCCGTCGCGCTCGAGCACGGACGCGACGTTCAATAACCCCCGCATCAACCGCCTCAATGAGAAGCTTGCCGCGCTGGCCGACGGGAAGGACATCTTCTACATCGACATCAACGAGGTGTTCGACGACGAAAACGGCAACCTGCGCGCCGATGCCAGCGGCGACAGCACCCATGTCTATGCAAAGTACGATCTGGACTGGTGCGACTGGCTGTGCACGAAGGCGATCGTCCGCTGAATAAAGAAAAGGCCAGCCGGAAATCATTCCGGCTGGCCTTTGCTGTGACCGTGCGGTCACTGTGCTCTCTCATGGTCTCTCTCGACACGCGGGCGCATCAGCGCTTGATGATGTACCACACGAATCCGGCGCAGGCAAGAACCATACCGCCGCCGACTGCTGCAAAGATCATGTGTCTGCCTCCTTTCCCCCGAAAGCTCCGGCCGGTGTCCGGCCGGGGCAACAAAGTGACTTACCTTGAAGTTACTTCATTATAAGATGAACCCGCGCTAAGTTTCCGGAAAGGCGCGGCAAAAACGGCACGCCGTCGTTAAGAAGGCGGAAAGAAACGGCCTTCCGCCGGAAAAGACGGTCGCACGCGGGCGCACATTGTGCTATGCTGAGGCGGGAGCCGGAGCGATCCGGAAAGAGGGACAAAGAGGGGTGCTTATGAAAAAAGCGAGCAAACGCGCGCCGCAGTGGCTGCGCGATCTGGGTGTTTTCATCCTTGTCATGGGCGGCGCGGTCGGCATTTGTATGCTGCTGTCGGCGTGCTATGACGACAACAATCCGTTTGCAACGTCGGTGTTCATTCTGGCGGTGGTGCTCATCTCGCGCTTTACCAACGGCTATCTGCCCGGCGTGCTGGCGGCGGCGGTCGGCGTGGTGGGTGTGAACTATCTGTTCACCTACCCGTTTCATGAGTTCAATCTCTCCATCGACGGCTACCCACTGACGTTTGCGGTCATGCTGGTCGTGAGCGTGCTCGTGAGCACCCTCACCACGCAGATCAAGCGCCAGGAGCAGCTGCGCTACGAGGCGGAAAAGGACCGCATGCGCGCCAATCTTCTGCGCAGCGTCTCGCACGATATCCGCACGCCGCTCGCGGCGATCATGGGCCTGAGTGCAACGGTCGAGGAGGGCGAAACGCTCTCGGACGAGGGGCGCGGCATGGTCGAGGAGATCCGCCAGAACGCGCAGTGGCTGCTGCACCTGTCGGAGAACATCCTGTCCGTCACGCGCTTCAGCGAGGAGGGCGTCGTCATCGAGAAGTCGGACGAGGTCGTCGAGGAGATCGTCGGCAGCGCCATCCGGCGCTTTCGCAAAAACTGCGCCACGGACATCCCCATCGCGGTCACGAAGCCGGAGGAGATCCTGCTCGTGCCGATGGACGCCACGCTCATTGAGCAGGTGCTGCTGAACCTGCTGGAAAATGTCGCCCGGCACAGCCCGTCGGCAACGGAGATCTTCATTGAGATCCGCGACGAGGGCAGCCGCGTCTGGCTGACCGTGGCGGACAACGGCGACGGCATCCCGCCGCAGCTGCTCGGCGTGCTCTTTGACGGCTATCTGCCGCTCGGCGCGGTGGAAGCGTCCGACCGCAGCCGGCACATGGGCATCGGCCTGAGCGTCTGCCGCGCGATCGTGCGCGCGCATGGCGGGGAGATCTATGCAAGAAATCGAGTCGGCGGCGGCGCGGAATTCCGCTTCTGGCTGCCGGCGGAGGAGGAACACACATGATCCGCAACAAAATCATCATCGTCGAGGACGATCCCGGCATCAGCAAATATCTGCAGGCGGCGCTGCGCGGCCGCGATTACGAGCCCATGCTCGCGACCGACGGCAAGACGGCGCTGGAGATGATCGCCTCGCACTGTCCGGATCTGCTGCTGCTGGATCTCGGCCTGCCGGATATGGACGGCAGCGAGATCATCCGCTCCGTCCGTTCGTGGAGCCGCATGCCGATCATCGTCATCTCGGCGCGCAGTGCGGAGCTCGATAAGGCCGCCGCGCTCGACATGGGGGCGGACGACTACCTCACCAAGCCCTTCGGCACGGTGGAGCTGCTGGCGCGCATCCGCACGGCGCTGCGCCACACGCGCACCGACGGCACGAGCGACGCGCTGGCCATGACGGGGGAGTACCGCGTGGGCGACCTGTGCGTGGACTACAACAAGCACCGCGTCTTTCTCGCCGGGAAGGATACGCACCTGACGCCGAACGAGTATAAGATCGTCGCCTTGCTCGGCCGCCACGCCGGACAGGTGCTCACGTATAAATCCATGATGAAAGAGCTCTGGGGTCCCGGCGTCGGCGGGGACAACAAGCTCCTGCGCGTGCACATGGCCAACATCCGCCGCAAGATCGAGCCGAACCCGGTCGAGCCGCAGTATATCTTCACCGAGGTCGGTGTCGGCTACCGCATGGCCGACAGCCACTGAGCCCTCTTGAAACGAAACACCGCCCGGAGCGTCAGCTCCGGGCGGTTTGGTGTTATGGGGTGCTTTAGTTTGCCGTGATCGTGATGCTGCGGGAGATGGACTTAGCCATGTCGTTGCCGCCGAGGATGTAAGCGGTCTGGCGGTACGTGCCGGGCTCGGTGGGCGCCTTGCTGCTGATGTACAGCCTGTGCGTGTCCGTCGTGCCGATGTAGCGGTAGTGCACGCCGTCCTGATTGTGGGCGGGGGTGTCACCGCGCATGAGCGTGGCGCCGAGCGGGCTGCTTTCCAGCTCGCTGGTGGTGTAGGTCGTCTGGTCGTTGTTCCAGGTCAGGCTTGCACCGCTGGCGCGCATCTTCACGACGAGCGTGCCCGTGCCGACGCCGGTCTTGTAGTTCGGGTTGGACGTGATCGCCGTCACGAGGTACATACCCGCGCGGTTCGGCGAGCCGATGGCCACGCGCGTGCTGTCAAACACGCCGGGGATCTTGTTGATCACCTTGAGCAGCTCCGTGAACGAGGAGATGTCGATGTTGAAGATCTTCAGGAACTTGGCGAGGTCATCCGTCGGCTTCTCGAGCTTCTGCAGCAGCGCGCGCAGCTCGCCGAGGGTCATGCCGTCGTTGAGGATGTCCGTGAGCGTCTTGCCGCAGAGGAGCTTGACGGCCGGGTCGATCTTTGCCAGTGCCTCCGGGGAGAGGATGCTCTCCGGCAGCTGCAGGTAGACTGCGCCCTTGACGCTGCTGGTCACGCCGCTGTAGATCTTGAAGATGGTGAAGTCGTCCTCCGGCTTCGTGGTGACATACTGCTGCGTGGTCGGCTTTTCATCGTAGAAGATCGCGGCGGACTTGACGTGCACGCGCACGAATGCCTTGTTCACCGTGAGCGTACCCTCGACCGCGTCGCAGCCGAGATAGTCGGCCGTGGTCGGGAAGCTTGCGCGGATCTGCTGGTTTTCACCGGCGCCGATGCTCGGCGCGGTGTAGTCGATGCCGAATTTCACCGGGCCGCCCTCGACCGGATACCAGTCATCGTGCGTCAGGAGCTTGCTGCTGCCGGTGCCGTAGTATTCCAGCACCATGCTCTTGGCTGCGGCTTCCTCGCTCACGGAGGTCTGCGACCAGTCGATGAGCTTGTTGAGGATCTGCGCGCGCATGGCGGCGGCGTCCTTCGTGTAGCTGAGGGACACACCCTCCTTGAGCACGATCTTCGCCTGCGTGCGCGCGTCGACCAGCGTCACGGAGACGACGGTGTCCTCGCCGTTTGCGGTGAGCTTGACGTTGTGCGTGCCGGCGGTGATGGCTTCGTGCCGATAACCGTCGGTCCAGCCGCCTTCAAGCGGCGTGTAGCCTTCGCGGTACGGCCAGATCTTTGCCTTCGACTCATAGGTCACGGTCACGTCGCTGACGTCCGTGCCGGGCAGGACGGCGGCGACGATGGCGGCGCGCAGCGCGTCAAAGTCGATGTCGCCGCTGGCGGTATAGGTCATGTTGAGCGTGTAGGTGCCGGGTTCGTCCTCGGTCGTGCCGGCCGCGGGGCTCAGTGCGGCATCCGGCACGGTGTCGGTGTCGGTGTCCGGCGTCACGGTGGGATCAGCACTCGGCGCGGCGTCCGGCGTCACGGACGGGGCTGCGGCGTCCGCCGCGGGAGAAGCCAGCTTCGTGAACGTGTAGACCGTGCTCGTCCCCTCAATGCGCACGGAGTAGCTCTGTGCGGCCGATTCGCTGTTGAGCGCGGGATAGCTCGCGTTGAGGCGGTCGCGGAAGAAGCTGCCGGTGGTGTCAAAGCCGTTGACCGGCGTCCATTTGACGGCGCGGTCCGACAGACTGCTGGTCGCGCGGTACTCCCATTGCTGGCTGCCGACCTCGTCATAATTGCTCAGCAGGGTCTGGCTGAGCAGGTCGTTGACGTCTGCTCCGGCGGGGATGTAGGCCGCGCCGTCGTGGCCGGCCGGCACCGCACTCGCGGCGGAGACCGGCAGCTGGAATGCGGCAAGCTGACCAAACAGCAGCACAGCCAGCAGCAGGGCAAGAATTCTGGTTGCGTGTTTGCGGAATGTCATTGTGAATGAACCTCCTATTCCGGTATTTCTGTGGGGTCGTGCCCGGGGTGGGAGCCCGGACACAGCTGCATTATACGGTGCATTTCCGGCATTTTCAAGGCCTTTGGCAAAAATGTATCAAAAAGCTTAACATGTGTAAAAATTTCATGTGCATTTCTTGAATTGTGTGCCCAATGAAATGAAAAAACACCCGCCCGCATTTCGCGGACGAGTGTTCGGTGCGACGTTTTTTATTTTCCCAGTGCGGCGCGCATTTTGCCGCAGATGTCCTCCGTGAGCGCGCTGGTCGTGGTGGCCTTGACGGTCTCGGCGGGGATGACCTCGCGGATGCGCACATACACGTGCGAGCGCCGCCAGGGGACGTTGCGCGCGATGCGCTCCGTGCCCTCGACCGTGCCGACCACGATGGGGACGTTTGCTTTCTGCGCGATCTTGAGCGAGCCCGCGTGCCATGGCAGCAGCTTGCCGCTTTTGCTGCGCGTGCCCTCGGGGTAGATGGCGAACGAGCACACGTGCGCGCGGATGAGATTGGCGGCGGCGTTGATGGTGGTCAGGGCGTTGCGCGCGTTTTCGCGGTCGATCGGCAGAAAGCAGCACCGGCGCACGAACGGGCCGATGACGAACTTGCGCATGTTCGACGGCTTGGACACGAACGCCAGCGGCCAGCGCCGCAGCACCCACCACTGCACCATGGGGTCAAAGTTCGAGCGGTGGTTGCTCACGAAGAGAAATTCCGAATCCGTCGGGACCCTTTCCAGTCCTTCGACGTGGATCTTGATGCGGCAGAGCGCGAGGATCCAGCCGTCGAGCGCCAGCGTCAGCGCAAGGTAAAACGGGCTGATGCGGTCATACATCCTGTTCGGCCCGGCAAAGAGCGAGCACACGAACATCAGCAGCACGTACACAAGGTTCGCCGCCACGAAGCAGCCGAGCAGCACGGGCAGCAGCCACCAGTAGCTGAGCGCGGGAGACAAAAAATAAATCACCGCAGTGCTGAGCACGGCGGGAACAAGCATCAGATAATAGAGCATGGCCGGACACCTTTCCACACGGGATGTGACGAAATCCTGTCAATAGTCATTGACGGCTGGGTATCACATCCATTATAATTGCGGTACGGGACCGTGTCAATGAACGGGGTGTAAACTTGCGCGGATCTCGAAATTTTTCGATCAGAGATAGGATGGATAATGAGATGATCGTATTGAAATGGTTATTCCCGGTGTTTCTGGCGGCGCTCGCCGTCGTGCACCTCATCAGCTGCTGGCGCGGTGATGACGATCTGCGCAAGCCGACGAAGGTCGCGCTGATGCCGGTCGTCGCGCTGACGTACCTCGCCTTTGCCAACACGCCGTCGCTTTGGGTGGTCGCCGGCCTGTTGTTCGGCTGTCTGGGCGATCTGTTTCTGCTGCGCCCGCTGCAGAAGCATTTCTTCGCCCTCGGCACGGCGTCGTTCTTCCTCGGCCACGTGTGCTACCTTGTGCACATCTACACGACCTATGCCGTGCATGTACGCTGGTTCTGGATCGTGCTCGTGTGCGCGGCCTATGCCGCGGGCATCGTGGTCGTCTATAAGGGCAGCCGCAAGAGCATCCCGCGCGCCCTGCGTCCGCTGGCGCTGGCGTACATGGTCATGCTCTGCACGCTGAGCATCAGCGTGTTCCTGCCGCTGGTGACGGCGTTCACGTGGGGCAAGCTCGCGTCGTTTCTCGGCGCGTCGTTCTTCCTTACGTCCGACGGCGTGCTGTGCGACATGCTCTTTACCAAGAAGGCCGAGCCGACCAAGCAGAACTTCGCCGTCATGGGCACGTACATCCTTGCGCAGGTGCTGCTGACCATGGGCTTTGCATTCTGAGCCGGCGCAAATCATCGAAAAAACGGGGCGCTCCGGTCGCGAGTGTCCCGTTTTTTGTACAGTCGTGGAAAATAATTTAAAAAACTGTTAGAACCGCTTTACATTTGTCGGAAAAAGCAATACAATCTGTAGCATTACCAATGGTCTCAGGGGGGAGAAGAGAGCATTATGAAAGCAAATGAAAGGGACAGCAGGACAGAGCAGGAGCGGTTCATCGACCGCATGCTCAAGGAGATCCTCGGCGGGCAGCGCAATCCGGGTGACCGGCTGCCCACGGAGAGCGAACTGGCCGCGCAGTACGACCTGCGCAAGACGAACGTACACCTCGCCCTGAAGGAGCTGGAGCGGCTCGGCTTTCTGGAGATCGTGCCGCGCCACGCGACGTATGTCGCACCCTATTGGGAGAAGGCGAATCTGGAGACGCTGGCGGTCATCATGACGCACGGCGGCACGCCGCATCCGGAGCTGGTGGACGCGTTTCTGGAGCTGCGCGAAATGGTCGCGCTCGGCTGGTTCTGCTGGGTAGGGCGCCGCCCGGACGCGGCGCAGATGCAAAAGCTGTACGGTCTGCTCGCGCAGATGGACGCCATCGCCTACGTGCCCGACGGCGACAAGGCGGCGTTTCTGGAACTGCTCAATGCGTTTCTGGTGTGCATGTTCCGCGAGTCGGACAACATGATCTTTCGCGTCATGCTGCGCTCGACGCGCGAGCTTGCACACGTGGCGTACTACATGGTGGCCTACACGCTCGATATGCAGGAGCTGTGCAGGGTCTACCGTGCGGTGCTTGACGGACTGACGGACGGATGCGTGCCCGAGGCGATCGCCTGCTGGAGCGCGTGGAGCGACCGGGTCACGCTGCGCTACCGCGAGGCGCTCGAGCAGCTGCATACTTTCCATGACGGCAACCGCATCGGCTTTGTCTTTGACGG
>OGZG01002356.1_pt1 | contig 12907 bp, 8 predicted proteins | sample 1576781 | NCBI WGS metagenome assembly OGZG01 (sample SAMEA3541502, study PRJEB24748) | human gut metagenome | biome: human gut; feature: human-associated habitat; material: faeces | place: China | collected 2012 | reverse complement strand
CTTGTAGACATCCTCACGGAACTTGGCGATGGAGCAGAACCACTGCTCGGTAGCACGGAAGATGATGGGGTTATGGCAACGCCAGCAGTGCGGATACTGATGCTTGATGTGCAGCTGGCCCATGACAGCGCCGGCGGCGGTCAGGTCGGCCAGAATGGTCTTGTTGGAAGCCCAGACGCGCTGGCCTGCGTACTTGCCGGCCTGCTCGGTCAGATAGCCGCCGTCGTCCACAGGGACGGTGATGGGGATCTGGGGGTACTTCTGGCAGACGTTGAAGTCATCGACGCCGTGGCCGCCGGCAGTGTGGACGCAGCCAGAGCCGCTTTCCAGCGTGACGTGGTCGCCGAGGATGACCCAGCCTTCCTTGGACAGGTAAACATGGTTATAGCGCATCAGCTCGAACTCTGCACCGCTGACGGGCTCACCCACCACCTCATACTCGGTGATGTGGCAGGCATCCATGACGCTCTTGACGAGGTCAGTGGCCATGATGTGGAACTCGTCGCCGATCTTGACGAAGGAGTACTCGAACTGGCCGTTCAGGCAGATAGCCTCGTTGGCGGGCAGGGTCCAGGTGGTGGTGGTCCAGATGACGAAGTAGGTCTTCTCCATCGGGATGCCGTGCTTTGCCAGAACGCCGTTGGGGTCCTGAGAGACGTGGAAGCGGACGAAGATAGAGTCGCACTCGTCCTCGCCGTACTCGATCTCAGCCTCAGCCAGAGCGGTGCGGCAGTCGGGACACCAGTAGACAGGCTTCAGACCCTTGTAGATATAGCCCTTCTTGGCCATCTCGCCGAAGATCTCGATCTGACGGGCCTCAAACTCGGGCTTGAGGGTCAGATAGGGATGCTCAAAATCGCCGATAACGCCCAGACGCTTGAACTGGTCGCTCATGATGTCGATGTGCTCGGTGGCAAACTTTTCGCAGATCTGGCGCAGCTCCAGCTTGGAGATGTCCTTCTTCTTGTCACCCACCGAGGACAGGGCCTTCAGCTCAATGGGCAGGCCGTGGGTATCAAAGCCGGGCACATAGGGAGCCCGGAAGCCCTCCATGTTCTTCTCGCGGATGATGATGTCCTTGATGATCTTATTCAGCGCGGTACCCATGTGGATATTGCCGTTGGCATACGGAGGGCCGTCGTGCAGGATGAACTGAGGTTTGCCCTCGTTGTGCTTCATGAGCTGGTTGTACAGGTCGTTGTCGTCCCAATCCTTGAGCATGACCGGTTCCTTCTTGGGCAGGCCGGCGCGCATCTCAAACAGGGTCTTGGGCAGATTCAGAGTACTGTCGTACTGAGACTTATTCTTAGCCACTGGTTTTACACTCTCCTCTATTGGTTTTGCAGTCGCAAACAGCGCAGCTATGCGCTTATTTTATCAAAACAGCTTTACGGCACACAAATGGTGCCTTGCTGTCGATGCTTAGGGAATTATTCGCTGAAGCTCACGCCCTGAAAGACAGCGTTGGGGTCTGCCGGGGGCGGGTCGAGCTTGAGCTGAGATTCGTCCTTCTCCCAGAAGTCCTCGCCGGCCTTCTCGGGGGCGGCGTCTTCCGTCTCGGCAGCGTCCGCAGCGGGTGCTGCTTCCTCGGTGGTATCGGCATCCTCGGTTTCGGGCAGCTCAGCCTCGGCATCCTGTGCGGGGGTCTCTTCTTTCTGCTGGAACTCCGGCAGACGGCTCAGGGACTCCACATGGGTGCGGTAGAGGTTCAGCACGTCGGACTTGAAGCGGGTGACCTCAAGACGAACGCGGTCATATTCACGCTCTTCGGCCAGCTTTTTGTCGTTGGCCTCGCTGATGATCTCGTCGGCGCGGTCGCTGGCCTTCTGCAGCAGCTCGTTGGCATCCCGGATGATGTCGTCGCCGCGCAGATTTGCACGGTGCAGGATGTCCTCGGCCTTCTGGTTGGCCTCGCGGATGACGTTTTCGCCCATGCGCTGCGCATTGATGAGGGCGCTCTTGAGCATATCGCCGTCGGCCTCATAGCTCTGCATATTGCGGCGCAGGGTCTCGTTCTCGGCAGTCAGGTCGGCCACCTGCTTGCGCAGGGCCTCCATCTGCTCCGCATCCTGCCCGAGCTGCTGCTCTACTTTATCCAGAAAGCGGTCAACATCCTCGGTACGGTAGCCGCGGAGGTTCTTTTCGAATTGGACAGAGCGCACGTCCTGCGGTGTCAGCATAATGATCTCCTCCATTTTATCCAGTCGTCCTTCTCAATATTGGAAGAACTCGATGATCTGTCGGTCTTTTTTGCTCTTGCCCGGCAGGGCTGTGAGGCGGAAGCGCCCTTTGCCCCGCACTGTGAACACGTCAGATTCGTATACCGGCGCATGGGCGCTGGAAACGGGCAGATGGTTGATCTCTACCCTTCCCGCTGCCACAAGCTCTGCGGCCATGCCCCGGCTGCACCGCAGCATGGCGGCAAGTACAGCATCCAGACGCAGCGACGATACGGTCGCGGTCTGTAACCGGCGCTCTGCCTGCGCAAACTCCGGTACTTCGTCCAGCGCCAGCTGCTGAGCCGTCACCTCGGTGCGGCCCACACTGCGCAGCTCCTGACAGATAAGGGCGGCAGCAGGCTCCAGCGCGAACAGATAAGCGGTACCCGGCTCCTCCGGCGGCAGGACGATGTCGCCCAGCGCCTCGCGGCGAAGCTCGAGCCCCATCAGGCTGCCCAGATAATCCTTATGGACGGGCAGCTGCGCCCCGGCCAGCGCACGGCACCTGAGCCGGACGCAGCAGACAGGGCTTGCAGGGTAACAGTCTTCCGGCTCGAGGCAAAGCACCCGGCGCTCGGCGTCGGGCCAGCCGCCCTCGAAGCGGCAGCTTTCCTCCGGCGCACCGGCACGGTTGAGTGCCGCCTGCGCCAGCTGCTGTTCCCTGTCGCTCAGAAACGCCGAATAACGGGCGATGCCCCGGCCAAAGGCGGCGCGGGCCAGGTCCTCGACATGACGCATGAGGAAGCGTTCCTCATCGTTCTGCGCCGGGACGAAGCCCCGCACGGCGCTTTGCTGGGTATTAATAGAACGCGCCATTGTTCTCCAGCTCGTCCAGCAGGTCGCCCATGATGTCTACATTGTAGGGAGTAATGATGAAGGTGCTGTTGGCCACCCGCTTGATCTGGCCGTTGTTGGCGTAGGCCACACCGGAGAGGAAGTCCACCAGACGGCGGGAAACTTCCTTGTTGGTGGATTCCAGATTCAGCACGACGGTGCGCTTGTTGTTCAGGTGGTCTGCAATGGTGCTGGCATCCTCGAAGTGCTCAGGCTTGACCAGAACGACCTTGAGCTGGGTGGTAGCATGGATGTTGACCACCTTGCCGTTCCGCTTGGGGGCTGCACCCTCTTCGGGCTCGTCCTCTTCCTCGTTGCCTGCGACGCCGAGACCGTTGTTGTTATTCACCATCTGAGGACCGTCGTCCATGTACTGATCGTCGTAATCGTCCTCACTGCCGAAAAGCCCTTTTTTCAGGCTGTCCACAAAAGACATAGAAACTTGCTCCTTTCATTCGGGCAGCTCACGCTGCCTGGCACCCCTTTGTGAAAAAGAGTTGCTAATAGCTTTTTCTATTATCTGATTTTTTGCGTCAGATGTCAATAACTACAAAAGCTTTCCATCATACAAATTTTGTCCGGAGACGATGATCTCATCGTAAAGGCGGACTTCGCTGACGGTTTTTGTCTTATCCGAGCTGCTGGGCATGACGATGCGGTACTCGCCGTCCGTCACCAGCGGATGGTCATTATCCACGGGGTCGATCTTGCAGAAACGGGCAAGATTGCCGTATTTGACATAGACGCCCGGGATGTAGTTCTCTCCCTGCGTCTCAGACTCGGTGCCGTCCTCTTTCAGATAATGGATCGCGTCGATGGGAACGCGCAGGCCGGTGGTCTCGCCCACGATGATCTGGGCGCCGGCCCGGTTGAGCCGCAGTACATCGCCGTTGATGATCTCGCAGGTGATGACAAAGCGGGCCAGTCCGGTCGCTTCGTCGATGGTCACCTCGGAGACGGAGGCCTTGAGGGGCGTTTCCATCTGGCCGGGGAACTTTATCTTCACCGAGCGGGTCAGGGGCTTGCCGTTGTCGCCCAGCAGCTTCTCCCCTTCCTTGGCCGAACAGAGGCCGACGTACCGCCACGCAAAGCCCGAGACGATCTTGCCCGCGCAGCCGTCCAGCGGCAGTTCGGGGTCAGAGTTCAGATACGCCTGCAGGTCGGTGGTGTTCAGCGCGAGGATGTCATCTGCCCCGGCGTTGAGCCGCCCGCTGGCAGAGCTGCGGATGAAGTAACCCGTCTGAGGGGCGGTGATCTGGGTCGGCCCACCCAGCTGGGCCTGCACCTGCGCCGACTGCTCGGTGAGGGAGGCGATCTGGACCGAGAAGTCCGAGACTTCACCGGTGATGACCCAGAGTTTGTTCTGAGCGAGGATGTAGTTTTCTTCGCCCTGGGCTGTCTCGTCGTAGGCAGAGCTGTCCAGCGCATCCATCATATCATAAAGCGCGGAAGCCCGCTCTTTTTTCAGGGAATCCAGCTGGGTGGCGGTGGTATTCTGAGAGCGCTGCAGAAGCTCGATCTGGTCGTTCAGGCTCGTGAGCTGCTGGCGGAGGCCCGCCTGTTCCGGGCTGCTGTAGATCTCCGCTACCGCAGCCCCCGCCGAGACGCGCTCGCCGTCGGCCGCGAGATAGCCCAGCGTTCCGCCGCCGGGAACATAGACTTCATCGAAGAGGAGAACGCCGTCGGCGTCCACCGTATCCGCCACAGTGGCAAGAAGCGCCGTCTCGTAGGTGTTGGGCGGGAAGAGCACCTGCAGGGCCTGATAGCCCACATAGATGCCCGCCAGCACCACGACAGTGATGACGAAGCCTGCCAGCTTGCCCAAAGCGCTGGACGCGCCGGGATCAGAGCGTGGTCTATCTATCATAAAAGGTCACCCTTTCGCTAAAAATTCTCGGGTCAGCTGCACGGCCCGGGCTGTAACGTCCGGCGCAGAGGCGTCCAGCCAGACCACGCCGTCCATATGGCGGAACCAGGTCAGCTGACGCTTGGCGTAGTTGCGGGAGGCCTGCTTGAGCTTTTCGGTGCAGGCATCCAGCGTAGCCGTTCCCTCAAAATAGGGGAAGAATTCCTTGTAACCGATGGCCTGCGCTGCCGTGCGGTAGGTCTGGCGGTGGTCATCGACCAGCTTTGCCTCATCGAGGAGACCGGCGTCCAGCATCTTGTCCACCCGCAGGTCGATACGGCGGTAGAGCTGGGTGCGATCGGGAAAGTCCAGACCCAGCACCAGCGAACGATAGGGACGCTCCGGCGGGAGGGACTGGGCTTTCTGCTCGCTCAGACGCTTGCCGGTGGCCCGGAAATGTTCCAGCGCCCGCAGGACCCGCACCTGATTGTTTGGATGGATGGCGGCGGCGGCTTCCGGGTCGGCGGTCTGCAGCTCTTTGTACATAGCCTCCGGGCCTTTTTCCGCCATCTCTGCGGCCAGCTGTTCCCGCAGGCCGTCCGGCGTCTTCTCAGCGGCGAAGCGGACACCGTACAAAAAGCTCTGGACATAGAGGCCCGTGCCTCCCACGAGGATGGGCAGACAGCCCCGGGCAGAAATGTCAGCCTCGAGCGTTCCGGCCAGCGCGACGAAATCCGCCACACTGAAGGGCTCGTCCGGCTCCAGAATATCCACCGCATGGTGCGGGACGCCGTGGGTCTCGTCGGGCGCGATCTTCGCCGTACCGACGTCTAATCCTTTATAGATCTGCATCGAGTCGGCGCTGATGACTTCGCCCTCGAAAGCTTCGGCCAGCGCCACGCCGAGAGCGGTCTTGCCGGTGGCAGTGGGGCCGACGACGGCCAGCACCGGATGCTTCTGATTTCTATCACACGATTCGGCCAAACTGCTTTTCCAGCTCCTTTCGGGTGAGTTTGAGAACGCAGGGGCGCCCATGGGGGCAGAAGGGCGGCACTTCGCCGGAGAGAATCTTTTCGGCCAGTGCCATCAGCTCCTGCGGCGAGGTGTGGTCGCCCGCCTTGATGGCGGCGCGGCAGGAGATGGAATGGAGCACCCACTCTGTCCGCTCGTTTAACGCGTCGCGGCTGCCGTGGGCCAGCTTTGCCGCCAGCTCGACCAACAGATCTTCGGCACTGCCCTGCTCCACATCAGCGGGGACCGAGCGCAGGCAGACCGAGCTGCCGCCAAAATCGCTCACCTCGAGGCCGGCGCTTTCCAGCAGGTCGAGGTTGGTCAGCAGAGCAGTCTTTTCCTCGGCGGAGAGCTCCACCACCAGCGGCTCCAGGAGGAGCTGGCTGGGGACATCGCCGTAGTGGGCGGCCAGCTTCTCGAAGAGCTGGCGCTCGTGGGCGGCGTGCTTGTCGATGATGCAGATCTCGTCGCCCCGCTCCGCGAGGATATAGGTGCGGAAGATCTCGCCCACATACCGCAGAGGCTCGGGGCCGTCCTGAACGTCAAAGCCCAGCTGCTCTGGGGCTGCGCTCTGCTGCGGCTCATCCAAAGCCTCCGGCAGCGGCGGACGCTCCGGTTCATCCGGGGCAGGCTCCCACGCGGCCATGTGGTCACGGGTGACATCCGGCAGGTCGATGTCTGCCTCGATGTCCAGCTGTGACTCGCTGGATGCAGCCCGGAAGGGCGGCGGCTCAAGGACGCTTTCCTCCTGCGGCGGCTCAGGACTGTGGAGGGCAGCGTTCATCGGAAGAGGCTCGGAGGCTGCAACCGTTGTCCATGTGTGTTCCGATGCCGGCGCAGCCTTTTCCGGGGCTTTTACGGGCAGCGGGAGGATGTCCCGCTCCGGGGCAGAGGGCTGTGTCGGGCGGGGTGTCACAGACGCTGCCGGTGCCGCCGGGCGGAGAGGTTTTTCCTCCAGGTGCGGCAGGCTTCCCGGCTCTGCCTGGCCCGAAATGACGGCCGAAAGCCCTGTAAAGTTATTGTTCTTTACAGCATTTTCTTCTTTATTTCCGCTATTTTTATGTTCGTTGGATGCATCATCCTCTTTCTCGCTGTCAAAGACGAACTGTCTCTCCCCTGTACCCGGCTGGCTCAGTGCCAGCTTGACGGCATGGTAGACGAGGTCAAAGATGTCGTTTTCCCGGGCAAAGCGGACTTCTGTTTTTGCCGGATGGACGTTGACATCCACAAGGTCGGCGGGCATCTCAAGAAGCAGGATCCCTCCAGGAAACTTGCCCTGCATCGTGGTACCCTTGAACGCCATTTCCATGCCCGCCATCATGGTGCGGTTGCGGACATAGCGGCCATTGATATAGAAATACTGCATACTGCGGCTGGCGCGGCAGCTGCGGGGCTGGGTGATAAGCCCCCAGACGCGGTAGACGCCCTCGCGGTTATCCACCTCCACGAGGTCACGGCTGAACTCCCGGCCCAGCACGGCATAAGCCGCGCTGCGGAGCTGGCCGTCACCGGGGGTGACATACTGCAGTTTGCCTTCGCGGATGAACTTGAAGCTCACCTCGGGGTGGCTCAGGGCCACATGGCCCACGATGTCGGCCACGAAAGTACCCTCGCTGGAATCCTTTTTGAGGAATTTCATCCGGGCGGGCGTGTTGAAAAAGAGGTCACAGACCCGGATGGTGGTGCCGACGCCTCGCGCACCCGGCTCGATGGGCTGCTCTTCCCCGCCCTCGATACGGTAGAGGGAAGCGCACTCGTCGGCCTCGGTGCGGGTAAGCACTTCGACGCGGGCCACGCTGGCGATAGAGGCCAACGCTTCGCCGCGGAAGCCCAGCGTGTGGATGCTGGTGAGGTCGTCTTCCGTCCGGATCTTGCTGGTGGCATGGCGGATGAAGGCCGTGGGGATGTATTTTGCCTCGATGCCGGTGCCGTTGTCGCTGATTTCAATCAGACGGACACCGCCCGACTCGATGGAGACGGTGATTTGAGACGCACCGGCGTCGATGGAGTTTTCCAGAAGCTCCTTGACGACCGACGCGGGCCGCTCGACCACCTCACCGGCGGCAATGAGTTCTGCCGTGTGCTTGTCGAGAACGTGTATCTCTGCCATTCGTTTCCCTCCGTTTCAAATAAAATCAGCCATTCAGGCTGCCGCTCAGGGTCTTTTTCAGCTCGTAGAGGAAGTTCAGCGCCTCGATGGGGGTCAGGGTCTCAACGTCCAGTGCCTCGAGCTTTTCCATCATCTCGCTGGGGACGGCGGGCGAAGAATACTCCTGCAGGGCATCGAAATCCATCTGCTCCACCTTGTTCTTCGGGGCAGACGCTTCCAGAGTGCGCAGCACCTCATGGGCGCGGCGGGTCACGGTGCCGGGCAGACCGGCCAGCTTCGCCACCTCGATGCCGTAGCTGTCGTCGGCGGGGCCGCGGATGATGCGGCGGAGGAACGTGATGTCCTCTCCCCTCTTTTTGACTGCGATGTTGTAGTTTTTGACGCCCTCGATGGCCCCTTCCAGGTCAGTCAGCTCGTGGTAGTGGGTGGCGAAGAGGGTCTTACAGCCGAGGCCCTTGGCCGGGTCGGAGATATGCTCCACGACAGCCCGGGCGATGCTCATGCCGTCGAAGGTAGAGGTGCCGCGGCCAATTTCGTCCAGCACGACGAGGCTCTTGGGGGTGGCGTTCTTGAGAATTTCAGCAACCTCGGTCATCTCGACCATGAAGGTGGACTGGCCGGCGGCAAGGTCGTCCGATGCGCCAATGCGGGTAAAGATGGCATCCACGACGCCCACATGACAGCTGGTCGCCGGGACGAAGGAGCCGATCTGTGCCATCAGAGCGATAAGAGCGTTTTGGCGCATATACGTTGATTTACCCGCCATGTTCGGGCCGGTGATGATGAGACAGCGGTCAGTGGTGCAGTTGAGCCTGGTATCGTTGGGGACGAAGAGGCTGCCTTTCAGCATCTGCTCCACCACCGGGTGGCGGCCCTCGGTGATGGTCAGCTCGTCGCTGTCATCCACCACAGGGCGGCAGTAGTTGTTTTCAGCGGCCACCTGCGCCAGCGCCGCCAGCACGTCCAGCTCGGCCACAGCATTTGCCGTCCGCTGGATGCGGTCGAGCTGACCGCCGATCGTTTCCAGCAGTTCCGAGAAGAGCCGGTGCTCCAGCGCAATGAGACGCTCATGCGCACCTAAAATCTTGCTTTCCAGCTCTTTCAGCTCCTGGGTGATATAGCGCTCACCGGAGGTGAGGGTCTGCTTGCGGATGTAGGTCTCGGGGACCATAGATTTATAGGAGTTGCTGACTTCGATGTAGTAGCCGAAGACGTGATTATAGCCGATCTTCAGCTTGGGGATGCCGGTCTCCTGCCGCAGGCGCGTTTCCAGCTGGGCGAGGACGCCCTTGGTGTTGTCCCGGATGGAGCGCAGCTCGTCCACCTCGGGGTGGTAACCCTTGGCGATGACGCCGCCGTCCTTGAGGGTGGAGGGCGCTTCCGGGTCGATGGCGGCGAGGATGGCCGTCTTCACATCGTCCAGCAGGTCGATTTGTCCTGCAAGAGCAGTCAGCTCCGGGCAGCTGCAGCTCTCGGCCTGCGCCCGCAGTTCCGGCAGGCGCTCACAGGTCTGGGCCATCGTGTAGATCTCCTTGGGGGTGGCGGAACCGTAGACCGCGCGGGTCATCAGGCGCTCGAGGTCGGCGATGTAGTGGAGCTGTTCGATCAAATCGCCCCGCTGCATGGTCTGGTTCACAAGGCTTTCCACCGCGTTGAGGCGGCGGTTGATGGCGGCACTGGAAATGAGCGGCTGCTCGATCCAGCTGCGGAGCATCCGCTTGCCCATGGCGGTGCTGGTCTTGTCCAGCACCCAGAGCAGCGTTCCCCGCTTTTCGCGGCCCCGCAGCGTCTCGGTCAGCTCGAGATTTGCCCGGGTGACCGGCGACAGGCTCATGAACTGAGCTTCATTATATGTGATGACCGTTTTCAGGCGCTCGACGCCTTTAATTTGCGTATCATGGAGATATTCCAGCAGAGCGGCCATTGCCAGGCGGACAAGGCCGTCTTCTGCGATGCCGGTCTTTGCGGCCCAGTCGCGGCCAAACTGGTTCTCGAGGGAGATGGCCACGAGGCCCGGGGCGTACCGCTCCTCTTCCACCAGCTCGACGGCGCAGTTCATATTCTTTTTGATGTAGGCAGTGATCTCCCGGCAGTCCAGCAGACCCGGATTCATCAGCACCTCGCTGGGGTGGTAGCGGCAGAGTTCCGCAATGACCGCCGGGGCGATCTTTTCCCGCTTGAGCTCGGTGATATGGGCCGTGCCGGTGGAGACATCTGCAAAGCAAAGGCCCGCTGCGCCGCCTTTCAGAAAAATACTCGCAATGTAGTTGTTTTTGTCATCCTGAAGCATGCTGCTCTCGATGACGGTGCCGGGCGTGACCACGCGGATGATGTCGCGTTTCACAAGACCCTTGGCCTTGGCCGGGTCTTCCATCTGCTCACAGATGGCGACCTTGTAGCCCTTCGAGATGAGGCGGGCCACATAACCCTCATAGCTGTGGAACGGTACGCCGCACATGGGCGCGCGCTCTTCGAGGCCGCACTGCTTGCCCGTGAGGGTCAGATCCAACTCCCGCGAGACTGTGAGCGCATCGTCGAAGAACATCTCGTAGAAGTCACCGATGCGGTAGAAAAGAATCTCATCCTTATGTTGTTTTTTGATTTCCAGATATTGCTGCATCATGGGCGAAAGCTCTGCCATGACCGTTCACCTTCCTCCCCTAGTTGTCGGTTTGCCATCCAAAACTGCCTGTTGCAAGCAAAACGCGGCCCTGCATTGCACAGCCGCGTTTTGTGTTTCATGGTTTAAGCCTTAGTGGCAGCCGCCGCAGGTGGAGCAGCTGCCGGTGCAGGAAGCAGAAGGCTCCTGCACGGTCATGGGGTCGCCGCCGTTCATTGCAGTGTTGATGATGGCGTCGATATAGTTCACGAGGGCCTCGCAGTCGCGCTTTGCCTCGTTGTAGGCCACCATGCCGTCATCGGCCATGATCTTGCCGTAGAGGTCGTTCACCTTCTGGTTCAGCTCGGCGATGCGCTCATCGCTGCGCTCGGGCTTGCCGATCTCGTTGTTCAGGTCCATGCGGGCCAGATTGAACTCGCCGATGAGGTTCTGCAGTTCCTCGTCCTTGTCGTTCATCTTGCGGGCCTGGTCCATAGCCAGATAGCGGGAGTCGGTCTGAAGTGCCATGGCGGCACGCTTGAAAAGGTCGATGCAATCCATTGTAGTAGTCTCCTTTTATCGTTCCTGTGTTATATATTAGGATAGTGTATCCAGAATATCAATATTATTCCGAAAGTTCACCCAGCAGGACGGTGGCACGGGCGCCTGTGAGGCGCACCATCGCATAGCTGCCCATGAGGGCAGGGTCAGCCTTGAACTCGACGGTAAGGTTGTTGTCGAGACGGCCCGAGAGGGTGCCTTCATTGCGGCCATAGCCCTCCACGAGGACGCGGACGGTCTGGCCCACCTGAGCCTTCACGAGGGCCATTGCGATGTCGTCCTGAACCTTGAGCAGGCGGGTCATGCGGTCGGTCTTCTCCTTGCGAGGGGTGGGGTCGGGCATATCTGCCGCCTTGGTGCCGGTGCGCTTGGAGTAGATGAAGGTGAACAGCTGCATATAGCCCACCTTCTGCACCAGCTCGAGGGTCTTCTGGAAGTCCTCTTCGGTCTCACCGGGAAAGCCCACGATGATGTCGCTGGAGAAGGTAATGCCGGGGACCTTCTTCCGGGCATACTCGATGAGTTCGAGGTAATGCTCCACGGTATAGTGACGGTTCATCTGGACGAGCAGACGGTCCGAGCCGCACTGCACCGGCAGATGCAGATGCTTGCAGATCTTCGGCTGGGCCGCGATGGTGTCGATGAGCTTGAAGCTGGCGTCCTTCGGGTGGCTGGTCATGAAACGGATGTGGTAGTCGCCCGGGACGGTGCAGAGCAGGTTGAGCAGGTCAGAGAAATCCACCTGCTCCTCGAGGCCCTTGCCGTAGCTGTTGACATTCTGGCCCAGAAGGGTGATCTCCTTGTAGCCCGCCTCCACAAGGCCCTTGAACTCGGCGAGGATGTCGCCGGGCTTGCGGCTCTTTTCGCGGCCGCGGACATAAGGCACGATGCAGTAGGTGCAGAAGTTGTCACAGCCATACATGATGGGCAGCCAGGCACGGAACTCGCTCTCACGGCGGATGGGGATATTCTCCACGATGACGGGGCGCTGAGCCGGCTCCATGAGCACCCGCTTGTGCTTCTGCAATTTCTGGGCGATGAGCTGGGGCAGCGTGTCGATGCCGTCCACGCCGAACACGAGGTCCACGTAGGGGTAGCTCTGGCGCAGCTTTTCCACGACGTGCTTCTGGTTGGCCATGCAGCCGCAGAGGCCGATGATGAGGCCGTGCTTCTTCTCTTTCAGGCCCTTGAGGGCGCCCACGTTACCGAAAACACGCTGCTCGGCGTGCTCACGGACGGCGCAGGTGTTGAAAAGGATGAGGTCGGCGTCCTCGGGCTTGTCACACAGGCCGTAGCCGATGTCCATCAGCACACCCTTGATGCGCTCGCCGTCGTTGACATTCTGCTGGCAACCGTAACTGTGGACGAAGGCCAGCGGCGGGGTGTCATAGGCCAGCTTGACCAGCTCTGCCGCCGCGTTGTTATGTTCAAATGCTATGTACTCCAATGAAACCATCCTTCTCTGCCTCCGGGGTCACACCTCCGGCAGCAGACATACTGATACTATAAAGAAAGCTCTTTATAGTATACCCTTTTTGGCCTTGGAGGGCAAGAGTTTATTTTTACTGAGCCTGCTTGGCGGCACACTTCTCGCACAGGCCGAACAGCACCACGGCGCAGTCCTGCACGACGCCCTTCTGGCTGCGCACCAGCTTCATCACCTGCTTTTCGTCCACGTCGGCGTCCACGACGCCGCCGCAGCAGTTGCAGTAGAGGTGGCTGTGCCA
>OGZG01002354.1_pt1 | contig 12911 bp, 9 predicted proteins | sample 1576781 | NCBI WGS metagenome assembly OGZG01 (sample SAMEA3541502, study PRJEB24748) | human gut metagenome | biome: human gut; feature: human-associated habitat; material: faeces | place: China | collected 2012 | reverse complement strand
TCTACATCAACTTCTGCAACCCGTGGAGCAAGAACGCTTCCTCCAACAAGCACCGGCTCACCTATCCCCGCCAGCTCATCCAGTACCGCGAATTCCTCAAGGACGGCGGCGAGATCTACTTCAAGACCGATGACGACGACCTGTTCCGCGACAGCCTGGAGTATTTCCCCGCTTCCGGCTACGAGATCACCTGGAAGACCTTTGACCTGCACGAAAACGAGCCGGAGTGGAACATCCGCACCGAGCACGAGGGGATGTTCACCGAGATGGGCATCAAGATCAAGGCCCTGATCGCCAAAAAGCTGCCCGGCGATGAGACCGTGACCTGGATCGAGCCCAAGGTCCTGAAAAAAATGAAGGCTGCGGAGGAAGCTGCTGCCGCTGCAAAGGAGGAGTAAGATGTCCTTTTTTGTCAACACCATGGTCTGCGGCTTTTCGCTGTATCAGATCCTGGCGTTTTTCCTGATCTACTCCTGCCTGGGCTGGTGCCTGGAGGTCATCTATGCCGCCGTTTCCACCGGTCAGCTGGTGAACCGCGGCTTTCTGAACGGCCCGGTCTGCCCCATCTACGGCTTTGGCATGATCATCGTGCTGTTCACCCTTTCGCCGCTGGCAGACAACCTGCTGCTGCTCTATATCGGCGGCGTGATCCTGCCCAGCGTGCTGGAGCTGGCGGGCGGCTGGGCGCTCTACAAGCTCTACCACACCCGGTGGTGGGATTACAGCGACTTCCCCTTCAACATCGGCGGATATATCTGCCTGGAGTTCTCCCTTTTGTGGGGCGTGGGCACCGTTGTGGTGATGAAGGCCGTTCACCCCGTGATCGCCGGCCTTGTGGAGATGGTCCCCCAGATGGTGGGCTTTGTCCTCATGTGCATCCTGTACGCCTGCTACGCCGCCGATGTGGTGGTGACCGCCTTTGCGGCCTCTGACCTGGCCCGTGAGCTGGATGCCCTGGAAAAGGTGGCCGACAGTATGCACGCCGTGTCCGATGCCATGACCGAGCTGCTGGGTACCACCGCCATGGATGTGGACCAGAAGATGGACGAGAGCCGCCTGCAGCTCAAGCTGGCAGCTGCCGAGGCCCGGGACAATGCCGCCAAACTGAGCCCCCGGGATGCCGCTGCCGCCCTGCGCGCCAAGGCCGACGAGGCCATGGAGGCCGCCCGCAAGTCCTCCCAGGAGGCCCGGCTCAATGCCTCTGAGGCCGCCACTGCCGTCAAGCTGGCAGCCAAGGGCACCGCAGAGCGCACGGCAGAGCTGCTCCGTCTGGAACAGCTGGCCGAGGAACTGCAGGCCCGCAGCGAGGAGATGCGCGCCCGCACCCGAAGCTCCAAGTACTTCGGCAAGGGCCGTATGCTCCGCGCTTACCCCAAGCTGCGCCACGGCGAAAAGCACCGCTCTCTGGATGAGCTGCGGGAGCGCCTGAAGTACGAGCGCAGGCACTGACCCTGACCCGCTGCAGCAACCCTAAATGCCCCTGACCAGCTTCTTGCTGTCAGGGGCATTTTTCTTGCACTGCACCCTCCATAAAGCCAGGCAGATCTTGTGCTGCCGCAGGATTTTGTTTTCGTTATGTTTTCCACATTGTACGCTCCTTTTTTGTACACTCTTCCAAATCTATTTTCGTCATATTGACAAAAAAAAAACAAAAAGTGTATCTTGTATTGTGTAATATGCTATTTCCGCTAAAAACTGAAGAATCGGCAAACCAGTCGAAAGGCTGCGACGCAAAGCTAAAAGGGCCTGTAATATGGCAGCCAGCCGCACGTTATTCTCTCCGGGTAAGGTAATACGAAACCTTGCACCTCCTTGTGAAGATGCGTCGGCTTCCCCTTCAGGAGAGCGAGCGCGCAGCGGACCTACAAGGGTTCAGAGTGTCGTACCAGCCGTTTGGCCGGTGCGGCGCTCTTTTGTTTTGGCTGAAATAGAGAGAGTTTTTGGGAATATCATGGAAAAGGAGTAAAAAATTATGAGACCTAAGCGTTTGATCAGCTTATTGGTTGCGGTCTGCATGATGATCACCATGCTGCCCCTGTCGGCAGTCACGGCATTTGCAGCAGACACGTCACCGTCAACTGAATATGATGAAGCCATCGTTGACGGTTACAAGTATGCCTATACGGTAAATGGCGATACTGCAACCATCATAAAATTTCTTGGCCCTGTTGATTCAGAAGGCAATGTTGATTTCGCAAACAAGAACCCCTACAACATCACCATACCCACAGAGTTGAACGGCATCCGTGTAACCGGCATCGGCTATCTTGCCTTTTCTAATCTCTCTGCTCTGACGAACGTCACCATTCCACAAGGCATTACTTCCATCGGCGATTATGCATTCTGCGCCTGCGATTGGCTTATCTCCGCCACAATTGAAGAAGGTGTGCAGTCAACCGGAGCTAATATGTTTAATGATTGCGATAGACTGGCCACTGTGAAACTTCCCAAGAGTCTGACAACCATTGCCGATGGTTCCTTTGCAAATTGCTCTGCCTTGAATCATGTTACAATTCCCGACAATGTAACTAAGATTGGCACGTCTGCTTTTAGTCTTTGCAACGGACTTTCTGACATCACTCTGGGCCGCGGCCTGACCACGATCGGAGACTTCGCTTTCAAAAATTGCGACAGCCTGGAGACGATCCAACTTCCCTCCAATCTGAAAAAAATTGGTAAAGAAGCTTTTCGTGAATGCGATATTCTTAAATCAATCACGCTGCCAGACAGTGTGACAGACATTGGCGAGGACGCTTTTTCCACCTGCCCAGAACTCGAGTCCATCACCATCCCGGAAAACGTAACAACCATTAAATCTGGTACCTTTGACTATTGCTACCGTCTGAAATCCATTACGCTCCCTGCCGGATTGACTTCTTTCGAAGACGATCTGACTGGTTGTCCTGCTGGGTATTTCCGAGCTACCGATTTGAACCCCGATGGTTCTTATATTTACACTCCCGATGGTGCCATCTACTACAACAACGACAAGACCGCCGCAGATGCTCTGCTTGCAAACTCTACCAACACCGATCTGAAAAACCGCAATTTTCTTTACCTCTGCAAGGTGACCTTTGATGCCAATGGCGGCAGCCTGACCGGCTACGATGAGGTGCTGGTTTATAGGACCGAAAAAATCACTGATACCAAGGCAAACGATCTGACTGCCATCAATGCTCCCACCCGTGCGGGTTACAAGTTCACCGGCTGGTACACCGACAATGACCAGCTCTTTGATGTGAAAGAAACCGCAATTACGGAGGACATCACCCTCCATGCCGGTTGGGAGTTTGACCCCGATGCTCCGAGCTGCCACCCGCTGACCGTGACCGGCGGCACTGTTACTGTGAAATACGACGGCAGCGATGTGACCAGCAAGCTGAACAGCAACACTGACGCAACCACCGGCCAAAAGACCTACGATGTACCGGACGGCGCAACAGTGACCGTGACGCTGGACAAGAACCTGATCCCTAAGGACAATGTGTTTGACGGCTGGTCTACCGGCAATCTCTCCCTGCCGCAGGATCAGAACTGCAAGGCAGAAAGCATCACTTTCCCCATGAGCAGTGGTGTGAATGTGTCTGCAAAGTACCGTGATGCCGCCACTGACCACACCCCCAATGCTCCGGTCTGCCACCCGCTGACCGTGACCGGCGGCATTGTTACCGTGAAAAACGGTGACAAGGATGTGACCGATACCTTGACTGTTACTACTGACGAGGCCACCGGCAAAAAGACCTACTCTGTACCGGACGGCGCAACAGTGACCGTGACGCTGGACAAGACCCTGATCCCTGAGGGCATGGTGTTTGACATCTGGTCTACCGGCAAGTTCTCCCTGCCGCTGGGTCAGGATTACAAGGCAGAGACCATCACCTTTACCATGAACACCATGAGCAGTGATGCGGATATTGCCGCACAGTACCGTGATGCCACCATTGAAGATGATGGGCCCAATGTGCTGGGCACTGCCGCGATCATTGGTACTGCCGCTGTGGGTACCGCAGTGCTGGGCTATCAGGCCTATTCTCTGGGCGCTGAATTTGCAGGCAAGCTGATGGCTCTGCCCTACTTCCCCAGCAACCGCAGCGCTCTTGCCATGATGCTGTGGGAGGATGCAGGCAAACCCATGCCCGAATCCGAACTGCTCTACCCCGATGTCGGGCAGGAAGAGCGGGATATGGATCTGCAGCACGCCGCCCGCTGGGCCATGGAAAACGAGCTTATCCCTGACCTGAACGATGAGGGCACGGCTCCGGAAGAGATGAAGTTCTTCCCGGCCAATCCCGTAAGCAAGCTCGATGTGCTGAACGCATGGCAGAAGGCACAGGAGCTCAAGAACAACTAACGCCATCCCCGAATATTCCCAAATATACGTAGAAGCGCCTCATCCTTCACCGGACGGGGCGCTTCTGCGTTGTAAGGAGTCGAATTTTCTGTTATACTGTACCTGTCGGCCTTCCGACCTCGATCTATAAGAGGAAGGGGGTGATTCCTATGGATATTTTATTCTCTTTCATCCTGTCCGTCGCAGCGGGTGTGGTCAGCTACTACATCTGCAAGTGGCTTGAGGAACAGTTCAAGGCCGGTAAGCACTAACCCTTAGCAAGCAGGAAGCCCCTTTGACAGTCGCAATGTCAAGGGGGCTTCTTGTTGCTTTGGTGATCCTATGGATATCACCTTATTCTCTTTCGCATTCCTATTATATGCGTTGGAATGCCAAAAGTCAAGAGGGCCGCCACAGATTTTGTTTCGCTCCTGCGCCTGTTTCAGCTTATCACGCCCACAGATCCTCGGGGTACAGGCCCTCCTGGGTTTTCTGGGCGATGGCGGCCACCACGGTGGGCTTATCCTCGCGGTAGGTCACGCCGTACCACTTATCGGTGCTCTTGAGCACGGTGACTGCTGCCTTGCCCTCATCGATGAGCTCGCTGGCCACAGTGGGCAGGAAATACTCGCACTTGAGGGGGTTCTTGGGCAGATTCTCACGCAGCCAGCCTGCAAAGCGGCGGTCGGCCTCGTCCAGGAAGCTCTTGCCGAAGCCCCACAGGTTCATGCTGACAGGTGCTTCCACCGGCAGGTCATCCGTGCCCTCTCCGACAAGAGCGGTGCAGCGGATGCCGCCCTCATAGGTCTCGATGCCGGTGCGCTCGGTCACGCTGTGCAGGGTGCCGTCCGGGTTCACCACGCAGACACCGCGGGAGACGGTGCCGTTCTCGGAGACGGTGTTCTTGAGCAGGTAGCTCACCATGCAGTAATCGTAAACTGCGCCGTCCTGATGGGTGGACAGATACTCATAGATAACCTTGAAGGCCTCGGGGCCGTAGTAATCGTCCGCGTTGATGACAGCGAAGGGACCATCGATGAGGTCTTTTGCGGCCAGCACGGCGTGGCAGGTGCCCCAGGGCTTAACACGGCCCTCGGGGATGGTGAAGCCTGCGGGCAGTTCATCCAGCTGCTGGAAAGCGTATTTCACGTTCATGCCCTGTGAGACGCGGTCGCCGATGGCAGCCTTGAAGGCCTCCTCGATCTCGTGCTTGATGACAAAGATCACAGTCTCAAAGCCTGCGCGGTGGGCATCGTACAGGGAGTACTCCACAATGGGCTGACCCTTGGGGCCCACCGGGTCGATCTGCTTCATGCCGCCGTAACGGCTGCCCATGCCGGCAGCCATGACCACCAATACCGGTTTGTTCATTTTTCTTTCCTCCTGCGTCAGTGCGCTGTTCTTTGAGTCTATTATACTCCAAATTTTCCCGGGCAACAAGGGCCAGCTTTTCCTTGAATTTTTGCATGGATTCTCACCCGCTGCCGTGATAGAATAGAGGCAATGGAGTTTCCGCAGAAAAGGAGAATGCTTATGTCAACCAAAACTGTCTGGATCACCGGCGCGTCCTCCGGCATCGGGCGGGAGTTTGCCCGCCGCTATGCCCGGCTGGGTTTCCGGCTCATTCTGACCGCCCGCCGCCGCGACCGGCTGGAGGCCCTTGCCGCCGAGCTCCGGGCGAAACACGGCACCCTCTGCCGCATCGTACCCGCCGACCTTGAGCAGGATGCGCAGGTCGCCGCCCTGTGCGAAGCACTGGCAGACGAGCGCATCGACCTGTTCCTCAACAACGCGGGCTTTGGTGCCTGCGGTGCCTTTTCCGAGACGGACGAGGGCAAGGAGCTTTCCATGCTGCGGGTGAACGTGCTGGCCATGCACCGGCTGTTCAAGTTCACCCTGCGCAAGATGGAAGCCCAGGGCTTTGGCACCATCCTGAACGTGGCATCCTCGGCGGGCCTGCTGCCGGGCGGGCCCTATATGGCGGGCTACTACGCCTCCAAGGCATACGTTGTCAGCCTGACCCGCGGCGTGGCCGAGGAGCTGCGGGAGCAGCACAGCCCGGTCTATATCTGTGCCCTCTGCCCCGGCCCCGTGGACACCGAGTTCAACGACCGCGCCGACGTGGTGTTCGCCCTGAAGGGCATCACCCCGGAGCTCTGCGTGGAGGAAGCCATGCGCGGGATGCTCCGCCGCAAGACCATCATCGTACCCAGCACCCTGATGCGCCTTGCCACCACGGCCCAGAAGCTCGTTCCCACGCCCCTGCTCATGCCCATCCTGGCACGCCAGCAGAAGAAAAAGCTGGGCTGATGGCCGCTTGACAGCGCACCGCCGCTCATGTATCTTAGAGGTATCCGAAAAACAGGAGGAATGTTCCATGAAAATTGCACTCATCAACGAAAACAGTCAGGCCGCCAAGAACGGCATCATTGAAGCCGCCCTGAAAAAGGTGGTGGAGCCCATGGGCCACGAGGTGGTCAACTACGGCATGTACACCGCCGAGGATGCCGCCCAGCTGACCTATGTTCAGTGCGGCATTCTGGCCGCCATCCTGCTGAACAGCGGCGCGGCTGACTACGTCATCACCGGCTGCGGCACCGGCGAGGGTGCCATGCTGGCCCTGAATAGCTTCCCCGGCGTGATCTGCGGCCATGTGGAGGACCCCGTGGACGCTTACACCTTTGCCCACGTCAACGACGGCAACGCCGTTTCCATGCCCTTTGCCAAGGGCTTTGGCTGGGGCGGCGAGCTGAACCTCGAGTACTGCTTCGAGAAGCTGTTCGGCTTTGGCCACGGTCAGGGCTACCCCAAGGAGCGCGTTGTGCCCGAGATGCGGAACAAGGCCATTCTGGATGATGTGCGCGCCGCCACCTTCAAGCCCCTGATCGAGTGCCTGCAGAGCATCGACCAGGACCTGCTCAAGGGAGCCGTTGCAGGCGAAAAGTTCAGCGAGCTGTTCTTCGCCTCCTGCAAAGATGAGCAGCTGGCCGCCTACATCAAGACCCTGCTGTAAGCGGAAGCGGCAGGATACACTAATCTTATCCAAACACATCCTGCCCGCTCTGAAAAGGGTGGTTTATGATACGAAACACGAGGAAGTCTAATATGGCATGGTTGTACCATTTCAATCAGATCGTCACCCACGGCATGGAGGGGTTTCTGGAGACAGCGGTGCCGCTGATCTCCGGGCTGGCTGAGATCATCGGCCTGTTCATCATCGTCACCAGCCTTGTCAAGGCCACCTACCACTATGTGCGGGCCACCTTTTTCCATGGCCAGCACGATTTCCTCCACGAGATGTCCAGCGGCCTGACCACGGCGCTGGAGTTTCTGATGTCGGCGGAGATCGCCAAGACCTTCCTGCTGCAGAATCTGGAATCGGTGGTGCCGCTGGCGGCCACCTTTGCCCTGCGGGCCATGATGAGCCTGATGCTCCACTGGGAGATGGAGGGCGGGCACCGCTCCAGCCGCAAAAAGGAAGAAACGCCCGCCGGTGAGGCCGAGAAAAAAGAATGACTTATAAAGTTTCCCTCTTTTTTCTCGGTTCTGGGTTGTGTAAAACGTAAAAATCGCACCCCGGCTCTTGACAGTTTTGCACAAAGGGGCTATACTCGTGCCATCGAAAGCAAAGGCGCTGACGGAAGAGATTCCGCCAGCGCCTTTTGTATTTTCGCTGGATATTGCTCGGGAGGAATAGAGGGCCTCCTGAACAAGGCTCCCGCGCACATTCGGTGCGGGGAGCGCATTACAAACCGGGGAGGTATTATAATGTTCAGTTCCATAAACACCTGTTGGGTGCTGGTTGCGGCATTCCTGGTCTACTTTATGCAGGCCGGTTTTGCGCTGTGTGAGGCGGGCTTTACCCGCGCCAAAAACACCGGCAACATCCTGATGAAAAACATGATGGACTTCTGCATCGGCACACCGTGCTACTGGGTCATCGGCTTCGGCCTGATGTTCGGCGGCACAAGCGCTCTGATCGGTGGGTTCGATCCGTTCATTCAGGGCGATTACAGCCACCTGGGGCTTGATATCCCGCTGTGGGTGTACATCGTGTTCCAGACCGTGTTCTGTGCCACGGCAGCCACCATCGTGTCCGGCTCCATGGCCGAGCGCACCAACTTCAAGGCTTACTGCGTTTATTCCGCTGCCATTTCGCTGGTGGTCTACCCCATCTGCGGCCACTGGATGTGGGGCGGCGGCTGGCTGCAGAGCATGGGCTTCCATGATTTTGCCGGTTCCGCAGCCGTTCACAATGTGGGCGGTGTGATTGCCCTGCTGGGTGCCGCAATGCTCGGCCCCCGCATCGGCAAGTACGACAAAGACGGCAACCCCCACGCCATTCCCGGCCACAACCTGACCGCCGGTGCGCTGGGCGTGTTCATCCTGTGGTTCTGCTGGTTCGGCTTCAACGGCGGCTCTTCCCTGAGCCTTGCCACCGATGAGGCTATGACCCTGACGGGCCTTGTCTGCTTCAACACCAACCTGGCCGCTGCCGTTGCCACCTGCGTGACCATGATCTTCACCTGGCTGCGCTACGGCAAGCCCGATGTCTCCATGACCCTGAACGGCTCTCTGGCCGGTCTGGTCGCCATTACTGCAGGCTGCGACGCGGTCTCTCCTTTCGGTGCCTTCATCATCGGCTTCGTGGCCGGTATCCTCGTGGTCCTGAGCGTTGAGTTCTTTGATAAGATCGCAAAGATCGATGACCCCGTGGGTGCTGTCTCCGTTCACTTTGCAAACGGCGTGTGGGGCACCATTGCTGTGGGCCTGTTCTCCAACGGCGGCGACGGCGTGGGCAAGGGCCTGTTCTACGGCGGCGGCTTTGCACAGCTGGGCACCCAGCTGCTGGGCCTTATCACCGTTGATGTGTACGTTGTGGTCGTGATGTTCATCATCTTCAAGATCATCGACAAGACCATCGGCCTGCGCGTCCCTGCTGAGGTGGAGATCGACGGCCTGGATATCCACGAGCACGGCCTGACTTCCGCTTACGCCGGTTTCTCCATCTCCGATGCCAACGCCGCTGCCATGGTGCCCAACGAGAACACCGATCTGGGCGAGGATGATGCCTCCAAGGCAAGCGCCGTGCAGATGAACGCTGCCGTGCCTGTGGTCAAGGAGCCTGCCGTCATCCACGATGGCATCTACGACACCGGGATGCACAAGGTGTCCATCATTGCAAAGCTCTCCAAGTTCGATCAGCTCAAGACCGCGCTGAACGATCTGGGTGTGACCGGCATGACCGTGACCCAGGTGATGGGCTGCGGCATCCAGAAGGGCACCACCGAGAAATACCGCGGCGTGCCTGTGGACAGCACCCTGCTGCCCAAGATCAAGGTCGAGGTCATTGTTTCCAAGATCAGCGTGGACGCTGTGGTGGATGCCGCCAAGAAGGCCCTGTACACCGGCCACATCGGCGATGGCAAGATCTTTGTTTACAACGTGACCCGCGTGGTCAAGATCCGCACCGGCGAAGAAGATTTCGCCGCCCTGCAGGATGTGGAGTAACGCTCCGCACAATTTCAACCGCTGTCCCGCTTTGAAAGCGTGACGATATTTGTTCTCCTTGTTCTCCTTTTTCCTTTTTCTGAAATCCATTCGGCAGAACCCCTGCTTCCTCCGCACAAGGAAGCAGGGGTTTGTTGTTGTCACCACGATGTGAGCCTCCCTGCAATGGTTCCGGGTTGACATCCCTGTGCGGGCGTGTTATTTTGAGGAGTAAAAATTTTCAGTTTTTTTGTATCAGGAGTTTCTATGAGCAACTTGAATGATTTTAACCGCGAGGCCAAAGCCGCCCTGCGGGTGGCCCTGCAATGGCTGCTGCTGGCCGTGCCCACGGGTCTGGTCTGCGGCGCAGTCGGCACAGCGTTCCACCTGAGCGTGGAGTACGTCACCGAGCTGCGGGCCGTGCAGAGCTGGCTGCTGCTCTGCCTGCCGCTGGCAGGCCTTGCCATCGTGGCACTCTACAAGGTCACAAAGTGCGAAGGCGTGGGCACCAACAATGTCATCCGCGCCGTGCAGAGCGGTGAGCCGGTCAGCCTGCTGCTGGTGCCCGCTATCTTTCTGGGCACGGTGCTCACCCACCTGTTCGGCGGTTCTGCCGGCCGCGAGGGTGCAGCCCTGCAGATGGGCGGCAGCATTGGCTGGAATGTGGGCAAACTGCTCCATCTGAGCGATTACGTCCGCCGCACTGCCACCATCAGCGGGATGGCAGCGTTCTTCTCCGCCCTGTTCGGCACCCCGCTGACCGCTGCCCTTTTCGCCATGATGGTGGAGGACGTGGGGCTGACGTTCACTTCGGCCTTTATGCCCGCGTTCACTTCGGCCCTCATTGCTTACGGCGTATCCCTGTTCTTCGGGATCGCCCCGACCAATTTTGTGCTCAATTCCATCCCGCACCTGACGCTGGAAACCGCGCTTCAGACCGCCCTGCTGGGCATTGCCTGTGCCGCCGTGACCCGGCTGTTCTGCTGGACGCTTCACACCCTGGAGCACGGGATCCCCAAACGAATCCCGAATCCCTGGCTCCGGGCTTTTGCGGGCGGTGCAGCCGTAGTAGCGTTCTCGTATCTGTTCGGTGTCGGGCGGTACAACGGGGCCGGAATGGCCGTCATTGCCGATGCCGTGGAGCAGGGCACTGCCCTGCCCTGGGATTTTGCCTGCAAGATCTTCCTGACCGCCCTGACCCTGGCAGTAGGCTTCAAAGGCGGCGAGGTGGTCCCAAGTTTCTACATCGGGGCGACCTTTGGCTGCATCGCCGGGCCATGGCTGGGCCTGCCCGCCGGGTTTGCCGGTGCCATCGGTCTGGTCTGCGTGTTCTGCGGAGCCACAAACGCCCTGATCCCCTCCATCCTGCTGGGATTCGAGCTGTTTGGCGGGCAGGGGCTGGAGCTTATTGCGCTGGGCTGCGGCGTGTGCTACATGCTCTCGGGCCACCACGGCCTCTACAGCAGCCAGACCTTTGTCACCAACAAGCTGCGGCCGGAGTACGCCTCCCACAAGTGGCGGGTCAAGCTGAAGAAAAAAGAAGAATGATTTTTCGCAGATTTTCGCCGCGGAGTGCTTGATTTTTTGCCGCCATCGTGCTACAATCAGCGTAGTTTCATCCTGACCAAAGCGATGATGCGGACAAACCGAAGCTCGTTCCCCATGACGCAGAGAGGGCTGCCCCGGATACCGGGTGCTGCAAGCAGCCTGCCGTGCATCGGGCTTCTACCACCGCAGAGCGCAGAGGAGAACCTCTGCCGGGTGCGCCCGTTACAGCACAGCGAGTGGCGTGTTCTCAAGGGCACGCAATTCGGGTGGAACCGTGGAACGCGTGAAATCTTCAGGCGCTTCATCCCGTAAATTTGAGCGGGATGGAGCGCTTTTTTGTTTTAACTTTCATCAAAAGGAGAACCGTTATGAAGATCATCTACAAAGACGGCCATGTGGACGAGTGCCCGCAGGACCAGGAACTGCATGTTATCCGCCACACCGCTGCTCACATCATGGCGCAGGCTATCAAGCGCCTGTACCCCGAGGCTGACTTCGCCTTTGGCCCCGCCACCGAGAACGGCTTCTACTACGATGTCGATCTGGGCGACATCAAGCTCACCGATGTGCACTTCGGGGCTCATCCACTGGGCGAGCAAATCCGCGCTGACCGGCGTTGCGAGCTTTTCCGCGAGCGAAGCGCGCAAGGCGTCCTGCGCCTCGGGAGAGGTTTCCTGCCCGTTGATCAGCTTGAGCATACCGAAGATCTTCTGCCGCAACGCGGCGATTTCGGTCACGCTGAGGTCGAACACCGTGGGCTGGAGCATGGCGACCTGATTGCGCTTGATCTTGGCCGCCTCGGTGTCCTCCACCGTCAGGCTGCGGTGCGCGACGACATCGCTGTCGGCCACTTCCCCGGCCATGAACACCCGGAACTGCATGGGCGGCTGAAGGCCCGCCAGAAACGAGAGCACGAACAGGGTGGCGATCAGGACGAAGAGGCCCACGCCGTGATGGTGCTGCCGGAACAGCGTCCGCGTTATCCGGGAAAGCTTATTGATGCGAAGAGGGGAGTTTCTCGTAGTCATCATAGGCCTGTACTATTCGTCCGACCAGAGGGTGGCGTACCACGTCGGCGGAAGTGAAATGCCGGAAAGCAACGCCTTTGACGCCTTTGAGGACATGCAGGGCATGTACCAGACCGGAACGCGACGCGCTGTCCTCGCCCTGCGCGGGCAAGTCTATCTGGGTGATGTCGCCGGTGATCGCCGCCCGTGAGCCGAAGCCGAGGCGGGTCAGGAACATCTTCATCTGTTCGCGCGTGGTGTTCTGCGCCTCATCAAGGATGATGAACGCGTCGTTCAGTGTCCTGCCGCGCATGAAGGCCAGCGGCGCGACTTCGATAATGCCCGTTTCCTGAAGCGAGGCCATCTTCTGGGGCCCGAGCATATCAAGCAGGGCATCGTGAAGAGGGCGCAGATACGGGTTGACCTTTTCGGCGAGATCGCCGGGCAGGAAGCCGAGCTTCTCGCCCGCCTCGACGGCGGGGCGGGTCAGGATGATGCGGCGCACCCGCCGCGCGTTGAGCATATGCACGGCCATC
>OGZG01002353.1_pt1 | contig 12913 bp, 10 predicted proteins | sample 1576781 | NCBI WGS metagenome assembly OGZG01 (sample SAMEA3541502, study PRJEB24748) | human gut metagenome | biome: human gut; feature: human-associated habitat; material: faeces | place: China | collected 2012 | reverse complement strand
CAGAAGAAATAAAGTAATAACGTAGCGATGACAAATGATAGCGATTTTGGGTTTTGGCACTGTGGGCTCCGGCGTGGCCGAGGTGCTGACGAAAAACGGCGGTCTCATTGACCAGCGGGTGGACGATCTGCTCCGCCTGAAATACATCCTGGACGTGCGGGATTTCCCCGACAGCCCCTATAAGGATTGCTTTGTAAAGGACTTCTCCGTCATCGAGAACGACCCCGAGGTGGACATCGTGGTGGAGACCATCGGCGGTGCCAAGATCGCCCTGGACTTTACCACCCGGGCCCTGAAGGCGGGCAAGAGCGTGGTCACCTCCAACAAGGAGCTGGTAGCCAAGCACGGTCCCGAACTGCTGCAGATCGCCAGAGAACATAATTGCAACTATCTGTTCGAAGCCAGTGTGGGCGGCGGTATTCCCATTATCCGTCCGTTGAATTATTCCCTGACAGCAGAGAAGATCGAGGCTATCAACGGTATCTTAAACGGTACTACGAATTATATCTTAAGTAAAATGGAAAAAGAGGGTGCGGACTTTGCTGCGGTTCTGAAGGAAGCGCAGGACAAAGGCTATGCGGAGCGCAATCCGGAAGCGGATGTGGAAGGTTATGATGCCTGCCGTAAGATTGCAATTCTGTCTTCCCTGATGTTCAGTAAAAATGTGGATTCCGAGAAGGTTCCCACCGAAGGTATCACTAAGATCACAGCAGCGGATTTCGAATATGCCAATGCCACAGATCATACCATCAAGCTATTGGGCAGAAGCAGGGCCATTGATGATAATACCGCAGAGGTTATGGTAGCACCGTTTTTACTTTCCAAAGAACATCCGCTTGCCATGGTACATGGTGTATTCAATGCTGTATTTGTCACCGGCAACATGCTGGGAGATTCCATGTATTACGGACGGGGCGCAGGTAAGCTTCCCACCGCCAGCGCGGTAGTATCGGATGTCATCGACTGTGCAAGACATCAGGGCAAGGTGATCATGTGCTTCTGGGACAAAGAGGAAGTAAAGCTGGCAGACATCGGCGAGGCCGAGAGAAGTTTCTTCATCCGGGCAAAGGCCGGAGCGGAAGATGCGGTTACAGCAGCGTTCCCCGGAGGCCGGGTGGTACATCTTAAGGACCGGAAGGAAGACTTCGGATACTTCACACAGAGTATGAAGGAAAAAGATTTTCAGGCAAAATACGAGGCACTGGGCGAGCACATGCTCGGCAGGATCCGTCTGGTATAAAAAGGATATACTATTATTAGATAGAGTTGAGGAGAAAATGTTATGTCAAAAGTAGTGAAATTCGGTGGAAGTTCTCTGGCGAGCGCAGAGCAGTTCAAAAAAGTAGGAAACATCATCCGGGCAGATAAGGAGAGAAAATATGTGGTACCTTCCGCACCGGGGAAAAGATTTTCCGATGACACCAAGGTAACGGATATGTTGTATGCCTGCTATGATCTGGCAGATCAGGGCAAGAGCTTCAAGGCAGAACTGGATGCTATCAAAGCCCGTTATCAGGAGATCATCGACGGACTGCAGCTGGATCTGGATCTTGTCGATGAGTTCAAGACTATTGAGAAGAACTTTAAGGCAAAGGCCGGCAGCAATTATGCGGCTTCCCGTGGTGAATATCTGAACGGTATTATCATGGCAAATTATCTGGGCTATGATTTCATTGATGCGGCAACCGTCATCTTCTTCGATGAGAACGGCGAATTTGACGCAGCAAAGACCAATGAAGTACTGCGTGCCAGACTGGCAGAGAGCAAGGAAGCAGTTGTACCCGGCTTCTACGGTGCCATGCCCGACGGAACGGTGAAGACTTTCTCCAGAGGCGGTTCCGACATCACCGGTTCCATCGTGGCCAAGGCTGCCAAAGCGGATGTCTATGAGAACTGGACCGATGTATCCGGTTTCCTGATTGCGGATCCCCGCATCATTGATCATCCCGAGGCTATTGAGACTATCACCTATCGTGAACTTCGCGAGCTGGCCTATATGGGTGCTACCGTTCTTCATGAGGATGCCATTTTCCCGGTACGTCAGGAAGGTATCCCTATCAATATCCGCAATACAAACGCTCCCGAGGACAATGGTACCTGGATCGTGGGAAGCACCTGTCAGAAGTCCAAATACGTGATCACCGGTATCGCCGGCAAGAAGGGCTTCTGCTCCGTCAATATTGAAAAAGATATGATGAACTCCGAGATCGGTTTCGGCAGAAAGGTATTGCAGGCATTTGAAGAAAATGGTATTTCTTTCGAGCATGTTCCCTCCGGCATTGATACCATGACGGTATTCGTACATCAGGATGAGTTCATGCACAAGGAACAGAAGGTAGTGGCAGGCATCCACAGACTGGCCAATCCCGACGCCATTGACATCGAATCCGACCTGGCATTGATCGCTGTCGTAGGCCGTGGCATGAAGTCCACCCGCGGCACTGCAGGCAGAATCTTCTCCGCACTGGCACACAAAAATATCAATGTCAAGATGATCGACCAGGGATCTTCCGAGCTGAACATCATCATCGGTGTGGCAAATGAAGATTTTGAGACTGCAATTCAGGCAATCTATGATATCTTTGTGATCACAAGATTATAAGTTTATCAGATATAAAAAGACAGGTCGAACTGACCTGTCTTTTTATGGTTCCGGATATTGGATCATATCCAGTATCGGAGTTCGTATAATATATTGGTAGGCCTCAAAAATTTTCTCCGCAGGGACTTCTTTCGGAGAGGAGAGCCATAACTTTAGAATTTCAATTAATAAGAGGGCATTATAATGTGCCAGTGACTGCGGTGTGATAAGTTCGCAGGGCATTTTTCTCATAGGATGTCTGGACAGAATCCGGAAAAAGGTCTGTTCACAGTAGTGTGAAAAAAATTCTTCGAAGCAATTCTGGCCTGTGGTTTCAAAAAGTCGATGATAATATTCCTTATTTTTTTCAAAACAGATAAACATCAGCTTGATGGCTTCCTGTTCCATATCGTTTTCGATCATGACTTCGACTTTGCTGCCGATGTCCTGGTCGAACAGAAACTCAATCACTTCGTATTTATCCTGAAAATAGTTATAGAAAGTAGGGCGGATCACATGTGCACCATCCGTGATCATTTTGATGGAAATCTTCTGAAAAGGCATGGTAAGCACAAGAGAACGAAAACTGTCTGCCAATAATTCTTTTGTCTTCATCACAGGACTCCTTTTCCTATAAAAGAACCGAGATAGAAATATTATAACCAAAAAACTTTCTTTTCTCAACTTTAAACGACACTTTTGCCAAAATGTCGCGGAATATTTACAGTTATCGAAAAAATGTAAGAGCAGGAAAAACGCTGTGCAAGGGTTGTATCTTACCATATGCCGGAAAATTGTTTAAAGTAAAAAATGAAAAGAGATAAAAACATTATAACGGGAGAAAGGGGCTGCATGGATGGCATGGTATGAAATTTTCATTGTATCGGTGGGACTATCCCTGGATGTCTTTACCTATGCATTATACAAAGGCGCTATGCTTTCCAGACTGGACAAAAAGCAGATCCTGAAAATGATCCTGCTGTTCACAGGATGGCAGAGCGGTGCAATGCTTTTAGGAAGCCTGATTTCGGAACTTCCGTACATTGCAATGAACTATCAGCGGACAGAAAGACTGTTCAGGGCGGCATCGGCAGTTATTTTTTTCCTGATCGGGATATGGCTGATCGTCCGGGCACTACATATGCGGGACCCGCTGGAACGAAGGGAAGATGCCTTCGCCTGGAGACAGCTATGCATTTGGGCCATGCTTACCAGTGTGGACAGTTTTCTGACGGGAATTGGCATGGGCTTTTTAGACACCAGAGTAACGGTGCAGATCATTCAGCTGGCAATTATGGCTGCGCTGGCGGTCATCGTCGGCATCTATGCGGGATATCGGATCGGGTGTCATGGAAGAAACCGTGTACTGATCAGTGGAGCGCTGATCTTCCTGCTTGCCGGCGTGGATGTATTGTTTCGATATTACATCTGAAATACCGTGATTCATAGAATAAATAGACAAAAGTGAGGTAAATCGTATGGCAGACGCAAAACACAAAGTTGAGAGAGCTGCATTTGGCGCAGCAATCGACGGAATTCTGAAGTATGTGAATAAGGACGAAGCAGACAGAGAAAAGGCATTCTTAAAGCTGGTAGATCTGTCGGAAAAATTTATGGGAGATACCTTCCGCAAGGAAAGCTATGATGCGGCAAGACGTATGATCCAGGATCCGGACAGCAAATGGATGCAGTATGTGAACCGGATCTTAAACGAAGTGGATCCCCATGTCATCAAAATGTCCGCACTGGACTATGGTTTTGAGGCGGCGTTCTGCGGTAAAAAAGAGATTAACGAGATGCGTGTGAAACATCAGTGCAATATCCCCTGGCTGATCCTGATGGATCCCACCAGTGCCTGCAACCTGCATTGTACCGGCTGCTGGGCGGCAGAGTACGGCAATCGTCTGAACTTAAGCTTTGAAGATATGGATCGCATCGTTACCCAGGGTAAGGAACTTGGTATCTATCTGTATTTCTTCACCGGTGGCGAACCTCTGGTCAGAAAGGATGACATCATCCGTCTGTGCGAGAAACACGATGACTGTGGCTTCCATGCATTTACCAACGGCACGCTGATCGATGAGAAATTCTGCCAGGAGATGAAGCGGGTAGGCAACTTCTCCGTAGCTATCAGTCTGGAAGGCTTCGACGAAGTGAACGACTTACGCCGCGGCAAGGGCGTGTTTGATAAAGTAATGCATGCCATGGATCTGATGAAGCAGTACGGTCTGATCTTCGGAACTTCCATCTGCTATACCAGCAAGAACTATAAAGTAGTCACCAGTGATGAATTCCTGGATATGATCATTGAAAAAGGTGCCAGATTCAGCTGGTATTTCCATTATATGCCCGTAGGCAATGATGCATCTACCGAATTGCTCTTAGATCCGGACCAGAGAGAATATATGTATCACCGTATTCGTGAAATCCGTGCCATGAAGGGCGGAAAACCTATCTTTGCCTTCGATTTCCAGAACGATGGAGAATATGTGGGCGGATGTATCGCAGGCGGCAGAAACTACTGCCATATCAATCCAAACGGCGATGTGGAGCCCTGTGTATTCATCCATTATTCCGGTGCCAATATCAAGGAAGTAGATCTGCTGACTGCGTTGAAGCAGCCACTGTTTATGGCATACCGTGCGAACCAGCCTTTCAACTGCAATCACTTAAAGCCCTGCCCGATGCTGGAAAATCCGGAAATCTTACAGCGTATGGTGCATGAGACCGGAGCACATTCCACTGATTTACAGTCACCGGAGTCTGTGGAGCATCTGTGCGGAAAGTGCGCAGAATACGCGAAAAACTGGGATGAACGGGCCCAGGAACTGTGGAATAAATAATAGTTCTTTTACAAAAGTTTATACTTAGTTAATTGCTTTTTGCCTTTCGGCATACCATAATGTAGGTAACATTCAGAGGAGACTTCGCGAAGGAGACTCTGAAAGATTTGGATAATGTGTCCCCTGTATGGTGGCGGACGAAAGGTGGTACTTCATGAAAGAGAAGTTACAGCGTTTCATGTGGGGGCGTTATGGCAACGACCGCTTCAATCAGTTTTTGATGATTGTGGCTCTGGTCTGCCTGGCGCTCTCTTTTTTTGGTCTGAGAATATTTTATGTGCTGGCTCTGGCCCTGTTAGTCTATGCGTATTACCGGATGTTTTCTAAAGACCTGAGTAAGAGGAGTGCCGAGAACCAGTGGTATCTGAAGAAAGAAATGAAGGTTCGCGGATGGTGGCAGCGAAAGAAAAAGGCTATTGCCGGTCGTAAGGAGTACAAGATCTATAAATGCCCGAAATGCGGACAGAAGATTCGGGTACCCAGACATAAGGGGAAGATCGCAATCCGGTGCAGAAAATGCGGTGAAGAATTTATCCGCAAGACCTGACGGGAAAATCCTGTGGCAGGATCACGGGAAATGAAAATTGGAATACAGAAATATAGGAAAGGGTGGTGAGCCAGATGTTCGGATATATTGTGATCAATCAGTCGGAAATGAAATTTAAGGAGTATGATGTTTATCGATCCTATTATTGCGGATTGTGTCAGAGCCTGAAGGAACGTTACGGTGTCCTGGGGCAGCTTTCTCTGAATTACGATATGACTTTTATCCTGATGCTGCTCACCGGCTTATATGAACCGGAGGAGCAGGAGGCCCAGTGCAGATGTGTGGCCCATCCTTTGGAAAAACATCCCACAAGAAGAAATCTGTTTACGGATTATGTGGCAGATATGACGGTACTTTTTTCCTGCTATAAAGCGGAGGACGACTGGGAGGACGAGCATAGTCTGAAGGGACTGGTGTACAGTTATCTGTTGGGAAGAAAATTCCGTAAAAAACCGTTATTATATCAGGAAAAAGTAAGAAATATCTCACTGGCCATGCAGGATTTTGCGGATGCGGAAAAGCAGGGCAATGCGGATATTGATACCATGGCGGGATTGTTTGGCAGAGTCATGGCACAGATTGTATCCTGTCGTGAGGATGAGTGGAAGGACAATCTGGAGAGACTTGGATTTTTCCTGGGAAAATTCATTTATCTGTTGGATGCCTATGAGGATATCGAGCAGGACCTCAAAAAAGGAACCTATAATCCGTTAAAGAAACGGTATGAGGAACCGGGCTTTGAGGAGGAATGCCGGCAGATCCTGACCATGATGATGTCGGAGTGCTGTAAGGAGTTCGAACAGCTTCCTATTTTACAGAATGTGGATATTCTGCGGAATATTCTGTATTCCGGTGTATGGTGCCGTTATGAGATCGTGCGGAAGAAACGGATGAAAGACAGTGCAAAAGAGGTAACGGGAAATGACTTATGATCCATACAGTGTTCTGGGAGTGAGCAGAGATGCCTCCGAGGAGGAAATAAAAAAAGCATATAAGGCACTGAGCCGGAAATACCATCCCGATGCCAATATCAACAATCCCAATAGGGATCAGGCGGAAGAAAAGTTCAAGGAGATCCAGGCAGCCTACCAGCAGATCATGAAGGAGCGGACCGAAGGCTACAGTTACGGTGGCGGATATGGCAGGCAGAGCTATGGTGGTAGCGGAAGCGGCTACGGTGGAAGCCAGGGATATGGCGGCTACGGTCAGGGATTTGGAGACTTCTGGCAGCAGGCAGGCTGGCAACAGCAGACTTCTGGCTATGAAGAAGAGCCCAGACTGCGGGCAGCCGGTAATTATCTCAGAAACGGCTATTACAGAGAGGCCAGAAATACGTTGGACGGCATGGGAGAACATGAGAAGACGGCCAGATGGTATTACTACAGTGCCATGGCACACATGGGCCTTGGAAATAATGTAGCAGCGCTGGAACATGCAAACAAGGCGGTGGCGCTGGATCCCCAGAATATGGAATACCAGATGCTCCTGCAGAGACTACAGAGCGGGGGACAGTGGTATGAGAGCAGACAGGCAGCCTATGGCTATCCCCATGTGGGTGGCAACGACCTGTGCCTGAAAATTTGTCTGGCCAATCTGTTCTGCAACCTTTGCTGTGGCGGTGGCGGTTTATGCTTCGGCGGTTATGGTGGAAGAGGAATGTTTTAAAAAAGATACTTGCTTTTTCCATGTATCCTCACTATAATATTAGATACAAGATGTAGATACGAAATTGCTTGAAAAACACAAAATCTAGTGAGACACTATGATTTGCAGAAAAAGTCGTGTCGGGAACTTGCTTCCGATGCGGCTTTTCTTTCGGCTTATGCAGAAATTCGTATCTTATGGGAATGATATAAAGTGAGGGAAACAGCAATGAAGATTCAGAAGAGAGACGGCAGAGTAGTGCCTTATGAAGAGGAGAAGATCCGGGAAGCAATCCATAAGGCCAACAATGAAGTGGAGGAGCGGTATCGTGCCAGTGAGGGACTGATCGAGGAGATTCTGGAGGATGTACAGCAGGAGGGCAGACAGACCCAGACCGTGGAGCATATCCAGGATATGATCGAAGAGCATCTGGTAGAGCACAATAAATATACTCTGGCAAAGAAGTATATTGTATACCGTTACCAGAGAAGTCTGCTCAGAAAGTCCAATACTACGGATGAATCTATTTTAAAACTGATCCGGAATGAGAATAAGGAGCTGGCGGAGGAAAATTCCAACAAGAATACCCGTCTGGCTTCCACTCAGAGAGACTATATTGCGGGCGAAGTGTCCCGTGACGTTACCAGACGTCTGCTTTTGCCGGAGCATATTGCCATGGCGCACGACAACGGTGTGCTGCATTTCCATGATGCGGATTATTTCATCCAGCCGATCTTCAACTGTTGTCTGATCAATATCAAGGACATGCTGGACAACGGCACTTCCATCAACGGCAAGATGATCGAGTCTCCCAAGAGCTTTCAGGTGGCATGTACCGTGACCACCCAGATCATTGCGGCAGTGGCCAGCAACCAGTACGGCGGCCAGAGCGTCAATATCAAGCATCTGGGGAAATATCTGCGTAAGAGTAAGGAAAAATTTGCAAAACAGCTGGAGGAAGAATTCGGGGATACCCTGGATCAGGCAGCCAAGGACAAGATCGTGCAGATGCGCCTGCATGACGAACTGAAATCCGGTGTGCAGACCATCCAGTATCAGATCAATACTCTGATGACCACCAACGGACAGTCTCCTTTTGTCACACTTTTCCTGCATATCGATGAGAATGACGAATATGTGGAAGAGACCGTGCAGATCATCATGGAGATCCTGCGTCAGCGGATCGAGGGGACCAAGAATGAGAAGGGCGTCTATGTGACTCCTGCTTTCCCGAAGCTGGTCTATGTATTGGATGAAAACAACTGCTTAAAGGGCGGAAAATATGACTATGTGACCAAACTGGCCGCACAGTGCTCTGCCAAGAGAATGTATCCCGACTATATCTCCGCGAAGAAGATGCGCGAGAATTACGAGGGAAATGTATTTTCCTGCATGGGCTGTCGTTCTTTTCTGTCTCCCTGGAAGGATGAAAACGGAGAGTACAAGTGGGAAGGACGCTTCAATCAGGGCGTTGTCAGCATCAATCTTCCGCAGATCGGTATTCTGGCAAAAGGAAATGAAGAGAAATTCTGGAAACTGCTGGACGAGCGTCTGGAACTGTGTTATGAAGCATTGATGTGCCGTCACAAGGCACTGGAAGGTGTGGTATCCGATGTGAGCCCCATCCACTGGCAATACGGAGCCATCGCCCGTCTGAAGAAGGGCGAGACCATCGACAAATACTTGCACAATGGTTATTCCACCATGTCTCTGGGATATATCGGACTGTATGAGACTACGTATCTGATGAAAGGATGCAGCCAGACCGTGGAACCCGGCAAGGAATTCGCCCTGCGTGTCATGGATTATATGAAGGAACGCTGCGCAAAATGGAAAGAGGAGACCGGTATTGCATTCAGCCTCTACGGAACTCCTGCTGAGACACTGTGTTATCGTTTCGCAAGGATCGACCGGGAAAAATACGGTGATATTTCCAATGTCACCGATAAGGGATATTACACAAATTCCTATCATGTGGATGTCCGGGAGAAGATCGACGCTTTCACCAAGTTCAAGATCGAGAGTGAGTTCCAGAATAAGTCGTTGGGCGGAGCTATCTCTTACGTGGAAGTACCGAACCTGACCAATAATGTGGAAGCCATCGAGGAAGTCATCCGTTTTATTTACGATAATATCCAGTACGGTGAGTTCAACACCAAATCCGATTATTGCCACGTCTGTGGCTATGATGGTGAGATCATGATCAATGATAATATGGAATGGGAGTGCCCTCAGTGTCACAACAAGGATCATGCGAAAATGAATGTCACCAGAAGAACCTGCGGTTATCTGGGAGAGAACTTCTGGAATGCCGGCAAGACCAAGGAGATCAAGGCAAGAGTTCTTCATCTGTAATATGCAGATAGTAAAAGGGAAGGAAATGTCCTATGAATTATGCGACGATCAAGAAAACGGACGTGGCAAACGGTCCCGGCGTGAGAGTATCGCTGTTTGTCAGCGGTTGTACCCATCATTGCAAGGGATGCTTTAACAGTGTGGCCTGGGATTTTCAGTACGGACAGGCTTACACGCTGGAAACAGAACAGGAGATTTTACAGGCACTGGCCCCGGACTATATCCGGGGCTTAAGCTTGCTAGGCGGCGAACCTATGGAACCGCAGAACCGTGCAACGGTGCTTTCTCTGGTAAAGAAAGTAAGGGAAATTTATCCCCGGAAGACGATCTGGTGCTATACCGGCTATGATTTTGATAAGGATCTTCTGGCCTGGATGGAAGCGGGAGATCCGGTGATCACGAAACTTTTACCGCTTCTGGATGTTATCGTGGACGGAGAATACAAGGAAGAGTGCCGTAATTTACGTCTACCTTTTCGCGGATCAGAGAATCAGAGGATTTTGGACGTACCATTGTCTTTAAAGGAAAAATGTGGTATAATTTTACATACATAAGAGGATTCGGGTCGAAAAAGGGATATCGGTTCGAAAATAAAAACAAAAGTGTGAGGGAGTAATACAAGTATGGAGAGCTTTCTGGATAAGACATTAGATAGAAATCTCTACATCGGTGTTCCGGTGGGAGCCTTTTTGTGCTCCCTTTTTCTGTTATTCTGCTTTTTCAATACCATGAAGAGCCGGACAGTCCGTAGTCTGAGGGCAGTGCTGACTTCCTGCCTGGTGTGGACCGGTGGGGCGATTCTCATGCGGCTACAGGTATTTCCGGGAATTCGTTTCTGGCATAATTTTGCACTGTTTGGTCTGCTGGTGATTCCAGTGTTTATGTATGCATTTCTATTTGCTTTTCTGGAAATTACGGAGCATGATGCGCTGATCTATATCTATGGAGTCCTGACGACAGCTCTGGTTCTGGGCAATGCCTGGAGTGGTGCGATCCTGCCGGCACCGGAAGTGATGACCCGTGCCGATGGAACTTATGTCTATATGTATCATGCAACATCCGGAATCTGGGTGTTGACGGTATTGGAGGTCTCGGTATTGGTCTATGCCACTTATCTGGCTCATTGCAAGATCGGTGGAGACCTACAGCTGCGTAAAAAACTACAGCCGCTGTTGCTGGGAACCCTGTTTGTTTTGATGGGAAATCTGCTCTGCCTGATTCCGGGAAGCGTCTTTCCGTATGATATGCTGGGCGGCGTTGGTATGGCGGTGTGCATGGTCTATATCATGTACAAGCAGTATCTGTTTGATTTTTCCTATCGTGTAACGGTAGGTGCAGTATATTTTCTGGCAGTTGTGGTGGCATCCCTGCCGTTGGTCATCCTGTCTCATAATCTGGAAAATGTGCTGGGAAGTCTGGAGCGGGCGGTAACGCAGAAACTGCTGATCTATATCGTTCTGCAATGTGCCTGGACGGTGCTGGTGGTAGCTTTTGCCAGAAAGCGTCTGGAGGATATCCTGAACCAGAAGCTGAAGCATATGCTGGAGGGACTGCGGAAATTCCAGGACAGAGCGGCATCCATTTTAAACCGTAAGGAATTGTTTGCCAATATGCATGACATTCTGGATGATGCAATTCCGGGCTGGGAATCCAGAATCTTTGAGAAGAATATAAATGATGACGGTTACCATGAGGTGGTACAGAGCGGACATATCCCGCTGGGCGAAGATGAGGTGGAGAGAGTCTGTGGCATCGTAGAGCAGGAAGAGACAAAAGAGACACCGGAGATCGCCCTGTTAAAATATGATAATATGGTCTGTGGATTTGTATATATGGAGCGTCTGCGGGAGAGTAAGCTCAATTACCGCGAGGCGGACTGCATCCGGCAGATGGCAAATATTGCTTCCGGCAGTCTGAAAAACATTGATGCTTATGAAAAGGTATATCAGGTATCCATTCATGACGAACTGACCGGCCTGTATAACCGCAGCTATTGTGGAGTGTATCTGCGCCGCGATGGTGCCTTGGGAGAAGAACGGGGCTTTTTATACATGGACATGGATAATTTTAAGTTATACAATGACCTGTACGGAGAACAGACCGGCGACCGGATTCTGCAATGGTGCGCGAAGAGATTTTTGGATCATGTGGAGAACGGAGAGGTATTCCGGGTAGGATCCAATGAGTTTCTGGTCTCGGTGCCGGAGACCGGAAAGGACGCACTGGTGGAGCTGGCGGAGAAGCTGACCCGGGCAGTACAGGAGAATGCTACAAATAAACCACAGGTCATGCAGCCCATTACATTCAGCGTTGGTGTGGCATGGTATCCCGGTCTGGCAGCGGATGCGCTGGAATTGTTCCAGCAGTCCAAGCGGGCGGCCTTTTATGCGAAGCGTAATGGTAAGGACCGGATCCAGGTATATGAAGGCGGTATCAATGAGGAGAGCCAGGATAAGGAGACCGGTTACGAGCAGGTGGCGCCTACGGTGTATGCACTGGTGGCGGCTATTGATGCGAAGGATTCCTTTACTTTCCAGCACTCCACCAATGTATCCCAGTATGCGGTATTGCTGGCCCAGAAGCTGGGCTTGTCCAGAAACGATATCCAGACCGTAAAGGTGGCAGGCCTTTTGCATGATATCGGTAAGATCGGTATCCCGGAGAGCATCCTGAAAAAGGCTGGAAAGCTTACGAATGAAGAATATGAGATCATGAAGAGCCATGTGGAGAAATCCATCGAAATGATCCACTATCTGCCGAATATGAACTATGTGATCCCCGCAGTCGTTTCCCATCACGAGAGATATGACGGCAAGGGTTATCCCAGAGGAATCAAGGGAGAAGAGATTCCGTTTCTTGGCAGGATCCTGGCGGTGTGCGACAGCTTTGATGCCATGATCTCCAAGAGAGTGCCTTCCTGGAATTTCAGGATCGCACGGCCTT
>OGZG01002339.1_pt1 | contig 12976 bp, 14 predicted proteins | sample 1576781 | NCBI WGS metagenome assembly OGZG01 (sample SAMEA3541502, study PRJEB24748) | human gut metagenome | biome: human gut; feature: human-associated habitat; material: faeces | place: China | collected 2012 | reverse complement strand
ACAAGCCATTGCTTGATTTCCTCCTTTGGCTAAAAAATCTCCAATGGTTCCGGATGAATTCCCATGCGATCCAGCGCGAAGCAGGTATCCGAATAACTTCCTACGACCAGATCTTCAGGCTGATTATCGTTGATAGAATAAATCGCTTTATATCTTACAACATCAAGCCCCAGTTTATTACAGCCGGCAAAAGCATCGCTGCAATTCTGGTTGTAAAACTCACCATCGTGCGCAATCCTCAGATATACCTTCATCGGTTCACCTCATACGACAGAAATTACGTTCTATAGCTACATATATAATTATATGATTTTTTAATAGTCTCTTCAAGCTCAGAAGAAATAGAACCAGGCAAACAGAGCTACAAAGAAACGATACACAGCAAAACCAGTGAGTGTATATTTGTTCAGGAACTTCAGGAACCAGAGAATCGAAGCGTAGGCTACTACAAAGGATACGATAAACCCGACCGCCAGGACACCAAAATCCGAGAAGCTCAGATATTTCGCTACTTTGAGCAAATCATACAGGCAGGCAATAAACATAAGCGGCACAGCCATAATGAAGGAAAAATCCGCCCCTGCCTTACGGGAGATTCCCAGAAGAAGGGAACCGGAAATCGTACTGCCGCTTCGGGAAAAGCCTGGCCAGAGAGAAAGACACTGGAACAGACCAATCTGAAATGCCTGTTTGGAATTAATCTGATCCACATTTCTTACCTTAAAGTATTTTCTCTTCTTTTCCGCAAAAATCATGAACAGGCCGCCGATAATCAATCCGATAATAACGGTAGCCGGCCCAAACAGATAGCCCTTGATAATATCATGCGCCAGGAACCCAACCAGGCAGGCCGGGAGCATGGCAATAGCCAGATTCAGAGGGGATGCGCCATGGGTCTTAAACCAGTTCCTTCTATCGAGCATATAAATAAACTTTTCCTTATATACTGCCAGTACGGCCAGAATGGCCCCCAGCTGGATAAAGACATCAAATACATCGGCCAGTGTGCCGGTAAAATTCAGCATATGCCCTACAATAATCAGATGTCCTGTACTGGAAACCGGAATATATTCTGTAAGACCTTCTACAATACCAATAATTAACGCGCAAAAATAGTTATACATGCTTATAATCCATCCTTATATTCTGTGTTAGTATCAGCCGGCTGTCCCCGGATTGTCCTTATTATAAGAAATCGCTGAAATACTGGACACCTTGCCATCTTCCAGGTAAATGAGCAGCATATTCTTTCTGAACTTCAGAAAATATATGTATACGCTGCGCACAGTTCCGCCGCTGTAATTGACCTCAATCTTGTCCGGCGCTCCGTAAAGGAGTTCAGCGGTGCTGGTGGAATCCCCCACTGTGAGTCCTCTTCCGGTAAGCATATCCGGTCCAACCACAAACAGGCCTTCAATAATGTGACTCTTGTCACTTTCCCTTACTGCATACCTAAAAAGCGTTCTGACCCCAAGGAAATACCCGCAAAATCCCGGTTTTTCCGAAAACCGCACAAAAAAAGAGAGGGCGCAGCCTTGCGTCCTCCCAAAAACAAAACAGAGGGTTGTCATGCACCCTCCGTTTCGTCATTCTTCTGTTGAATTTGAATGGCCCCGTCAATCGCGCCCTCGATGACCGGCAGAAATTCTTCCGGGCAGAGTTTCAGCTTGTGGCTGACCCGCTGCCGCTGTGCGCTTTCCTCCCGCATAATCTCCGGGTTAAAATACCGTTCCACGGGAAGTCCGCAGACCTTAATCAACTGGATCATCACAGGCAGGCTCGGAATCGCACCTTGATTCTCAATGTTGGCAAGATACCGCCATTCAATCCCAACCATTTCTGCCAATGTTTTTCGTGCCAGACGCTTTGCCTCTCGTGCAGCTTTGACATCTGCGCCGAAGGTTTCAAAACCGGGACAATCTTCAACTTTCGCCATATAACATCACCCAGTTACATTGTATAATTCATACTCTGCCCGGGGAATGTTTCTATATGCAGGTTAGTTGAAGTTTATAATTCATCACTGATATTTGTTTTCCACGGTGGCTGGGCAGATAGATCTTTTATATCTCATACTAGTACTGCAAAAAGTTAGTAACTAGCATATAATTGGATATAGCTTTTTGAGTTTGCATCTGGCATCCTTGGTATCAAATCTCCAAATAACGGTAGATGCAGATATATTTCGCTGAAGCTGCCAAGCTGCAACCTGACCAACCATTTCTTCAAATGTGACAATAGATTGGGATAGGCATTGTCTGGATAAAATACCAATTTCAATTTCTGCCATGTTCAGCCAAGAAGCATGAATTGGTGTATAGTGGATCTCTAAGTGGCTGGCGATTCGTCGAGCCTCTTGAGGTGGAAAAGCCTTATAAAGAGAAGCGATGGAATGAATGTTCAGATTGTCCATCACTAAGATAATTTTTTCGCAATGTGAATAGTGTATATCTACAAGTTCCTGAATGAAATGAGCAAAATCAAAGGCAGTACGGCTTTTTGCAACTCTTACAATACGTTTACATGCCAGTGGCTCAAACGCAACAAAAAAATCAACCACACCACAACGACGATACTCATAATCTATAAGTTCTGGATTTCCAGGTCTGACAGGAATCCGACGTTCCTCAAGCAATTGCTTATTGGTTTCATCTAAGCAAATCACTGGACACAATGGATCGTACGCACGCTGATATAAATCCAGCACATCTTCCATTCTAGCTACAAATTCTGCTCCAGCTTTTGGAATACACCATTCCTTCTTTTGCCATGGTTTAAGTTCGTTTTTTTAAGTGTATTCATAACTGCGGTAGGAGAAATGCTTTCTACCACACCAAGACGTACTAATTCATCTGCAATTAGCTGTAATGTCCAGCGTTCTCGTCCTTCTGGTGCTTCTGAACATGCAATTGCTACCATATGGGCTTCTACCGTTCCATCCACTTTTCTATGACGATTGATCTGCTCTTTCCGACCAAGAGCGGCTTCTAAACCACCTGTCACAAATCGTTTTGCAATCTGGCTTATTGTATACGGTGTAGCATGATAGGCATCTTGAATTGCAGTATATGACCATTTTCTGTTTTCTGGAATTTCATCTAGCTTTAACAGTATTTGAGCATGTTTAATCCGATATCCTTGTGTGCGTCCTTTCGCAATCAGATCTTTCAGATAAGCTCGTTCTTCATCTGTTAATGTTACAAAATATTTCTGTTTCATTTTTATCACCCAGCAATATCATAACACACTTTCACTTTAAGTCATACTATTTTCTAGATTTATGCAGTACTAGGTCGTATCTGAAAACTCAAAGTTTCACAAAAATGTGATATAATCATTGCAAAGGAGCTGAGATACATGGCAAGATGATATGAAGTAAGTGACGACGAGTGGAGCCGAATTGAGTATCTGTTTCCCTCAGCTAAAACTGGCAGACCAGCCAAATGAGATAATAAAATCATGTTCAATGCCATTCTTTGGCTTGCTCGCAGTGGTTCAGATTGGGAGGATATGCCCAATCGTTATCCGCCGCACCAAAGCGTTTACAGTCGCTTCTGCAAATGGCGTGATGACGGAACTCTGGGGGCTGTATTCCATATGCTGAATGCAGATCTTGAGACACTGAGTATATACAGTACTTGTAGATATAGGTGGAAATAATGTAACTACCGAATCAATCACTTGAGTTTCGCAAGAATCCAAGTGATTAATCCAGTACATAGGTTACTTACAAAATTACAATTATGATGAAAACGGGAATAAGCATCCAGATAAGTAAAAACCAGGGAAATTTCTGCCCTATGAACCAGCCAATCAAGATATCAATCAGTACCATCGGGATTAGAATCAGGCAGCCAGGGAGCAACAAAGTCTCCCAGTGATACCAATGAAAAAATCTTCCATAAAATACAGCAGCCAGAAGGAATACAGCAGCGATCAGAAGGAGTGAGCCTATAAAGGCTGCACTGCATCGAATAGCTGCGTAAACCAGTGGATTTACGGGTGTAGCATGGGTGATTACGGCTGTTTTCTGTTCCGATTTTGAAAAGAAAAATGACAGAAAGAACAGGGTGCCAATCCATAAAAGGGGAAGGAGCCGAAGAAGATAGTCACAAAAACTTTGCACAGAAAAGGGAGCCGTCTGTTCGATTCCTAAAAGTGTTACCTGATTTAAGATCTGCCATCCGGTAAATAGAATAACGGTCAGGATACCAACAAAAAATTGATTCCAAAGAAGTCTTTTTAATTCGTAAAAAAAGATTCTAGTCAAGGTTTAAATCCTCCTCTGTTAGCTTACAGGCATCTAAGAATTCCTGTTCGGTCAAGTAGGGGTACATAGGATCAACGTCCCGGTTAAAAAGCTGGTACAGGATCAGATCCATTGGCTCTTCGCCGCCAAGGAGTTCTTCTGCTTTCAAAATTTTTAGAGGCATTTCATTGTAGTACCGCATGTTAGAGAGTTGGTTGGAAATGTCCAAACGTTTTTCTTCGGGTAATGCCTCCAGGTATTGTGGATTGCGGATGTAAAAGTTATTGTAATAGTCATCGACTGCTGTTTGCCACTGGTCAATGTAATGTTCTTTGGCATAAGCTTCTCCGTAAAGCTCTTTGATGATTCGGTATGTGGTATAAACAGTTAGTCCTTCTGCAGACCAGGCACTGTCTGGCTGGGAAACATCGAACATGGTTCCAAGTCCCCACCACTGATGAACCATTTCGTGTATCATGACTTCTCCGGGAATTCCGCCTTTTTCAGAGTTGTGCAGATTTTGTGTCGTGAAATCCTGTTCATCTACCAAGCTGGCGCCGGAAACTGCATAGCCTCCTCCAGCTACTCGCCCTTGAATCAGCTTCAAAGAATCGAGGGAAGAAAAGGAAGGTATTCCGTAATGGGAAGAGCAGTATTCCATGACAGTCTGGATAGCTTCGACGGCATTGGCTTCTTTCATGATTGGATGGTGTTTACGACCATAATAGAACTGAATGGATGTACCAGCGGCATTAATATCTTGGCGAACATAGTCTCCCGCATAGAGAATTCCACCAGTTCCCGTATCTTCAATTCTCCATGTAATGGTTCCGTTATCATGCTCTATTTCTTTTTTTGCCTCAGCAATCCCAAAGGGAATGACTGTCATGGTATCTGGGAGCGTAATATCTGTGATGGAAGAGAACATACCATCAGCAGTCCCCACATTCATGATCATGGGAGCCAGGGTCTGATTTTCCAGGCATAAATACTTTGAGCTGATTTCCGGTTTTCCCTGCATGGTTTCCATAAGGTTCCAGTCTTGCGGGAATCCTTGGTAATCAAAACAAAGATCGATGGATTCAAGATCAGGGATCGTGATATTTAAAAGTGCCATATTGGATTCCTGGTAATCGTCAATTTCGAAGGGGACAGACTGACCATTGGCCTGGACAGAATTTATCTCATAACCGGGATTGATTGCAAATGCCACCTCTTGCGCTGTTCCTGTCATATTTTCAATTTGAAAGGATGTAGTGCCGGATACAGTTCCCCTGGAAAGATTGGGATGGACATCTGTGACTTGTTTTCCGCAGAATACACCATCTAGGTAAGGAATTTCGTAAAGGGCTGTGGCAGACAAATCTGGATTGCTGTGATCCAGAAATGGCTGGGACTTGTATAAAAAGCCGCAAAAAGCAAAAAGGCAGACAGTAATCATAGGACGCCAGAAGTGGCGACTGCTGTATTGCATGGATCCCACAGGTCCTTTTCCATATTGCCGGATACACAGATAGGACAAGAGCCAGATTGCTGTTGCACCTATGATCCAGGTAAAACGCATATAAGCTACCGAACGGAAGATACGGAAGTTTGTAAAATCATCCGAGATTGCCCATACACAGGGGTTTAACCAGCAAAGCTGCCAATTATCTTTCCAAATGGTCAGGCTTAGTCCGGCTAGGGCTGCCAGTATGACAATAGACAGATCCATACGGCGAGTAAACTGATATGCGGCAGAGGATAAAAGGATGGAAATGGGCATTGCCATTCCCATAAATAAAAAATAGCACAGGAAATAGGTCAAGCCATCAAAAATGCTTCCGGAAGCCATCATGGTAAATGGCATCCAGACAGCTACAGTGATACTCCATGTTAAACCAGCAGTACCTATAAGAGACAACAAACGGATACAGGAGGCGGTTAGAGGAGAGACAACCGAATAGAGGAGAGCCTCCATCTGCCCGCGTTTTACCCGATCCCATTCCCAGACAGTCAGGAATGCAAATAGAAGGCTAGAAAAGATTCCAGCTGCCAGAGAGGGATTGGCCAGATAGGTTCCTAAAGTGGTAGCTTCCACTGGTTGATATAGAAACAGACCCATGATAGGGGAAAGGATAGTAAGTCCCATTATCAGCCAAGTGATAGGTGAGCGCAAAAGACGCCGGAACTCTAACCAGAATAAAGAAAAGATTCTCATTGCAGTTCCTCCTTGGAGATCAGATAAAGATAGGCATCTTCTAAGGTTGGCTCTTCTGCGTGAGCGTAAGAGGGAAGGGTTTCCCATACGCCTTTGCAGCGTATTCCGAAAGCAGTATTAACGCGGCTTGTAATGTGAAGCCCCTGCTCATGAGACATATCCTGTTCAAAAAAGGTGCCTACATGTCCAACAGCAAGCCGGATCAGGTCAGATGGTGATCCAGTAAAGAGGATGGAGCCGTGGTGGATAACAATCAGCTGGTCACAGACAGACTGTACATCCTCAATGATATGGGTGCTTAAAAGTACCAGACGTTCCTGAGCAGCTTGGGAAAATAAATTGCGAAAATGGATCCTTTCTTCGGGGTCTAATCCTACCGTTGGCTCATCAAAAATCAAGAGTTTTGGATTACCTAAAAATGCCTGAGCGATTCCAACACGCTGACGTTGACCGCCGGACAGCGTTCGAATCCGGGCATTGGATTTTTCTGTAAGGTTGACTTCCTGGATCACTTTAGCCAAAATGGTTTTTGTGTTGGATAATCCCTTTAAAGCAGCCATATAGTCCAAGAACTGATAAACAGTCAGCTCTTCATAAAGCCCAAATGTCTGGGGAAGGTATCCCAAATGACTCTTTAGCAGGCGTTCCTGTTTCAAAAGTGGCTGTCCATCTACAAGGATACTTCCGTTTGAAGGAACCAGGGCAGCTGTCAAAAGCTTCATTAGTGTGGATTTTCCAGCACCGTTTGGTCCCAAAAGCCCGATCATGCTGGGAGCTTTTAGTTCCAGATTCAAATTTGAAAGAGCTTGTTTCCCATTGGGATAGGTCATACTTAAATCCTGAATGCGAATGTCCATGTTGTTATATCCTTTCGTTTTTAGATTCCTGCATTTTTAGGTTGGACAGCTTTTGTTCCACCCTGCATTTCACATCATCACTCAGTGGGATGGAATCGGCGGCAGCCTTTAACTGTTCTGCAATATAATCATCCAATGGATCCTGACCGGGAATATAGTTGGATGGAATGGTATTTGGGTTTTCTTTTGTCATAAGCGGCCTCTCTTTCTGTTGGTATTTTATATCAGAGTTCCATGATCCAGTTTCAAAATGTGATCAGCTGCTTGAGCGACTTCCCTGCTGTGGGTAACAACGATGACACATTTACCAAGCTCATGGGCTGTTTGTTTTAGGAGTTCAATAATCTCTCCCGTTGTGGTTTCATCCAGGTTCCCAGTTGGTTCATCAGCAAGAAGAACCTTTGCTTCACTGGCCAGAGCACGGGCAATCGCCACTCTTTGCTGCTGACCACCGGATAACTGGAGGACATTCCGGTTCCAGGCATCCTGTGGGATATTTACTTTGGTGAGAAGTTCTCTGGGATCTTTGGTTCCGCCCAGCTTTACGTTTTCCTGGGCGGTAAGATAATCAATCAGGTTATAGTTTTGAAATACCAGAGAAATATGGTGTCTGCGATGGAAATTAAGTCCACATTTTTGAATATCCTCCCCATCGTATTGGATCACTCCTTCGCCAGGAGTGTCCAGTCCGGCAAGAAGGGAGAGAAAGGTGGTTTTTCCGGATCCGCTGGAGCCTATGATGGAATAAAATCTGCCTGCTTGAAATCCGGCGGATATTTGGTGCAGCACAGGGATGTTTTTTTGTGTTCGGTAAGTATAACTTATATGGTTTGCTTCCAAAATCATTGCAAGACCTCCTAACTCATTTCGCTCAAAATTTCTCTTGGCTTTTTGCGGAGCATCGTAATTCCTGCAAGAGAAACAGATGATAAGGTTAACAGTGTGATGCTGATGCCATCAGCACAGAACATGGATGAGGACAGAGATATCTGTACATCCGTTACTGTCAGCTCTGGGGCAACATATTCAGTCTGTATTTGATTTGCCGTTTGATCTTCTTGAAGCTGTGCCTGTTGTTCCTGTTGAACGACCAGGTATTCAGCCGCAGTTTTGGAAACCATAGGAGCAGCCAGAAAAGAAAGGCTGACGGCAATAATTCCGATGAAAAAGGCCTCCAGAATCATTTGAAAAAGGATTTCCAGCTTTGAGATTCCTAAGGACATCAGGATCCCTATTTCATGGGTTCGGCTTTTCATCCAGAAAACAAAAATAAGGGATAAAATAATGAAACTGGCACCAGCAATAATGAGTAAAAGCATTTGGCTGATATGCTCCAGGTCATTAAAATTGGATGCCATAGTATCCAGATTTCCATTGTTATCAATCAAATCATACCGTTCCCAGTTGATGTCAGTCTGTTGGATTCGTTCCTTTACTGCTTCGTATTCATCGACCTGTTCAACTTTGAAATAGGCTTTTTCAAACAGTGGGGAATCCTGTTCCGCTTTTGCCGGAAAGTCCAGATTTGTAAAAATAATATTTTCGGAGCGGTAGGTGTCGCCGGACATATAAGGAGTCATAGGTTCCCTGACCTGGTAGATACCTACAATCTCTGCATATTGGATTGGACCTTCCTGCTTAACAGGGGAAAAGCCGATCCGGTCACCGACTGTAAGATTATTTAAAAGGGCAAGTTCTTCTGATATTACACAGACATCCTGGTCTTGGGGGACAGTCATACGCCCATCTTTTATGGTTACGACTCCATTTAAGACATTAGAATCCAAATTCATCGTGCGGTTGCCTACCAGGGAAACACCTTTAGAATCATAGGTTTGATCTTTGTCCGGATCTTCAATTCGGGAAAAGCCCTCTGGCTTTACAGGAGTTGGAACCGTTGTAATATTGTAATCAGAGATTCCGGAAGCAGCAGCTATTTTTTCAATGTCTTCCCGGACGAGGGATTCAAAAGAATGATCCGTCCACACATATCCGGAGGGCTGTCCATTGCTGATGATCGTTTCTGCATGAACGCCTTGATAACTGCCGCTTTGTCCGACTCCGAACTTTTCTTCGATTGCTTCAAATGCTTCCTGAAGACGCTTGTTCCGATTTTCCGGGTTCCCTTCTAACAGGAAACCGGCCCCGATTGCCTGCCGGGTGCTGTCTTTTGCTGCAACATTAGCAGAGCGGCTTGCCATACCAGACAGAAACAGAAGACTGATCGTACCGATTACAAGAAGCAGAAGGATGCTTTTGACTGGTTTTCTGAGGCAGGATCGGATGGCTCTTTGAAATAGATTCACATTATCCCTCCATTCTGGATAAGATATCTTTTGGGTTGGTAGTTAAAACGGGAACCAGGGACAGCAGCACTGCTGTCAAAATTACCAGGCTGCCAGTTGCAAACAGAACGACAATTTCTTTCATCTGAAGGCTTGGTGTCATGACAAGTGCGAGTTCCGAGACTGAAAGGATGGCCTGCACTACATTAGCACTGAGAGTTCCAAGACAGCACGCCCCTACGGCAGCCAGGAGAAAGATCATGACAGATTCCAGAAAGGTCTGGAGAAAGATGGCTCCCTTTGACTCTCCAAGACTGATGAGTACAGCCATTTCCATCTGACGGCTTCTCATCCACATACACAGAAGCAGAGAAACAATAACGGTTCCGGACAAAAGTGTGAAGGTCATCATAAGTTTTGTAATCCGAATGATCTGTTCCAGAGGGGCTTTCATCTGCTGGTATAAGAGATCGGAGGATGTAACCTTTGCCTTTTCTCCCAACAATTCCTGCAGTTTCTCAGCCAGAGTCTCTGTCTGCTCTGGCTGATCGGTATAAACAATCAATCGGTTAAACCGATCGGCACCGAATAGGGTTATATAGGATTTGGCATCGATAAAAATCTGATTTTCGATACGGTACAGGGAATTCAGAGTATTGTCCTGTTGGTGTTCATTTCCGGAAAGAAACAGGCCACAGACGGTTGCGGAAATGGTTTTTCCATGCTCATTTTCCAGACGAATCCGATCTCCGATGGAAATACCATTGATTGTGGCAAATGTTTCATTTATGACTGCACTGGAATCAGACTGCGGATTGATCAGTTTTCCACCGGTCAGGCGATAGTTCTGTGTGGCAAAGGGACCATCTTTTTCTAAATCGTCATAAGCGGTTAAACGAATCTGTGAATTTTCCGGTTTCTGAGAATCACTGGCTGTAATGGGTAAGAAATCGGAAAGATAACCTGGGCTTTCTGCATGACGGTTCAGGAATGTGACATGAGGCAGCTGTGTTGCAGCAGAAATATCCTGACTGGAAAGCTGGTATGTATCCTGCGTGATCTCACAGACTGCTTTCGCCTTTGATTTTTCCTGCATAGACACTTTGGTTGTTTGGGCGGCATGAAGAATCATGACAGTGCCGAGGATCATACTGTTTACCAGTAAAAGGATCAGAAATAATAAAACAGTTTTTGACCGTTTGCGGAACAGGTATAAGCAGGCTCTGTGATAAAATGACATGATAGTTTCCTCCCTGCTTATTCGTAACGGATCAGGAAAATCTGCTTGGCCAGAATCGCTCCGGATTCGTCTGCTTCACCATAGACAGCGATAGATGTTTCTTTTTTGATATCTGCGGCACTTGCGGTTTCCAGTGCAAGTGCTCCGGTAGATTGGTTGATGCGGGCAAGCTGGAACGTGCAGTTTTCCAGATAGTTGACAGTAAGGAGATTTTCCGCATTTTCTGAATCAACGGCCATGATGGCAGCCCCGGCATCCGTTACTGAGAGCGGGTTAAGGGTCAGCCCCGTATCGGAAAAAGCAGTTACCTCACCAGAGGTAGTGGCAGAATCCAGTAATTCTTCTGCATTGGCAGGCACATTGTTTGGATGTGTTTCTGAGGATTCCTGTTGAGCTTGTTCTGTTTGGGGCTCAGATACAGCACCGGTCTGCTGCATTTCGGTTTCTGCCTTAACAGGCTGATTCTGAGGTTTACCCTGACACCCAGCCAATGAGAAAATACATAAGAGAGTTGCGAATCCTACTGTTATTTTTGTGTGTTTCATGTGATATCCACCTTTCTGTTATTTCTATAAGGCTTGAAATGCCCATAGATTACTAATTTGATGTTCCAGTGTTTGATAATCCCAAAGCTGATTGCTTCGCTCTTTACTGTTTGGATCCTTTATGATAAATTTTCCATCCTTGAGTCCCGTGATAACAATGAAATGCCCAGTTGTTGTAAAATCACCGGGACGCATACTGCAGATGATTGGCTGTCCAGATGACAGGGCGTTTTCCATTGCTGATTGAGAGAGAGTCAATTCTTCTCCGATAATACCGAAATGGGATGCACCATCGCTCATCAGAGACCAGCTGGTGCCCGAATCTGGGGCATAATACCCTTGCTGCGTGGCATAGCTGGCTATTGTATAGGGGGTAATGGTGTTTTTGCCGGTTAGACCAGCAATTACCATAGACAGGCAAGTAGGACCACATCCGTTTACCGCTATTACATCGTCTCCATAGAATGCGTATCCCCATCGTGGATCGTATTGCAGAAGGAGCGGATAGGTTCCAAGTTTTACATCACCGATGGTATCAGAGAAAACCTCTCCTTTTTTATTGGGATACTCCAACACAAAGTCCAACATATCCAGATTTTTGGATAACATTTCGAGGAGTTCGGAGGGGTATTCCTGAAAGTGATCGATAATGTCCTGTATTTTTGGCTCCTGTTTTTTCAATGTCTGTAGGGTCTGTAGCAGATCCGCATCCGTAGAATCTTCTGTCGGAGTATCGGATGCATTGCTATTTCCATCCGCCGCTATGACCATACAGTCAGAATCTGAACTAGGTGGTGGGGCAGATCGGTTCTTGTAAAAAAGACGGACGGCACATATGCTGATAACCGAAATAAGTGACAGACCTAATATTATGCGGTGGATGTTTCGACTATGGGATTTTCTCCGCCGTTTTCGACAATCCTTAGTTGTAAAAACCGCCGCAGTCCTTTGATAAATATCTTTCCACGGTTGCGTTTCATCTGCTGTTGCAAAAAAAGCCTCCTTTGATGTTGTTCTAATTACTACAACGTATCAAAGAAGGAAAACCTGACAATTTTTTTTAATTTTTTATATTTTTATTTATAAATGCTTTCTGCCATTTTCAATAAAACATTTTTTGCATCTGAAAAGTCTGTTGCCATAATCATATAGTTATATTGTTTATCATTCCAAACAATCCATTCTTCTTTCTCTTTTATATAATAATATCCTGACATTCCACAAATATCAATTTTCTCTTTATTTTGATATTCACTATCACCTGCCATATAAATATCATCAGCTAAATTCTCTCTTGAATATTGCAGATATTTATCACCGTTCTTCCATTCCGCATAAACACTTTCATTATCAGAATAAAATGATATTCTTTTCATATCTTCCGGTATTTGTTTTGGAATATTCCTTTTTACTGTAATTTCTTTTTTGGTTTTGTCATTTGTTAATCCAACATATTTTTTTACGTCCATTCTGCAACTGCTGATATACGAGATAATATACTTCCACGGATTGAAATTCAATGTTTTGGCACTTACCTCATTTACCATAAATAAACTCAATATTATCACTGCTATCATAGCTACACGGCGTACCATATGTT
>OGZG01002331.1_pt1 | contig 13002 bp, 11 predicted proteins | sample 1576781 | NCBI WGS metagenome assembly OGZG01 (sample SAMEA3541502, study PRJEB24748) | human gut metagenome | biome: human gut; feature: human-associated habitat; material: faeces | place: China | collected 2012 | reverse complement strand
GACAAACCAAAAGTTACGCTTCAAGATTACGATAAGGGCGGCGATGCGTCCCGGCTCGCGCGCCCCGCGCTGCACTCCGCCGCGGCCGACTTTACGCAGCCCGTCACCGGGCAGAGCCTGCATATTACCGCGCCGATCCCGCGTGATCTGCGCGCGTTTGATTTTGAGAGGTACTTATGAAGAAACGCTCCATCACGATCCTGTATAATTCGCCCGTCATCCTCACATTTGCGCTGCTGAGCCTGCTCGCGCTCGGCCTCGGCAAGCTCACCGACGGCTGGACGACGCAGAACCTTTTTTGTGTCTACCGCTCGTCGCTGGCAAACTGGCTGACGTATCCGCGCTTTTTCCTGCACGTGCTCGGCCATCCGGACTTCGCCGCCTATTGCAGCAACATCGTGATTCTGCTCGTCGTCGGCCCGATGGCGGAGGAGCGCTTCGGCGGCAAGCGCATCCTGCTTGCCATCGCGCTCACGGCACTCGTGACGGGGCTGGTGCTCTGGTTCTTTTTCCCGAACGGCGCGCTCATGGGCGCTTCCGGCGTCGTGTTCATGCTCATCGTGCTCGCGTCGTTCGCCGGCATGCGCACCGGCACCATCCCGCTCACGCTCATCCTCGTGCTCATCCTCTACCTCGGCGGTGAGATCTTTCAGGCCGTCACCGGCTCTGCCGGTCTCGCGCAGCTCACGCACATCGCAGGCGGCGTGCTCGGTATGATCTTCGGATTCACGTGGAGCCGCGGAAAGCGCGGTGGACGATGAAGCTGCTCGTCAGTGCGTGTCTGCTCGGTGTCGCCTGCCGGTATGACGGCGCGTCCAAGGGGCTCTCTGAGAATGTTCTGCGCGCGCTGATGGCGCGGCACACGCTTGTGCCTGTCTGCCCGGAGCAGCTCGGCGGACTGCCGACGCCGCGCGACGCGTCCGAGCGGCAGGGCAGCCGCGTCGTCATGCGTTCCGGCCGGGACGTTACAGACGCCTATGCGCGCGGCGCGCAGCAGGCGCTCGCCCTTGCGCAGCGCTTCGGCTGCACGGCTGCCCTGCTCAAGCAGCGCAGCCCCTCGTGCGGCCACGGGGAGATCTATGACGGCACATTTACCGGCACGCGCGTTGCCGGCGACGGCGTCACCGCAGCGCTCCTCGGCGCGCACGGCATCCGCGTCTATGGGGAGGACGACATCGCGGAGCTCTTGAACGAATAATTATGTAAACCAAAAGTCCGAAAACAGAATCCTTTTCCGGCAGTCTTAAGCGCAGTCTTGTGAGGCTGCGCTGCTTTTTTTGCGCCGATGGCACAAAAGACTTAAATAATTTGAAATCTCTGCGAAAACCGTTGAAAAATCACAGCCTTCCGTTATAATGAAAACAGTCGAAATCCGCAGAAAACAATGGAGGAGAAAACCATGCGCAAACGCTTTTTGTCCCTGCTGCTCGTGCTCGTCTGCGTGCTGACGCTGGCCGCCGTGCCGGTCGCCGCTGCAGAACCGGACGTTGCGCAGTCCCCGACACCTACGACAGAGCCTGCCGTCCCCTCGTCGGAGCCGACAGCCCCGATCGAACCCAGCACCGAACCCAGCCCGGAGCCCAGCCCCGAGCCTACACCTACCGGCCCCTGGTATCAGGCGGCGATGGATTTTGCCTGTGCGCACGGCATCCTGCTCGGTGACGAGCACGGTGATCTGCTGCCGATGGGCAATGCCTCGCGCGCGCAGATGGCCGCCATGCTCGTGCGCGTGTTCGGCTGCACGGCAGGGAAGGACATTGCGTTCTTTTCCGATGTGAACCGGGATGCCTGGTACTATCCGGAGCTGAGCACCGCCGTCCAGATGAATATCCTCAGCGGCTACGGTGACGGCACGATCGGCCCGAACCGCAGCATCACGCGCCAGGAGGCGATGTCCGTCTTCGCGCGCGCCTTTGCAGTCTCTGACGGCACGGCTGCAGACCTTCAGGCTTTCCCGGACGCCTCCGGTGTCAGCGGCTGGGCGGTCGCCTCCGTGGCCGGTCTGGTCAGGGCCGGCATTGTCAACGGCGATGATACCGGCCATCTGAACCCCACGGCCAGCATCACCCGCGCCGAGATCGCACAGATGCTCTATGAGCTTGGCCTGCAGTTTTGCAGCGATGCCGACGCGCTGCCCGATTCCGGCCGCGTGATCTATACCGGCACCGCGCCCCTGACGGCGGACGCCTTTACCGGTACGCTCTACCTCGGCGGTGCCGCCGGGCGCGACCTCGGTGGTCTGAACATCACCGGTACGCTGGTCGTGCGCACCGATCCGAACGGCACGGTCACCGTCGGCGGCGCGGTCGATGTGCTCACCGTTGCAGCCGAGGGCACGACGGTCGCGGGCAGCGGCCATGCCGGCCTTGTGCGCGTGCTTATGCGCGGCTGCACGGTCACGCTCGCAGCCGATCAGACCAGTCAGGAGTATGACATCATGCTTCAGGGTGTCGGCACGGTCGTGACCGATCCCGTGCCCGCGCTCTCGCCGGAGTGCCGCGCCATCGACCTGTACGTGACCTATCGCTATTTCCCCGCAGAATACAAAGCCGCCCCCGGCAAGGCGACGCTCGTCTGGTATGTTGACGGCGTGCAGCAGCCGACGCGCAGCTACACGCTCGACGGCAGCTCCATTACGCCGGGCTTCCACATTGCCGAGTCGGTCTGGAAGCGCGATATGCCCACGCAGCACACGGTGGAGATCCTGCTCTTGTGCGGCACGGATGCGATCCGCACGACGTTTGTCGTCCCGGTCAACAACTATTCGGACGCGGAGTATCAAAGCCTGCAGAGCGCGCAGTACCCGTATCAGCTCCACGTCGTGCGCAACCAGTGCACGGTGCTGGTCTACGGTCTGGATAAGAGCGGAGAATACTCCATCCTCCATCACGCCTTCGTCTGCGGCCCCGGCCAGACCACGCCGATCGGTACGTTCCGCACGCCGTTCAAGGCGGCCTGGCATCCGCTGCAGGGCTGCTGGGGCCAGTACTGCACGCAGATCGTCGGCAACTATCTCTTCCACTCCTCGCCGTATAACAGCCCGAACAAGAATGACCTGTCCTACCGGCTGTATAACCAGCTTGGCACGGTCTGCTCGCACGGCTGCGTGCGCCTGACGGTGGCGGATGCGAAGTGGATCTATGACAATTGCCCGCTCGGTACGACGGTGAAGATCTACAATGCCTCGTCCCTGCCCGTGCCGAAGCCGTCGGCTCCGTGGCTGGACATCACGAGCCCGAACCGCGGCTGGGATCCGACCGATCCCGACCCGGCGAACCCGTGGAGACAATAAAACGATTCCCCGGAGCGATCAGCTCCGGGGAATTTCTGTTCAGGTCTCAAAGCGGACGATCGTGCACAGCGTGTCCGCGCTGTACAGACATACAAACGCGCCGTCGTCTGCGGCGGTGTACTTGAGCGTGACGGTCTTCGTGTCCTTGACCGCCTTCGGATAGACGATGCGAAAGCCGCGAAACGCGTCGCAGCGCATGGTTTCCGGCAGCGCCTCAAGCGCGAACTCGAGATATCTCGTGTTGTGCACATGGCCGTTAAAATCGATGTCGCAGCGTCGCAGCGGCAGCACCGTCTGCGTGTCAAAGACATCGGGCGCGCGCAGCCGCGGCGCAGTGTCGGGGAAGACGCTGCGTGCCTCCGGCCGGTAGGACGCGAAGCGTTCGCGGTCGATGCGCACGATCTTTTCCGTGCGCAGGTCGAACAGGATCAGCCGCGATTCGGCGCGCACGAGCTCCGTTCCGCTCGTGTCCGTGATCGTGTAATCGCGGAAGACGCGTCCCACGGGGGCATTGTCGCGCACCCAAGTCGCGACCTGCAGGGGGGCTTTGCTCTGCGGCCGGCGCACGATCTCGACGCGCCAGTCGGTCAGCACCCATGTGATGCCGCGGCGGCTGCCGTCGATCACATCGTCGCCGGAGGAATCGGAGTGGCGGCTTGCGGTGTTTTCCAGAATGCGCAGGATCGCCTCATAGGCGAGCTTGCCGTCGCGGTCAAAATCGGCGACGCCGGGGCAGTAGGTCTCGGTGTAAAACATGGCGCACCTCCCTCAGACTTCCGGAAGACAGCCGTTTGCGAACATCCAGCTGTATGCCAGCGCCCACGAGCCGAACAGGTCCGTCTCGTGCAGGGCGCGCACCTGCGCGCGCGTATACCAGCCGGATTCGATCTCCTCCATGGGGTCGCTGCTCGGGCGGAACGTCCCCTCGGCGATGCCGAACAGGCACACCGTGCGCTCGTCGCCGATGCCGACCGTGCACGCTGCCGGCGGCAGCACGTGCGTGATGGCGACCAGCCGCAGCCCCGTTTCCTCGCCCAGCTCGCGGCGCGCGGCCTCCTCGGGCGTTTCGCCCGGCTCGATGAGCCCGCCGGGCAGTCCGTAGATGCGCTGGCCGAGCTCCATGCGAAACTCATGGTTGAGCGCCATGTGCTCGCGCTTTGCGTCTGTGAGCACCATGACGACGGCGTCCGTGCGGTGCTGCTGCAGATGCGCGAGCGAGTCGATGTTCCGGTCACGGCTGACCATCTCATAGGTGCGCGGGCAGCCGGTGCGGTCAATATAATGCAGGTCATAGCGGTGCAGGTATGCGCCGCCGTCTTTTTTTTCAATGTCAACGAATTGCATGGGCTTCTCCTCTTTGCAGGTGATAGTCTAGCATACCACGTTTTGCGCCGCCCGACAACAAAAAAGATCAGAGCGGCGCCGGAAGCAGCGGCTGCTCTGATCTTTTTTGGGGGGAAGAAAGAAGGGGCATCTCTGACGCGAACGGTCATCACGTCCCAATGACTGTAGCACAGCTTTCTTAAAATATTGTGAGAGCTCAGCCGCTTTCCGGCATGTCCGCAATGCCGTGCGCAAGCTTGAGCTGCAAAATACGCAGCACGCTCTGATCGAGCGCCGCCTGCGTGAGCGTCCCGTCGGCGAGCGCCTTTTCGATGGCCGCGACCGTGCCGGACACGTCGCTGATCTCAAGCAGCATATCGTTTCCGGCGGCGAGCGCAAGCACGGCCTTTTCTCCGTCTGTGTACTGCGCGAGCGCCTGCATCTGCAGCCCGTCCGTGACGATCACGCCGCGAAAGCCGAGGTCGTAGCGCAGCAGATTCGTGACGATCTTGCGCGACACGGAGGCAGGCGCATCGTCCATCGTCGGCACGGTCAGATGCCCGACCATGACCATGTCCGCTCCGGCGGCGATGCCGGACATGAACGGCTTGAGATCCTCCTGCCGCAGCTGCGGCAGCGTCTTGTCGACCGTGGCGGCGCCGTTGTGCGAGTCCGTGGCCGTGCTGCCGTGGCCGGGGAAGTGCTTCAGGCAGCAGATGACGCCCCCGTCGTGAAAGCCCTTGACGGCGGCGGTGACAAGCTCTGCCGCCTCGTCATAGTCGTCGCTGTAGGCGCGGTCGCCGATGGCGTTGCTGCGCTTGTTCGTCCAGACGTCGGCCACGGGCGCAAAGTCCGTGTTGAAGCCGTAGGCCGCGATGTCGCGCGCGATGGTCTGCGCATTGTCGTGCGCGCCCTGCGTACCCTGTGCGCGGTAGCTGTACATGCTGCCGAGCTTCGTCGTGCCGACGGTGTTCATCAGCCGCGCGACGCGGCCGCCCTCCTCGTCGACCGAGATGAGCGGCGCCGTTTTGCACCCGTTCGAAAGCGCAGCGGTGAGCGCTGCAAGCTGTTCGCCGGAGGTCATGTTCCCCGCCGAGAGCAGCAGACCGCCGACGGGGTAGGCACGCAGCGCGGCGGCGAGACTGTCCGTCATGCCCGAGACGGCGCCGCCGCCGGTGAGCGCCTCCGGGTGTACGATCAGCAGCTGGCAGATCTTCTCGTGCGTGGTCATGCCGTCGAGCAGCGTCTGCACCGCATCCTTGCGCACCTCGGCCGAGGTGCGCGGCGTAGGTGTGGGCTGTGCGGCCTCCTGCCCGCGGCGGACGCACACAACTACGAGCACGACCGCCAGCACCGTGAGCACGAGCAGGTAGACGAGTGCGCGCCAATTTTGTTTTGCAGTTATCCAAAAATCATTTCGTTTCATGCCGTCATTTTACCGCAGCGGCAGCAAAAACGCAACACCGTCTCCTCGACGTGCCGGACTTGTTTCGTTCACAAATATGTGCTATAATAATGGACAAAATTTTGGGGTGTGACCCCAGACAGGAAGTGTTCGATTCTTATGACAAAAATTGATATTTTCTCCGGTTTTCTCGGTGCCGGCAAGACCACGCTGATCAAAAAGCTGATCGCCGAGGCGTACACGGGTGAAAAGATCGTGCTGATCGAAAACGAGTTCGGTGAGATCGCCATTGACGGCGGCTTCCTCAAGGACTCCGGCGTACAGATCAACGAGATGAACTCCGGCTGCATCTGCTGCAGCCTCGTGGGCGACTTTGCCGACGCGCTGCAGAAGGTGCTGGCACAGTTTCACCCCGACCGCATCCTCATCGAGCCCTCGGGCGTCGGCAAGCTCAGCGACGTCATCCGCGCGGTGCAGGGCGTGCAGTCCGATGAGCTGGTGCTCAACGGCTTCACGACTGTGGTCGATGCCAATAAGTGCAGGATGTATATGAAAAACTTCGGCGAGTTCTTCAACAACCAGGTCGAGAACGCGAGCGCCATCATCCTCTCGCGCACCGAGGGCATCCGCCCCGAGAAGCTCGACGCCGCCGTGGCGCTGCTGCGTGAGAAAAACCCGACCGCGACCATCGTGACAACGCCCTGGACAGAGCTCGACGGCAAGCAGATCCTCCAGACGATGGAGCGCCGCGACACGCTCTCGGCCGAGCTCGAGCACCTCAAGGCCGAGGCCGCCGAGGACGAGCATGAACACCATCATCATGACCATGACGATGACGATCACGCCTGCTGCTGTGGCCATCATCATGACCATGACGAAGATGATGACGATGAGCATGAGCATCATCATGACCACGATGACCATGACCACGACCACTGCTGCGGCCACGATCATGACCACCATCATCACCACGCCGACGAGGTGTTCACGAGCTGGGGCACGGAGACGCCGCGCAAGTACACCGACGACGAGATCCGCACCGCGCTCGACGCGCTCATCAACGAGCACCGCTACGGCATCGTTCTGCGCGCCAAGGGCATCGTGCCTGCGACCGACGGCGGCTGGATTCACTTTGACTATGTGCCCGGCGAGTCCGATGTCCGCCGCGGCAGCGCGCAGGTCACCGGCCGCGTGTGCGTGATCGGTTCGCATCTGGCGGAGGATGCGCTGAAGGAGCTGTTCCACATTGGCTGATAAAAAACAGCAGGCGCCGGACGTTCCGGTCTACCTCTTCACCGGTTTCCTCGAGGCCGGCAAGACGAAGTTCATTCAGGAGACGCTCGAGGACAGCCGCTTCCACAAGGGCGAGCGCACGCTGCTGCTGCTGTGCGAGGACGGTGAGGAAGTCTACGAGCCGGACAGGTTCTGTGCCGGGAATGTCTACGTGCGCAATGTCGACGAGGAGTCCGACCTCACGCGCGACTATCTGCTCGCGCTGCAGGACGAGCTGCACCCCGAGCGCGTGCTCGTGGAGTATAACGGTATGTGGATGCTCGACTTGCTCTATGGCAGCCTGCCGGAAAACTGGGCGGTCGCGCAGGAGTTTCTCTTCTGCGATGCGACGACGTTCGTGAGCTACAATGCGAATATGCGTCAGCTCACGGTCGATAAGCTCAAGAGCGCCGAGCTCGTCGTGCTCAACCGCTACAACGACAGCATGGACCGCATGGAGATGCACCGCATCATCCGCGCCATCTCCCGCCGCTGCGACATTGCCTATGAATATACCGACGGCAAGGTCGTCTATGACGACATCGAAGACCCGCTGCCGTTTGACATCGACGCGCCGGTCATCGAGATCGAGGACCGCGACTTCGCCCTCTGGTACCGCGACATGTCCGAGGAGCCAAAGAAATACGACGGCAAGACCATCGAGGTCAAGTGCCGCTGCCTCGTGCGCAAGAACGTGCCGAAGGGCTGCTTCATCGCCGGCCGGCACATCATGACCTGCTGCGTGCAGGACATTCAGTTCGCGGGCGTCGTGTGCGTGTGGGAGCACGCCGATGAGATCCGCAACGACGAGTGGGCGATCATCACGGCCCGCATGGACTATAAGTTCCACCGCGCCTACGGCCGAAAAGGCCCAGTGCTTACGGTGCTGTCCGTGCAGGAGGTCGAAAAGCCGGAGGAACCGGTGGCCACGTTCTATTAAGTGCATAAACACAAAAAATCAGCCGCCCGCAGGGCGGCTGATTTTTCTTTTCCGGAATTCAGTTTTCCGTGCCCTCTGCCGTGGACAGCAGGACGCGGTCGTTGTCAAACGCCGTGCCCGCCTGAGCGGCAAAGGCATCGATGAGTCCCTGCACGGTCATGTCCGCGCGCTGCGCACCGGAGACGTCGAGCACGATGCGCCCGGCGTCCATCATGAGCGTGCGCGAGCCGAGCTCGAGCGCCTGGTGCATATTGTGCGTGATCATGAGGCAAGAGATGCTGCGCTCGGAGACGATGCTGCGCGTGAGCGCGAGCACCTTGTCGGCCGTCACGGGGTCGAGCGCTGCCGTGTGCTCATCGAGCAGCAGCAGCTCGGGCGTGACCATGGTGGCCATGAGCAGCGTCAGCGCCTGCCGCTGGCCGCCGGAGAGCAGACCGACGGGCGTGTTCATGCGCTCCTCGAGCCCCATGTCGAGCTGGGCGAGCGCATCGCGGAAGAATTCCCGGTCCTTGCGGCTGACGCGGCGCAGCTGCTTGTGCTTTTCCGGCGCGCGCAGATACGCCACGGCGAGGTTTTCCTCAATGGTCATGTGCGGCGCGGTGCCCTTGAGCGGGTCCTGAAACAGGTGGCCGATGCGGCGGCTGCGCTTGTGCGGCGGCAGGAACGTGATGTCCCGCCCGTCAAGCCGGAGGATGCCGTCATCGACATAGAACATACCGGCGATGGCGTTGAAGAGCGTGCTCTTGCCCGCGCCGTTCGAGCCGACGATGGTGGCAAATTCTCCGTCGGCGAGCGTGAGCGACAGGTCGCACAGGGCGCGCTTTTCGTTCACCGTTCCGGCGTTGAACGTCTTGCTGACGTGGGAAAGCTCAAGCATCGGTCTCATCCCCCTTTCCGGACAGGGCGCGCAGCTTGCGCGCGTTGGAGCGGATCTTTGCCAGATGGACATAGTCCTTCATGTTCGGCGCGGCGATGGCGACGGCCACGATGACGGCGGAGACGAGCTTGAAGTACTCGGCCGAGATGTTCAGCCGCAGCGCCAGCGCGATGATCAGGCGGTAGACGATGCTGCCGAGCACGACGCAGACGACGCGCTTGCCGATCCCGCCGCGGCGGCCGGCAAAGACCTCGCCGATGATCAGACTTGCCAGCGCGATCGTGACCATGCCGGTGCCGAGGTTGATGTCGCAGAACTTGTTGTACTCACCGATCAGGCAGCCGGAGAGCGCCGTGAGGGCGTTGGCGAGGCACAGACCGATCGTGATGGTGGCCTTAGGGTTGATGGAGGAGGCGCTGACCATGTCGAGACTGTCGCCCGTCGCGCGGATGGAAAGCCCGAGCGACGTGCCGAAGAACCGGATGAGCACGACCGCGATCACGCCCAGCAGCAGCGCGAGCAGCACCAGCGTGCTCCACTGGCTGCCGCCGGTGAGTGCCTTGAACAGCGAAAAGACCGTATCGCGCCCCGTGATGGACACGTTGGACGAAAAGCCCATGACCGCGAGGTTGATCGTATACAGGCCGGTGTTCGAGATGATGCCGGCGAGGATGCTCTCCACGCCGAGGCGCGTCTGCAAAAAGGCGGTGATGAAGCCCGAGAGCATACCCGCGGCCATGGCCGCAGGCAGCGCCAGAAGCGGATGCCCCGCGATGGTGAGCATCGCGCCCACGGCACAGCCGAGCGTAAAGCAGCCGTCGGTCGACAGGTCTGCAATGTTCAGGATGGAAAAGCTGATGAACAGCGCCAGCGCGACGAGGCCGTAAATCAGGCCGACCTCAAGCGCGGTCTTCAACACTGTCAGCATAAACGCCCCTCCTTCGGGATGTCAGATATCAGTCAAAATTCTGCTGCGTGGTCGTCTCGAGCACGGCGCTGCACTTGCCGTCAAACGCCTGCTTGACAGCCGCAAGGTCGTAGCCGAGGGCGGTGCAGCTGTCCGTATTGATCATGGCGATGCCGTTGTCGAAGGTCGCGACCGGCAGCGTGGCGGGGCTCTTGCCGTCGACCAGCACCTGCACGACCATGTCGGCCGTCATCTTGCCGAGCGCGGTGTAATCCACACCGTAGCCGACGAACGCGCCGTTGAGCGCGAAGGAGTCCGCGCCGCAGTACTGCGGGATCTTGGCGTTGAGGAACTTCTCATAGATGGCAAGCTCTGCGGTCATGACGGTGTTGTCGGTCGGGGTAAAGACGGCGTCGACCTTTTCGGCGATGAGCGCGTCAACGGCGGAGGTGATCTCGTCGGTGGTCGTGCCGGTCTTCTCTACGCAGCGGATGCCTTTGCCCTCAAGGTAGGCCTTCGCGTCTTCGATCGGCTGCTTGGACGAGTCCTCGCTCTTGGAGTAGAGCAGGCCGACGGTCTTGGTGTCCGGGTTCTGGGCGAGCATCAGATCGAGCAGACCCTTGGTGTTGAGCGCGTCGCTCGTGCCGGTGATGCGGCCGCCGGGCGCGTCGAGCGCATCGACGATGCCGCTGCCGACGGGGTCAGACACGGCGGAGAACACGATGGGGATCTCGGTGTCCTCAGTGGCGGACTGCATGATCTTCACTGCCGGGGTCGCGATCGGTACGATCAGATCCACGCCCTTGCCGACGAGCTCTGCGCCGATCTGGTTGAGGGTCGTGGCGTCGCCCTGACCGTTGTAGAGCGTGTAATCAAAGGTCACGCCCAGCTCCTTGGCCTTGGCGTCGAGCTCGGCCTCGATGGCCGCCTCGATCTGGTTGAGGGACGCATCATCCACAAACTGCACGATGCCGACCTTGTAGGTCTTACCCTCGGCCTTGTCGTCTTCGGTCTTGCTGCCGCAGGCAGCCAGGCCCATGAGCGCGGTGACGGCGAGCGCGCCGCCGACGATCTTTCGGAACGTTTTATTCATAGCAAATTCTCCTTATATTTTATGAAACGGTTGGTTTGTGATGTCCGGATACGGTCTGACGCGGCAAAAATTCTCCGGCCGCCACGCCATCGTCTGGTTATCCGCGTCATATGCATCCCTCCTGCGGTGATTTGAGCAATAAAAAAAGCCTCGTCCACGAAACGGTTCCTTCCGTTTCATGGGACAAGACTGTAACTCCTGCGGTGCCACCCATGTTGGCGCTCATGCGCCCACTTTGCACGTACGATCATACGCTCCGCCGGATAACGGCCGCGGCCACCGTCGCCCCTCATGCTGCTGCAATCGGTTTGCCCTCGCGAGTCCATTCGCCATTCGTCCGCTGCAGCGCTTCCACCGTCCGCTGCTCTCTGAAAGCTTCGTAAATGGGTACTCCTCTCGGTCATCGGTTTGTCGATGCTGTTACTCTACCACGTCCGGGAGCGGATTGCAAGCCCCATTTTCACGAAACTGCACGCCGGCGGCAAAAAAAGATTTGTGCAAGGCAAACAAACGTCCCTGACCGGCGGTCAGGGACGTTTCGGATGCCGTTAATTTCCGGCGTAGACAAAGGCGTTCGGCAGCGTCCGCCCGGCGGTGAGCGCGGGGTTGGAGCTGCGCATGATGTACTTGCCCTTGTACCAGATCATGGCGCTGGTGCCGCCGTCAAGGTTCATGGCCTGCATACAGTCGTGCTTGGCCATGATGGCCGCGCAGTCCGGCACGCTGATACCGACGGATGTCGTCAGGCGTCCCTCGACGAGCAGGGCGATGATCTCGCCGTACTTCGACTGCCCGAGACAGGCGCGCGGCTGCAGGTCGGAGAAGCCGCTGCGGGCATTGACGACCGTCTCCCCGTCAATGATCATGGCGGGGGAGAACTCGACCGCGTCCGTCGTGTCGGACGAGACGGGGGAGGCGCTGTCGCGGATGTAGATGCGGTTGTCCGCATGCAGCTCGAGCCGCTTGTAGCCGTAGCCCATGTGATCACCGTAGGCCCTGCCGTTGCACATGGCATAGCCCGCGAGCGTGCCGCCGTTGCCGGTGCCGCCCGGATCGATGAAGCCCGAGCCGGTCATGCCGATGACGCCGCCGTGCGCCTGCGCGATCTGGCCGCAGTACTGGCCGATGCTGCCGAGCGTGGTCGCAGCGTGCAGACTCAGGCGCGACGGATCCTTCATCACGACAAGTACGCCGCGATAGGTGCTGCCCTTTTCGCGCACGATGAGGATCTCGTTTTGCGCATCGATCGCGAGCACCTGCTCGCCCTGGATGGTGCGGATGCTGGTGCCGTTATCCGTGAGCGCGGAGTGGTCGATGTTGATGCGGCTCCACCCGGCGGCGAGCGCGTCGGGATGCTCCTTGACATACGCCTGCATGCTCGGCACGTCTACCTCCCAGAAGAGGTTGTAAAACGTGATCTCTTCCTTGCTCATGCCCTTGATGTCGGTGAGCGTCGGGTTGCGGGACTCGCTCTCTCCCTCGTCCCACTCACTGTTGACACCGATCTGCGCCTCTCGCGCGGCCTCCATTTCGGCGACGACCTTGTCGATGACGCTGCGCGGTATGAAAGCCGTTGCCAGCCACTGGTGGCTGAGCGTGTTCATAGCCGTCTGGATATAGGCCGTGCGCCACTTGGCGATGAACGGAATGTCAGAATAGACCGCCGTCAGATACAGCCCGGCGAGAATGGCCAGCACGAGAAAGAGAATGAGCAGCCTGCGGCCGACGCTTTTTTTCTTCTTCGGCTTTTTGGCTTTTTTGGCCTTGCGGCCGTGCTTGCCGGTCGGGGACGGGGCAGTCTGCTGCACACGCCGGCGGTCGTCCGGCGCGCTGCGGCGCGGCTGCGCGGCGGCATTCTCCGTCCGCACTACGTCTACCAAACGGGCAAAATAA
>OGZG01002325.1_pt1 | contig 13032 bp, 9 predicted proteins | sample 1576781 | NCBI WGS metagenome assembly OGZG01 (sample SAMEA3541502, study PRJEB24748) | human gut metagenome | biome: human gut; feature: human-associated habitat; material: faeces | place: China | collected 2012 | reverse complement strand
AGCGGGTCGATCTCCAGATAGAAGGCGTCTTCCCCCTGAGCGGCATCCTGTTCCGTTGCGGGACGGAACGGACGCATGTACAGACGGAGCAGGCCGGATTTGGGATCGGGCAGAGGCATGGCCTGAAAGATCAGTCCGAAGGAATCATCCCTGTTCTTGAAGCCCGCGCCGATACGCAGCCAGGAAGATTTTGTCTCTCCTTCCCTGACGTATTCCCTGATGCTGAAGATTTCGTAATACGGTATGTTGTCGTTATGCTGTTGCGCCATAATCGGTTCCTTTCCTGTGTTTGCGTTCGGCCAGAATCGCCAGATAGCTGTCCCTGGCGATGTTTCCGTTCTTGTAGGCGGTTTGGGCGGCGTCCTGAATCCGCTGACCGGAAGCGGCCAGCAGGTTTTCGGTTTTCAGAATCAGACGTTCCAGCGGAGTTTCCAGCAGCGTTTCCCGGATTTCCGGCGTAAAGGCCAGATATTCGCGCAGGGCGATACGTCCGTTGTTGTCCGGCAGGGGAAGCAGACGCTGCGAGATGACCAGCCGCAGGCTGGAAAGCAGCGTGGCAGCAACTTGCAGTCGTTCCGCGAAGGGAAAGACGTTGATGATACGGCTCAAGGTTTCCGGCACGGAGCGGGTATGCACGGTGGAATAGGCGGCGACGCCGATTTCCGCGCTTTCCATCATCCCCCGCAGGGTGTCGGGATCGCGGCTTTCCCCGATAAGCACCACGTCCGGGGCCGTGCGCGTACTGTTGCGCGTGGCCGTCAGAAACGATTTCAGGTGTTCGGGAATCGTGCTTTGCGAGACAGGCCCGCCGGGCTTGGGCACGGCATCGAAATCGAACTCGATGGGTGCTTCGTAGGTGCTGACGTTACGCCCGCCGGTTTCGATGATGCGCCGCAGAATGGCGGCCAGCAGCGTGGACTTGCCCGATCCCATGACGCCCGTGACCAGCACCAGACCGTTGGACGGCATGGCGTGGTCAAGGATGCCCTGTTCGACGTTCAGGTCTTCCAGAGCGGGCGGCATGGAAGGAATGGTACGGAAGACAATCTTGACTCCGGTTGAATAGCCGTCCGCCACCGGTGTGGCGTTGCCGCGAAAACGGCGGCGCACACCGCGCGATTCTTCAATTTCGTGGGCAAAGTCGTAATCGGACTGCCCGGACTTGATGAGCGCGGACACGGAGTTGTTTTTGGTCAGACGCTCCAGCGCGGCTAATAATTCATCCGTGGTGACAGGTCGTTGCGTAACCTTCCGCCATATGCCGTTCAAGCGCATCCATGCGGGCAGACCGGAGCGCAGATTGAGGTCTGACATGCCGCAATGGGTTCCCCAGAGCAGCAGGTCATTGAGTTCCTTATGCGTCCAGCGGATACGGGGTTCATGAGGGTAGAAATCACTGGCCCCATGCTATTTTCCCCCTTTCTTCCGGGACGCGGGCGTCGCGACCGTGAACGCGGAAGGCGCGGTGATCCGGTACACCTTCTGGCCGATGTTCAGCTTGTTGCCGTTGTCGGATCGGCGCGTCCCCAGGTCGGCGGACGCGGTATTGACCCGGCTCATGAGATGTTGGGCGGTGAGCAGGTGATAGAGCATGACGCCGCGATAACTCCGCGCCATGCGGGACACATTGTCGGCATAGAGCTGGTCGGCTTCGACCAGCCCCTGTTCCCAGGCTTCGCGCACGGCGGTTCGCCAGATGGCGCGTTCCTCCGCGTTTTTCGGCAGCACGGCGGGATTGGGCTGTTCCGGTTCGGGGAAGTCGTCGGCCATGAGAAACTCCCGCCAGTTGGGCACAACCGCGATGTACCTGGCCGGTTCCAGCAGTTCATAGGTGGTTTTCGCCGCCGTGGCCGTGGCGTTATCTTCAATGCGCATGGATGCTCCCGCCCGCGTGAGCAGAGGCGGCATAATCAGGGCTTCGCCCTGCGTGAGCATCAACGGAGCAAAGTTGAAGGCCGTGTCCATGACGGCGCTGTAGCGTTCCGTTTCCGCCACAAGCTGGCCGTAACGCCAGGACATGGCGGTCTGGAACGTGATCAGCCGTGCCGCTTCCCGGATGGCTTTGGGCCGCATGTGTTCTTTTGCATAGAGAAGAACAGCTTTCGCCAATGGGTGCTCACTCTTCTTTTCCAGGGAAAGCGCCAGGCTTACCAGCTCCTTCTCAGTCACACCTCCAGACGGGATGACGTCGGTCACACGCGGCTCGCCGCTGGTGATCGTACCCGTCTTATCAAGCGCTACAATGTCCATTTTTCCGGTTTCTTCCAGCGAAACAGCTGTCTTGAACAAGATTCCGTTTTTCGCGCCCATGCCGTTGCCGACCATAATCGCAACCGGCGTAGCCAGTCCCAGTGCACACGGGCAGCTGATAACCAGTACGGAAATACCTCGCGCCAGTGCGAATCCAAACGTCTGTCCTGCCAGCAGCCAGATAATCGTTGTCACCACTGCGATCGTGATAACCGCCGGGACAAACACGCCGGAAACCCGGTCTGCAATCTTGGCGATCGGCGCTTTCGTCGCCGCCGCGTCGCTGACCATGCGGATGATCTGCGACAGGGAGGTATCTTCACCGACTCTGGTCGCCTCACAGCGCAGATAACCAGACTGGTTGACCGTTGCCGCCGAAACCGGGTCACCCTGTGCCTTATCCACCGGAATACTCTCGCCGGTCAGTGCTGCCTCGTTGACCGCGCTTGTTCCTTCCAGGACCACACCGTCCACCGGGATATTTTCACCTGGGCGTACAACAAATACATTACCCTTCTTTACCTCTTCAATCGGAACCTTTGTTTCCACTCCATCCCGGATGATAACAGCTGTCTTCGGTGCCAGTTTCATCAGTCCCTTTAAGGCATCCGTCGTTTTTCCCTTGGAACGCGCCTCCAGCATTTTTCCGACTGTGATCAGCGCCAGAATCATTGCCGCCGACTCAAAGTAAAATTCATGCATGTAGGACATGACTGCCGTGTCGTTGCCCTTTAACTGTGCGTCCGTCATCGCAAACAACGCATATGTGCTGTAGATAAACGACGCGCCGGAACCAAGTGCTACCAACGTGTCCATGTTCGGGGCGCGGTGTAAAAGTCCCTTGAAACCGCTGATAAAGAATTTCTGGTTAATCACCATGATAATTCCGGCCAAAAGGAGCTGCAAAAGTCCCATCGCCACATGGTTGCCATCCATAAAGTGCGGCAGCGGCCAGCCCCACATCATATGTCCCATCGACATATACATAAGGACTGCTAAGAATCCCAGCGATGCGATCAGACGGTGTTTTAAGACCGGCGTCTCCCGATCTTTTAAGGCGTCCTCTGCCTCCGACGCGCTCTGCGCCTGCGCTGCAGTGCCCTGTCCTTTCAGGGATGCGCCATATCCGGCATCTTCCACCGCATGAATCACGGTCTCCGGGGGCACATCGCCCTCGACGCCCATCGAATTTGTCAGCAGGCTGACCGAGCATGCCGTGACACCCGGCACTTTCGATACTGCCTTTTCAACCCGGCTGCTGCATGCCGCGCAGCTCATGCCGGTTACTGTATATTGCTTCATGGTCTCCTCCTATCTCTTAACTGCCTTTATAATATACCCCCATAGGGTATATGTCAACCCCAATTTCATTTATGATCTCTTTTTCTCAACAAAATAATAATGGACGCAAAAAGACTCTGTCCGGAGAATTTCCCCTTACAGAGTCTTTTATACATTCGCATCCATGCCGCCCTTTTGCGGGCATAGACATTATTCCATTTTTATCTGCGCATCATCCAAACAGCACGCCCAGCACGCCGTAGGACAGAATCGACATAATCACCGTCGCCAGCGCGATACCGACTAAAATCGCGCCAAATGCCTTGCCAAATTTCATGTGGAGCAGGGATGCCACCAGCGCGCCTGTCCATGCGCCGGTTCCCGGAAGCGGGATGCCGACAAAGAGCATCAGCCCCCAGAACTCATATTTCTCGATCTGCCCTTTTTTGCTCATCGCTTTGCGTTCCAGCCACAGCGCAATACCACGGAAACACGGAACCTTCTTCATCCACTCCAGCACATGGCGGATCAGAAGCAGGATAAACGGGATCGGCAGGATATTTCCCACGATACAGATCGGGATCGCCCGCAGGATCGGCACGTTTAAGAGTGCCGGTGACGCAGCCAGAAGCCCGCCTCGAAGTTCCAGAATCGGAATCATCGAGATAATGAAGATAATTGCCTCCTTCGATATGACTCCGGATAAATTAGCTGTAAACCATTGTACCAGTGAATCCATAAATTATGCCTGCTCCCCGCTGTTATTTTCATTCTGTGCCGCAGTATCGGTGGTGTTCTCCGAAACAGAGTCCGAAACATCCGCGGAATCCGCGTCTGGACCAGCCGCGCCTTCTGTTTCTGCGTTGTCAACCGCCTTATCTGCTGCAGCTTCATCCTTCTCTTCAAAGATAGTCTCCTGCATCTCCTCCGGTTCTTCCGGCTCATGCACATCTGCAGATGTCGTTGAATCCATCGGCGCACCGCACCGGCTGCAGAATGCCGCATTTTTCTCCACCTTTGCGCCGCACTCCGCGCAGACTCTTGTGCCCTCTAACTCGGCAATCTCATCCTCCAGGGACGCAATCTTCACAAGCCCTGCCTGGATAGTGTGGAACTCATCTGCAAATTTCCCTTCCAGCTCGCCCTCATGTCTGTCATAGTATGCTTTTCCCAGTGTGATATATGCCTTATTAATCTTATCTTTCTCGGCGGACAACTTCGATTTCAGCTGTAATACGCCTGTAATGTCCTTTACCCGGTTCGCAGCTTCCTTGCTCTTATCGCTGATCACCTTTCCAAGTTCATCGAAAAATGCCATATTTCTTCCTCCTCTGCGGGATATGTACGCCTCAAATTTTGTTCTGCCTGATGGGACAGTGCATCGCTGTTCTAAATGCAACGGCAGGTTCATGCAAAACCAAGGCATCTGATATTTTCTCATAACGATTCAGCCGGTTTTTGCATCAAATACATAAACCGGCTGAACCGCTACGTTTCTCCTTATTTTAGCCCCTACAGGGGAGAAAGTCAATCTTTTGCATCCCCGAATCAACTCCAGGCAACTTTTTTAATACGCAAACACCCGGTTCAACCGCATCAATTCCGGTGTCAGACCGAAGGTCGATTTCACAAACTCCGGAACCTTGCCATAGCGGAACGAGCGCTGGTAGATGCCATACTGACCCGATTCATCCATTTCATAGTCCGCCGCATATTCCCCATCATACAGGACATTCTGACCGGCATCCACCGTATATGTCTGACCTATCTCATTTTCCTCCATTGAATTTACCGAATCCCTCAAATCATCCTCTGAAACTGCCCCTGTGTCCTCTGTACCGGACACATATACTGCAATATTGATCCCCTGATATGCCTCCGCCATTTGATTGATCTGCACCATATCATCCGAAGCGGAGTTTGCAAGAATTTCTGCAATCTGTTCCGGATCTGTAATCGTTACCTCGCGTCTGCTGTTATTCTGAAGATACTCCCGCTGGCGTTTTCCAAGCTCTGTATCTGCCGGTGCCAGCTGATCCTCCGGAATCTTGCCGCCTTGATACTGAAGCACGATTTTTTCTGTATTTTCCGGCGTCACCTTGCTGCCGACCTCGGTACCACACTGTTTCAGAATCGCGATCGTCTCCTGGAAGGACGGATAAATCGGGTAATAATCAAACTGGTTAAATGTGTCATAATAGCCGCCATTTTTACGAATCACATCAATCATCGCCTGCATCTCATTTGTCTTAAACTGAATCTCCGCGATCGGCATCTCCTCCCGGCGCATATCCGGCGTCAGAGCCATCAGCTCTTTCTGGTATGCAGCAAGAAGCGCCGCCTTCGTCTGCTCATCCGGAAGCTTCACATGGCTGCAGTCCTCTTCCTCTTTGTAATTGATGCCTGCGACATCGTCTGCCTGTAGGGACAGCACCGGGTACATTCCCAGTTTATAGCTCTGATTTTCATAAATGGAATCTAGCTGTTCCCGCAGCTCCGATACATTGATCGTGCGGTAATTACGGTAAACGGTTTTTCCATTGTTCAGATGCCAGGACAGCACGATCGAATCATAGCGTGAATCCAGATCCGCCTCACTCATCCAATCCTGTCCGCCGTTCAAATGCTTCCGCTGTCTGAAAGCTGTCTCGATGCCCTGCGCGCCAATTTCCCGCAGGACACGGATTCCATCCTCATCCGAGATCTGCATTTTATCTGCCACATCTCCCTGGGACGCCCATTCCATTCCAACACTGTAGCCATCCCTATACATTCTCGGAGTCACATGGTAAGCCCCTGCCGCATTGTTGTCCAGCGCATCACAGTAAATACCCGCGTATGCAACCTTGTCAGCATCCGGCAGATAGCTGTCATATCCTGCCACATCCAGGCGGAACCCTAAGAAAATGGCTGCCACTGCCACCGCACTAATGGCAAGCTGTCTCTTATGCGCAAACAAGCTCTTAAAATCGAAATGATAGATAATTTCGATCAGGCAGCTGGTGATGAGCAGTCCGCAGATCAAGCCAAACACGGTCCAGATATCATCATTCAGGATTGACCGGAAAATCATTCCGGAAAACAGCGTGATCGGCACAACCAGAAGGAAACGGATCACCGGCTCACTTACCTTAAATGCCATCGCTCTTCCAGCCGCCTCAGACGGGCGTTTCCGGTACAGGAACATTCCCAGACCAAAGAGCAGGGCTGCCACTGCCAATGCAATGACTGCCATCCGGGTGGGATGATCCGAACCAGTTGCCGTGCCGTACCAGAAAACCGGTGAGGTCCGCTCGCACCAGCGCAGCAGGAAATTGCCATTGTCATAAAACGTCATGAAGTATTCGGAAAAATACGTCGATACCACTGCAGCCACACCCGGTCCCCAGCTAAAAAATACGCCGGTTCCAAGTAATCCTACGATCAGATTGCCTGTCAGAATCACTGCCAGCACCACCGTCATGTACACCAGGGTAAAAAAGCACATATGCTGTACATACCCAATCAGCAGGGTTCCCCATGAAAATGGCGCGCCCTTCACCTGCAGCATCACACCTGCCACCAGCAAAAACACCAGATACGGAACCGCCAGATACAGGATACCGTCCAGGCAGGTCACAGTATAAAGCATTTCACGGCTGATCGGAAGGCTGTGAAAAAAATCCGTTTTCTTTTTCGAATGGAGATACGAAAAACCGGACGCTGCCAGCACCACCGCCGTCACAATCAGGATAAATACCAGCATTGCATTCTGGATCGAATACATATGCAGCATCTCATTGGTCAGCTTTAATTTTGCTTCTGCTAACGCCGCTTCGACGCTCAGATCTTTAGACAAGTTATCCGGACGCAGCATTATGCTGGTTTCCAGCGCTGTCAGGACTGGAAACAGAAAGAAGCACAAAAGTGCGGTAAGCGCCACGCTCCAGAGACGCTGCTTCGTATTTTCTCTCATATATTTAAAAAACAAGCCTTTTGATGTCATAACCAGCCACCTCCGTTTCACTGATAAAGATCTCTTCCAGGGAAAGCGGTATCATTTCAAAAAACACCGGATGATACGCCTGTAAAATTGTCTGAATCTCTTCCCGTTTTCCGCGCACAGTAAGCGTCAGGAGACTTCCCCTCTGTTCCGTCTTTATAATATCGATTCCCTGCAAATCGCTGCTCCCCACTCCCGCCGGAAGCACACACTGAATCTTGTGAATATTTAACTTCATATCGTCCAGATCCTTTGAGAGAAGCATTCCTCCCTTGTGAAGCAGACCTACATGGTCGCAGATATCTTCCAGCTCCCGCAGATTATGGGAGGCGATGACCGGCGTGAGGTTCCGCTCCTCGATATCATTGGCAAAAAGACTCTTGACCGTCTGCCGCATGACCGGATCCAGCCCGTCAAACGTCTCGTCGCAGAACAGATAATCGGTTCCCGCGCAGATGCCCAGCAGCACGGCGAGCTGTTTTTTCATACCCTTCGAAAAGGTCTGCACCTTCCGCCGGCTTTCCAGTTCAAAATTCTTTAGCAGTTTATCAAACCGGGCTGCATCAAACTTCGGATAAATCCCCTGATAAAATACTTTCATGTCTTCCGCCGTTCCATTGCTTAAGAAATACGGCTCATCCGGGATATAAAAGCACCGTGCCTTTACCTTTGTATTCTCAAATACTGTCTCATCATCAACCGTAATGCTTCCTTCGTCCGGCTTTAAAATACCGGCTGCCATCCGCAAAAAGGTACTTTTTCCGGCGCCGTTAGTTCCGATCAGACCAAAGACACTTCCATTGTGAATCTCCGCATGGATATGATCGACTGCCACTGTATCATAAAAACGCTTCGTCAGATTCTCAGCCTTTATCATTCCTGTTTCCTCCTTCCTCACTTCCATAGCTCTGGATGACCTGCTCCTGGAACTCCAGCATCGTGATGCCGGTTCCTTTTGCATCCCGGATCAGAAGTTCCAGCTGATCCCAGATCTCCTGCCGCTTCCTCTCCCGAATCTGCCGGTTATCCGCCACAAAACTGCCCCTGCCCTTAACCGAATAAATATATCCCTGGCGTTCCAGCTCTGCATACGCCCGCTGGATCGTATTCGGATTCATCGACAGCTCCGTTGCCAGACTCCGCACGGATGGAAGCTGACTGTCCTGCTCCAAAATCCCCCGGACCATCAGATCCGACAGCTTCTCAACAATCTGCTCATAGAGAGGTCGTCGATCTTTATAATCAATCAGAATCATGCTCACATTCTCCTTTCCTCCATTCTGCCCTGTATCAAAAATCATAAGTGTATTAGTTCATTTAATACAGTTATAGTATACAAAAAGGGCAGCCGATTGTCAACCGACTGCCCTCTTACGATTTTCTTAACAACCTTTTCGGTTATATCCGAATAGAAACAAACTTCTACAATCAAAGATTGATTACTGAGCCTGTGTCTCCTCAGCTGCCTCAGTCTCTTCTGCTTCAGCCTCAGTCTCCTCAGCTGCCTCAGTCTCTTCCTCAGATGCCTCTTCGGTCTCTTCCTCGGAAACTTCCTCAGTCTCTTCTGTTTCAGCCTCGGTCTCCTCAGCTGCCTCAGTCTCTTCTGCCTCTACAGTCTCCTCTGCTGCTGCAGTTGTCTCCTCTGCTTTGCTGCCGCAAGCGGTCAGAGCAGATGCTGCTACCATTGCACTCATAACTAAGATTGCTGCTGTTTTTGTAAGATTCTTTCTCATAATTATTCTCTCCTCTTTAAAACATACGATTTATGTTTTCTTGTACCTCATCGGTACGTGACCTATAATAAAAACAAATTATGTCCAAAATATGAACAGATAATTAACATTCACTAAATAAATCCCGTATTTCTTACAAAAATCGAAAGTTTTCGTAAGAAAAATCCTTGTTTCTGTTGACTTTACATTGTTTTTTAAGGTCTTTAAATCTTAATATATATGTAGCAGTTTTCTCGTTTCAATGCTGTTTTTTCCCGATTTCCGGCTTATTTTTATTCTTTTTTCGTTTCTTTATGAACAAGGTTCTCGATTTTGTGTTTACGATTTGTTCACAATTTAGCCAAATTTGAACGGTTGGAACCGAACTGAAATTCCGTCATATATTTCCGGTAGCGAAGCGGCAGGTGCATCCGCTGACAGGCTGGATTTTCCCGCTCCTTAATTCCTATCTGATGAAAAAATGCACTCCAGAGCGCCGCATATTCGCTCTGATCGGTTCTCCCGGAAAGCGCCCGCAGGGGTTCTGTCTCAGCCCCACGCATCATATACCACCGCCCCTTTCCTGTCCAGACTCCCGCTTCCTGGTGATTTTTATCATAGATAATAAATGGTTCCGAGGGCAGGCGATCTGTAAAATACGGCATCAGCAATGCCGTCACCCGGTTTTTCGGACCAATCTCAGAAAATAGTACCTGATCGGAATATTCTGCAAACCGCAAAAATTCTGTCTGCAAATGCGCTTCATTGGCAACCGCGCGGTTGATCTGAAAGACTGTCTGCACCGCCGGTATCTGTAAATTTTCCGTGATACGCCTCCCTGCTGCCCCTGCGCTAAACCCACAGACCAGAAAGCGGTAGACCGCCTCTGCCCGATCCTCCCGCTCACTCAGCGCCGTGCGGTAAATCCAGCTGTACGCCAGTTCTGACAGGGATCGGCGCACCGAGCGCACGACTTTCTGTGCCTTGAGCCGATCCACCGCTACCTCTCGATACTCCGAAAACAGGCTGTAATTATATTCGCCCTGTACTTCCAGCCGCACGTTCTCATGCCCTAAGCGGCTGTTCCAGGCATCATATACTCCTGTGAATATACCTTCCGGACTGTCTTCGCATACAAATACAACCATTGTTCTCTCCTCCGTCTGCTTCATGCCTGCGCCATGTGAAAATCATCAAACAGCGACATCTGGCGGTACAGCCCGCTCTGTGACAGCTGCCACTGCTTCCGCTTCTCTTCACTGATTAGCTGTGCCGCGATCGCATCCTCATGGATCTGCACCGGGTACATCATCCGCCCTGAACAGGTAATGAAGTATACTGCCCGCTTCAGCACAACTCCCATCTTCTTCAAATCTTCAAACCGAAGCGCCGCCTGTTTTCTCGCTGCGACAATCCGCATCGCAGACTTTACCCCGATGCCCGGAACCCGCAGAAGTGTCTCATACGGTGCCCGGTTTATCTCCACCGGAAACTCACCCAGATTCTGCAGCGCCCAGTCGCACTTCGGATCCAGAAACACATTAAAATTAGGGTGCTTTTCACTCAGAAGTTCCGATGCCCGGAAGCCATAGTAGCGCATCAGCCAGTCCGCCTGGTACAGACGGTGTTCCCGCAGAAGCGGCGGTCCGTCCGGAAGATCCGGAAGCAGGCTGTCCTCATTCACCTTGATAAACGCCGAATAAAAGACCCTCTTTAATCCAAAATTCCGATACAGCGCTTCCGCGACCGCAACCATCTGATAATCACTCTCCGGAGTCGCCCCGACAATGAGCTGTGTGCTCTGACCGCCGGGGACGAAATAATTCTTGCGGTTTGAGATATTTCCCAGTCCGAAACTGCCATAGATCGATCGTCCTGGGATGACACGGGGGATCTCCGGTGTATGTGTCCTTCCAACCCTTTCATCCATTTCCCCCGGCTCTTTCGACCTCATAAATCCTTTTACCTTGTCTCCATTCCGCCCCCAATCCATCTTTGTCTCTGTCTGATTCGGACTCAGAATTCCCTTGTCAGCCTGCAGACATTCCCTTTCCCCTTTTCCTATCGCTTTACCACCAATTCCATTTCTCCCGTCTCCCGGAATCTGAATTTCTCCGCGCTCTTTCTGCGGAAGCCATGCCCCTCTGCTCTCCAGACGCCCTTCCTGCTCCAGCTGTCTCGCGATCCCAGTCTGGATCTGGCGCATCGGGCGCAGTATCTTGTCCCGCGTCTTTCCCGGTGCCAGGCGCGCCAGACCATCAGCCGTCGGAAGCTCCAGATTCACACTCATCCGGTCCGCCAGAAAGCCCACTCTCTCAATCAGCTCCGGATCTGCCCCCGGAATTGCTTTCACATGGATGTAACCGTTAAATCGATGGACGCGCCGAAGGCGGTACAAGGTCTGATACAGCAGTTCCATCGTGTGATCCGGTGTCTCCAGCACACCGGAACTTAAAAACAATCCTTCTATATAGTTGCGCCGGTAAAATTCCATCGTCAGACGGCAGACCTCCTCCGGCGTAAAGGAGGTACGGACCGTGTCATTGCTCCGACGGTTGACACAGTAATGACAGTCATAGATGCACTGGTTCGTAAATAAAATTTTCAGCAGGGAGATACAGCGCCCATCCGAGGCAAAACTGTGGCAGATGCCGTCCACCCGGCTGTTTCCAAGAAAGCCTTCCTTTCCCTTTCTACCCACGCCGCTGGATGTGCAGGCGGCGTCATACTTCGCCGCATCCGATAAAATTCTTAACTTTTCTTCGATTGAAAGATTTTCCTGTATCAGCATGAGGTTCTGCCTCCTCCCGTTTCTCGAACATCCGTTCTGTATTTATCATATCACACCCTCTTTTTAAATGCAAGCTGTTTTTCGAACGCACATTCTATCATCACGCACACTGTATCCGAGTCTTTCCAATTCTACGCAAAGCGTTGTTAAACTTCCTCTTAAAATATAATTTCGATAACACATGACAATATTTCCGATTGTTTTCCTCGCAAGCCGCGTTTATAATAAAGAAAGATTGAAGGTATAAAATGAATTATTCTTATAGGTAGGATGAAGGAGGAGTTTACAATGGCTATTTTAGTTACTGGAGGCGCCGGTTACATCGGCAGTCATACCTGCATCGAACTTTTAAACGCCGGATATGAGGTCGTTGTCATGGACAACCTTTACAATGCCAGTGAGGAAGCGCTGCGCCGCGTGGAGAAAATCACCGGCAAGCATGTAACCTTTTACAAGGCAGATATGCTGGATCGCGAGGCAGTCAATGAGATTTTTGAGAAAGAATCCATCGATTCGGTCATTCATTTTGCAGGCTTAAAGGCAGTCGGAGAATCCGTTGCGAAGCCACTGGAATATTACCACAACAATATCACCGGAACCCTGATTCTCTGCGACGTAATGCGCAATCATGGCGTCAAGAAAATCATTTTCAGTTCCTCCGCTACCGTATACGGAGATCCGGCATTCGTCCCGATCACCGAAGAATGCCCGAAAGGCAAAATCACAAACCCTTACGGTCAGACAAAGGGAATGCTTGAGCAGATTTTAACTGACCTGCACGTGGCAGATCCGGAATGGAATGTCGTTCTGCTCCGCTACTTCAACCCAATCGGTGCACACAAGAGCGGTCTGATCGGCGAGGATCCGAAGGGAATCCCGAACAACCTGGTTCCTTATATCGCACAGGTTGCTGTCGGCAAGCTGAAATGCCTCGGTGTCTTCGGCAATGACTACCCGACTCCGGACGGAACCGGTGTGCGCGATTACATCCACGTAGTTGACCTTGCAGTCGGTCA
>OGZG01002323.1_pt1 | contig 13043 bp, 10 predicted proteins | sample 1576781 | NCBI WGS metagenome assembly OGZG01 (sample SAMEA3541502, study PRJEB24748) | human gut metagenome | biome: human gut; feature: human-associated habitat; material: faeces | place: China | collected 2012 | reverse complement strand
TGTTAAACTATTATTATTATAGCCTGACACAGTTTATTTTACACTCTCGAACGGGCTTTCTGCCAGTGCTTGCGTAAAAACGGCGGAATGTCCTGCGCCTGCGCCAGCTGGGCATGCACCAGTTTAGCGCGTTCTTTACGCTTCAACGCATAGAATTGCGTCACCGGCACCTGTCTTGAGTTTTCCAGCCAGATGACAAAGGGTCTCGGCTCCTGAACCCGCGCTTTGACCCAAGATTTAACCCCCTGTCCCACCAGGATGGCGGCGGCAAGAATCAGGAACAGGATCAGTGCCGCGCGCAGCCGGTAGCGAAGACACCAGAGAAACCAGCCGCACAGTGCAACATGCGTGATAATTCCCCACGGCTGCGTCACCGTTTCCGTCACCCACCAGAGGGTTTTCAACATAGCAACCGGCAGTCCTGGCTGCCACAGCCAACCAGACAGCCAGACCGTAACAGGCATAACAAGCAGCAGCGCTGCCGCGAGAGCGGTTCGTCGGGCAATCAACAGCATTTTCTCTCCTTCTCCTTGTAGATGAACATCATAGCGGAAAGTAGTTCGTTTGTGCGCTTTCCACGCGGCTAACCGTTCGCGATTAGGAGAACGTCCCGGCCTTGTGGCAAAATAGCGGCAAACAGAAAGCACATTCAGGTGCTGACAGAATCTGGAGAATCACATGCAGCTTAAACGTGTGGCAGAAGCCAAACTGCCAACCCCATGGGGCGATTTCCTGATGGTGGGTTTTGAAGAACTGGCAACCGGACAAGATCATGTCGCGCTGGTGTATGGCGATATCTCGGGGCAGTCGCCGGTCCTGGCCCGCGTCCATTCAGAGTGTTTGACGGGCGATGCCCTGTTTAGCCTGCGCTGTGATTGCGGCTTTCAGCTGGAAGCGGCCCTGTCGCATATCGCCGAAGAAGGTCGGGGGATCCTGCTCTATCACCGCCAGGAAGGACGCAACATTGGTTTATTGAATAAAATCCGCGCCTACGCGCTGCAGGATCAGGGCTACGACACCGTTGAGGCGAACCATCAGCTGGGCTTCGCCGCCGATGAGCGCGACTTCACCCTGTGCGCCGATATGTTCAAACTGCTCAACGTTGAGCAGGTTCGGTTATTAACCAATAACCCGAAAAAAGTGGAAATTCTTACCGAAGCCGGGATCAACATTGTGGAGCGGGTACCGCTGATCGTCGGGCGTAACCCGAAAAATGCTCACTACCTGGATACTAAAGCCGCCAAAATGGGCCATTTGCTGAACAGCAAGCCGGCGGAATAAACCGATTGAATAAAAGAGAAAGGGCCAGCGATGCTGGCCCTTTGTTTTACAGCATATTGCGGATAACGTAGTGCAGGATGCCGTCGTTGCGGTAGTAGGTGAGCTCGGTCGCGGTGTCGATACGGCACCGACAAGGGATCACTTCCTGCGAGCCGTCAGGGCGAGTCAGGGTCACCGGCACCGTAGCGCCAGGCTGAAGCGACTGCAGATTGCTGATATCAATCCGCTCTTCCCCGGTCAACTGCAGCGTTTTACGGGTGACGCCCTGCGGGAACTCCAGCGGCAAAATCCCCATCCCGATCAGGTTGGAACGGTGGATACGTTCGAAGGACTCGGCGATCACCACCCGGATCCCCAGCAGGCGCGGCCCCTTCGCCGCCCAGTCGCGGCTGGAACCTGAGCCATACTCCTTACCGGCAATCACCGCCAGCGGTATGCCTTCCGCTTTATACTGCATCGCCGCATCGTAGATCGCCACCGGTTCGCGGTCCGGCAGATGTCGGGTCATACCGCCTTCCACTCCCGGTACCATTTCGTTACGAATACGGATATTGGCGAAGGTGCCGCGCATCATCACCTCATGGTTACCGCGACGGGAACCATAGGAGTTAAAGTCGCGCCGGGCAACCCCATGCTCCTGCAGATAGCGGCCTGCCGGGCTATCGGCTTTGATGCTCCCCGCCGGCGAAATGTGGTCAGTGGTCACTGAATCGCCCAGCATGGCGAGGATCCGCGCGCCATGAATATCCTCTACCGGCAGCGGTTCGACGCCCATCTCGTCAAAGAACGGCGACAGGCGAATATAAGTCGAGTCCTCCTGCCAGTCATAGGTATCTGACGCCTCCACCTTGATTGCTTTCCACTCCTCGGTACCGGAAAACACTTCCGCGTACTCTTTGCGGAACATCTCAGTGGAGACCTGTTCCACCGCACGGGCAATCTCCTCCCCACTCGGCCAGATATCTTTCAGATAAACCGGTTCGCCATCGCTGCCCTGCCCCAACGGCTCGCGGGTGAGATCGATATTCATGTTCCCCGCCAGGGCGTAAGCGACGACCAGCGGCGGCGAGGCCAGCCAGTTGGTTTTCACCAGCGGATGGATACGCCCTTCGAAGTTACGGTTACCGGAAAGCACCGCCCCGACGGTCAGATCGCCCTTTTTGATCGCCTCTTCAATAGGTTCCGGCAACGGACCGGAGTTACCGATACAGGTGGTACAGCCATATCCCACCAGATTGAAGCCGAGCTGGTCGAGGTAAGGCGTCAGGCCGGCATGAGCCAGATAATCCGACACCACTTTCGAGCCTGGCGCCAGGGAAGCTTTTACCCACGGCTGCGGCTGCAGGCCACGCTCGACGGCTTTTTTCGCCAGCAGACCGGCGGCCATCAGCACGCTGGGGTTGGAGGTATTGGTACAGGAAGTAATAGCCGCAATGGCCACGGCGCCGTCCGGTAGCGAATAGTGATGCCCGTTCAGCGTATAATCCACCGGCTGGCGCTGACGCTGAGGATGGTTAACTTCCAGCTCGCCGCTGGCAGCAAAGGCTTTCGGCACATCGCCGAGCGCCACGCGATCCTGCGGCCGTTTCGGCCCGGCAAGGCTTGCCTCAACGCTGCCCATGTCCAGCGCCAGGGTGCTGGTAAAGACCGGCTCATCGCCCGGCTGGCGCCACATGCCCTGCGCTTTGGCATAGGCTTCCACCAGGGCGACCTGTTCTTCGCTACGGCCGCTCAGACGCATATAGCTAAGCGTCACATCATCGATCGGGAAGAAACCACAGGTGGCGCCATATTCCGGGGCCATATTGGCGATAGTGGCGCGATCGGCCAGGGGTAAGGTATCCAGGCCATCGCCGTAGAATTCAACAAACTTGCCGACGACACCGTGCTGGCGCAGCATCTGGGTGACCGTCAGCACCAGATCGGTGGCGGTGATGCCTTCGCGCAGTTTGCCGCTGAGCTTAAAGCCCACGACATCCGGGATCAGCATCGACACCGGCTGACCCAACATGGCGGCTTCCGCTTCAATCCCGCCCACGCCCCAGCCCAGTACGCCGAGACCGTTAATCATGGTGGTATGAGAGTCGGTGCCCACCAGGGTATCCGGCCACGCCATCCACTTCCCATTCACCTCTTCGCTCCAGACGGCCCGACCGAGGTATTCCAGGTTGACCTGGTGACAAATACCGGTGCCCGGCGGCACTACGCTGAAGCGGCTGAAGGCCTGTTGTCCCCAGCGCAGAAAAGCGTAACGTTCGTGGTTACGCTCCATTTCCAGACGGACGTTATCTTCGAAGGCCTCGTCATCGCCGAAACGGTCGACAGTGACCGAGTGGTCGATCACCAGATCGACGGGCGACAGCGGATTCACTTTCGCGGTGTCGCCGCCCAGGCGCTTCACCGCCTCGCGCATGGCGGCCAGATCCACGACTGCCGGCACGCCGGTAAAGTCCTGCATCAGGACGCGCGCGGGACGGTAAGCGATCTCCCGGTCGGCATGGGCCTGTTGCAGCCAGCCGGCCAGGGCACGAATATCTTCTTCTGTCACCGAGTCACCGTCCTGCCAGCGCAGCAGGTTCTCCATCAGCACCTTCAGCGACTTAGGCAGTCGACTGAGATCGCCCAGCTGTTTCTCTGCCAGCGGCAGACTGTAGTAATGCCAGGTTTTCTCGTTGACCAGCAGCGTGTCCTTACTGGCTTCTCGTAGGGTTGACGACATAGCTCCTCCTTTATCTCAGGGATGGCATACCCTGATTCTCCTCAGGGTCTCCATTAAAGATAACACATACCGAGCATAACACTTTGATAACAACCCAAATTGCTAAATGCGCCGAGGTCGACAGTGATTAATCGGGAATTATCCTGGAATCGGAGAAATAGCACCAAAATAGTGCAGAAGCGATGATTAAGACGATATTGTATTAGTACACGAGGACAAAAAAAGAGCTAATCGGCCAGCTGGCTATGATTAGCTCTTGTGAGTGATTTCAGATTGGATGAATCCAGCGGCAAAATATATTCTCCCTGTATTGCCGGTCACTGATTTTATATTACAGTTTCCTTTCACTGTCATAAAAATGACATGTATCTACAACGATGACCTACAGCTTTAGCTGACAATCCAGATGTTGCAGATGGTAAGCGCGATGATGCTCCAGAACATCGCCAGCCCTACCAACACTACGCCCCATACGCGACTACGCAGAACGGGATCGATTTCGGTTTTGTCATTCTCGTATGACATCGCCAGTTTCATGTAATCGATATTACTTATCATATTGTCACCACCAATTGCTCAAATCATCAGGTACAGATAAATCTTAATTATGGATAAAAGATTAATCCAGTGAATTTAGGCCTGATGGAATATATTTAACCGGTTATTTGATCGCGGCGGGCATAATGACAAACGTGTTGCCAGAAATTATTAATTTTGTGATTGGTTCGAGGTTTAAGATGTTAAATTAGGACCATGATAGTCAATGGCACTCCCCACAGGGAATGCCATTATTTTTTTAAGGGTTATTTTTCCGGAAGTTTTATATCTTTAAACATCGCTTCAATATCTTCATTCGACCGCAAAGCCACCGCGGTATCCACGACATCCCGGGTCAGATGGGGTGCAAAACGTTGAATAAAATCATACATGTAGCTTCGTAAGAAGGTGCTACGGCGGAAACCAATTTTGGTGGTGCTGTGGCTGAATATGCCGTTCGCATCCAGCTTCACCAGGTCCGGGTCAGAGACCGGATCGACTGCCATGCTGGCTATCACCCCGACCCCAAGCCCCAGGCGAACATAGGTTTTGATCACGTCGGCGTCAGTGGCGGTGAAGACAATGCGCGGCGTCAGACCCGCACGGTTAAACGCGGTATCCAGTTCCGAACGGCCGGTAAAGCCAAAGGTATAAGTCACCAGCGGGTACTGCGCCAGCTCTTCAATGGAAACCGAGCCCTTCGCGGCCAGAGGATGCTCAGGCGTCACCACAATCGACCGGTTCCAGTGATAGCATGGCAACATCACCAGATCGTCATACAGATGCAGCGCCTCGGTGGCGATGGCGAAGTCGGCGTTGCCTTTCGATACGGCTTCTGCAATTTGGGTTGGCGAGCCCTGATGCATATGCAGCGACACGCGCGGGTAGCGTTCAATAAAGCCCTTGATCACCCCCGGTAACGCATAGCGGGCCTGAGTATGGGTCGTCGCCACATATAACGACCCTTTATCAGGCCAGGTATGCTCCCCGGCGACAGATTTAATCGCATCGACTTTCGATAATACCTCGCGGGCGATACGGATGATCTCCTGCCCGGCAGGTGTCACCTGAGTTAAATGTTTGCCGCTGCGGGCGAAAATCTGGATGCCCAGCTCATCTTCCAGCATGCGGACCTGCTTACTGATGCCCGGCTGGGAGGTATAAAGCCCTTCGGCGGTGGATGAAACATTCAGGTTATGGTTCACCACCTCTACGATGTAGCGAAGCTGTTGTAGTTTCATGCTGATATCCGTTTGCGCGTAAAATGAAGCCGCTTAATACACTTTACGTTCAGGCAACTTGTCGACCGTGAGGCCAGCCTCCCGGCAGTTGGCCGTAGTGGCGCCGCAACGCATCCTGAAAGCGATGATGTATAAGACGTTTTAATAATAAAAAAGGGATTAGCTATAACCACTATATCATTTATATCAACAGTGTATAGATACTAACGAAAAATAATATAGGTGGTTATAAGGGGAAGAAAAGACCATCCAGAAGGGGAAACAACGCGGCAGAGGCATCCACTGCCTCTGCCGGCCGTTAGTGCAGGAAAAGCGCGCTTTTCCTGCCTGATACTGCACGATTACTTTTTGGCTTCAGTCCATTTACCGTCAATAAAGAAGGCTGACCAGCCGGTCGCTTTGCCCTCTTTTTCGGAAGCCACATACTGCTGTTTCGTTTTACGGCTAAAGCGCACCAGCGTTTTATTACCTTCCGGATCCTGCTGCGGCGCATCGGCGAGATAGCGCAGTTTTTCCGGCAGACGATCGCGGAAGCGGTACAGCTCTTCCACCAGCGGCGCACGCGTTTCCCGTGATTTCGGGAAGGTGTTGGCCGCCAGGAAGACACCCGCCGCCCCGTCGCGCAACACAAAGTACGCGTCAGACTTCTCGCACGGCAGCTCCGGCAGCGGCACCGGATCTTCCTTCGGCGGAGCCACTTCGCCGTTGCGCAGGATCTTACGCGTGTTCTTACACTCGTCGTTGGTACAGGCCATGTACTTGCCGAAACGCCCCATTTTCAGGTGCATTTCAGAACCGCACTTCTCGCACTCCACTACCGGACCATCATAGCCCTTGATGCGGAACTCGCCTTCTTCAATCTCATAGCCGTCGCAGGTCGGGTTATTACCACACACGTGCAGTTTACGCTTAGGATCGATAAGGTAGCTGTCCATTGCGGTCCCGCACTTCTGACAGCGACGTTTGGCACGCAGCGCGTTGGTTTCCGCGTCATCGCCTTCCAGCACGTTGAGGACTTCGTTTTCCGGCACCAGGTTGATGGTGGTTTTGCAACGCTCTTTCGGCGGCAGAGCATAGCCCGAACAGCCGAGGAAAACACCGGTGCTGGCGGTACGGATGCCCATTTTACGTCCACAGGTCGGGCAGTCGATGCTGGTAAGCACCATCGGGTTCGGCTGCATGCCGCCCTCTTCCGGATCTTTCTCTGCGGTCTCCAGCTGAGTGGTAAAATCGCCGAAGAAGTGGTTCAGCACCTCTTTCCACTCGGCCTGGTGGTTGGCCACCTGGTCGAGACGATCTTCCATCTGCGCGGTGAAGTCGTAGTTCATCAGATCGCGGAAGTTTTCTTCCAGCCGATCGGTGACGATTTCGCCCATTTTCTCCGCATAGAAACGACGGTTTTCCACCCGCACGTAGCCGCGATCCTGAATGGTCGAGATGATCGAAGCGTAGGTGGAAGGACGGCCGATACCGCGTTTTTCCAGCTCTTTGACCAGCGAAGCTTCGCTGAAGCGCGCCGGCGGCTTGGTAAAGTGCTGCGCAGGCGTCAGCTCCACCAGGCTCAGGCGGTCGCCCTGTTTAACCACCGGCAGCGTCCGGTCTTCATCGCCCTTGCGCAGCGCCGGCATCACTTTGGTCCAGCCGTCGAAACGTAAGGTACGACCGCGCGCTTTCAGTTTGAAATCGCCCGCCGCCACGGTCAGCGTGGTGGAATCGTATTGCGCCGGCGTCATCTGACAGGCGACAAACTGGCGCCAGATCAGCTGATAGAGCTTCTGCGCATCGGCTTCCATATCTTTCAGCGTTTCCGCCAGCACGCTCACATCAGAAGGACGAATCGCTTCGTGCGCTTCCTGCGAGTTTTCTTTGCTGGCGTACTGGTTAGCGCTCTCCGGCAGATATTTTTTGCCAAAGTTGTCGCTGATATAACCGCGAACCATGTTCAGCGCGTCCTGACTCAGGTTGGTGGAGTCGGTACGCATATAGGTGATGTGCCCCGCCTCATAGAGACGTTGAGCCATCATCATGGTCCTTTTCACGCCGAAGCCGAGACGGGTGCTGGCCGCCTGCTGCAGCGTGGAGGTGATGAACGGCGCGCCCGGCTTGCTGCTGGTCGGCTTGTCTTCTCGCTCCAGCACGCTGTAGCTGGCTTTTTCCAGCAGCGATACCGCCGCCATGGTCTCATCACGGCTGACCGGACGGAACGGCTTATCGTCTTTGTGAGTCACCTGCAGAGGCAGCGCGTCGCCGCCCGGCGTGGTGGTGCTGGCATCAACTTCCCAGTACTCTTCCGGGACGAAGGCTTTGATTTCACGCTCACGTTCCACCACCAGGCGGACCGCAACGGACTGCACGCGCCCGGCAGAAAGACCACGGGCAATTTTCTTCCACAGCAGCGGCGAGACCATATAGCCCACCACGCGGTCCATAAAGCGGCGCGCCTGCTGGGCGTTAACCCGATCGATATTCAGTTCGCCCGGCTTTTCGAAGGCCTGACGAATAGCGTTTTTGGTGATCTCATTGAACACCACGCGGCTGTAACGCTGTTCATCGCCGCCGATCACTTCCCGCAGGTGCCAGGCAATGGCTTCCCCTTCGCGGTCAAGGTCGGTTGCGAGATAGATGTGGTCAGCTTTTTCCGCCAACTGTTTGAGTTCTGAAACTACCTTTTCTTTACCCGGAAGTACTTCATAGTGCGCATTCCAGTCATGCCATGGGTCCACGCCCATGCGGTTAACCAGAGCACCACGTTCGTCCTTTTTAGGCTTTTTAGCCCCTTTGGTGGCGGTAGAGTCGGTGCTCTTTTTGGAAGCTGATCCACTGGTCGGCAAATCGCGGATATGACCGACGCTGGATTTCACCACGTAGTCATTACCCAGATACTTATTGATCGTTTTGGCTTTTGCCGGGGACTCAACGATAACGAGAGCTTTACCCATATTCACCTTTACCTAATTTGATTCATCCAGGAATACATCGCACATTCATACACCCTCCACTGGCGACTGCCTCATATGTTGCGGCACCGTCGGTGAATATCAACCCTGAACACCCGCTTCATCTCCGTAAAACCAGGCGTTTGAGTTTGCTGACTTTTTTGCGTCAGGTGACATAGCACGAAGAATTTTTGGCCGAATGTCAAGCAAATCTGTTGCCAGATCGCCGAAAGCGTCACACTGTACCTGATAAAATTCGTTACGCAACTTTATTAGCATGCAAAAGCGAAACCCGCCAGTAAACGGCTGTTTCTCCACTGGTTACGATTACCCCTGTTTTGTCCATGGAAAATTTGCCCCACGCCGCCGCGCGGCGTAAACTACGCGCGGAGAAAAAGAGGAGTCCGTTATGCAAGGTACAACCCAACCTATCGATCGCCAGACGCTGCTCGAAAAAGCCAACAAACTTATTCGCGAACATGAGGATACGTTAGCCGGTATCGAAGCCACCGACGTCGTTCAGCGCAACAATGTCCTGGTGTTTAGCGGTGAGTTTTATCTTGACGAGCAGGGTTTACCGACGCCGAAGAGTACGGCGGTATTTAACATGTTTAAGTACCTCGCCCACGAGCTGTCGGACAAGTATCACCTGGTCGATTGAGGCCAGTGGAAACGATAACGCGAGGCCCTGGCCTCGCGTTATGTTGTTTACATCAGCGGTTTCTGACCGCGCTGCCACCAGCGCAGCAGAAGTCGATCGGCGCTCTCCGCGGCGCTACCAGTGAAGCGGTCGAGCATTTTCTTACGCTGTTGATAACGCACCCCGATCACCTCGTGGCTCTCCATGAGCCCCAGCAACAGCTCATCGCTGGTTTCAACCGCATCCACCAGCCCTTTTTCCAGCGCCTGCACCCCGTACCAGTGCTCGCCGGTAGCTACCTGCTCAATATCAAGTCCAGGACGCATCCGATGGACGAAATCCTTGAACAGATGGTGCGTCTCATTGAGATCCTCACGGAACTTGCGCCGCCCTTCTTCGGTATTTTCGCCCAGCATAGTGAGCGTCCGTTTGTACTGCCCGGCGGTATGCAGTTCGATATCAATATCTTTGTTCTTCAGGAAGCGATGGAGGTTAGGGATCTGCGCCACCACGCCAATGGAGCCAAGGATCGCAAACGGCGCCGACACAATTTTGTTGGCCACGCAAGCCATCATATAGCCGCCGCTGGCCGCCACTTTGTCAACCGCCACCGTCAGCGGGATCTGTTTGTCGCGCAACCGCTGCAGCTGAGAGGCTGCCAGTCCGTAACCGTGAACCACCCCGCCGGGGCTTTCCAGACGAATCACCACCTGGTCACGCGCTTTCGCCGCCGCCAGCACCGCCGTGATCTCTTCCCGCAGGCTGTTGACCTCATGGGCATCCATGCTGCCTTTGAAATCCAGCACCCAGGCGCGCGGCTTGCCTTCCGGCTCCACGTTACCCAGCTTCGCCCGCGCTTTCGCGGCCTTCGCCTCTTGTTTTTGCTTTTTCTTCTGCGCTTTATGCCACTGTTTCTGCTGCGGGCCGTCAAGCAGCGCCACCGCCAGCGATTCCTTCATCTCTTTGTAATGCTCGCTAAGATTGGTCACCCGCAGTTCGCCGCGCTGCTTCTTACGCTGGGCCAGGTTGACGATAATAGCGGCAATCACCGCGATAGCGACGACAACCGTCGCGATCTTGGCTAAAAATAAGCCGTACTGAGCAAGTAATTCCACGTTTTCACCTTGTGTAAAGCACTGACGTTGCTGCACAGTGTACATCAGCCCCTGGCGAGAAGTCTTTGTGCTTTGTGTCTTGTGCGCAGCGGATTCCGTTTTTTTTCAGCGAGGCTGAAATCGTTGCAAGATATTAATTTTCTGAATACTTTCCGCTTCGCCGATTGCAATGGCGAGCACTTTCAGGCATAACAGCGCAAAAGTGAGATACCAAAGATGAAGCGCGATCGGGAACCGATCGCCCAAGGAGTCGCCGTGCATTATCAACCGCAACGCCACTTGCTGAAAGATCGCATCATCCTGGTCACCGGCGCCAGCGACGGGATTGGTCGTGAAGCGGCCCTGACCTACGCGCGCTATAGCGCCAGCGTGATTCTGCTTGGCCGCAACGACGAAAAACTGCGCGCCGTCGCCCAGGAGATTGAACGCGAGGGCGGCATTCCCGCCCGCTGGTTTACCCTCGACCTGCTAACCTGCACGCCGCAGGCGTGCCAGCAGCTGGCGCAGCAGATAAGTATGCACTATCCCCGTCTTGACGGCGTGCTGCACAACGCCGGCCTGCTCGGCGACATCTGCCCCATGGACGAGCAGAAGCCGGAGGTCTGGCAGCAGGTGATGCAGGTGAACGTCAATGGCACTTTTATGCTGACCCAGGCGCTTCTTCCTTTATTACTCCGTTCGGATGCGGGCTCGCTGGTCTTCACCTCGTCCAGCGTTGGCCGTCAGGGCCGCGCCAACTGGGGCGCCTATGCGGTCTCCAAATTCGCCACCGAAGGGATGATGCAGGTGCTGGCCGACGAGTACCAAAGCCGTCATCTGCGGGTGAACTGCATCAACCCCGGCGGCACCCGCACCGGGATGCGCGCCAGCGCCTTCCCGACGGAAGATCCGCTAAAACTGAAGACCCCCGCTGACATTATGCCCGTCTATCTGTGGCTGATGGGTGACGACAGTCGCCGCAAGACGGGAATGACCTTTGACGCCCAACCGGGCCGTAAGCCAGGAATTGCCCAATGAGTGATGAACGCTACCGCGAACGCCAGCAGCGGCTGAAAGATAAAGTTGACGCCCGGGTGGCGGCAGCCCAGGACGAACGCGGCATTGTGATGGTCTTTACCGGCAACGGCAAAGGCAAAACCACCGCCGCCTTTGGCACCGCGACCCGCGCCGTCGGCCACGGCAAAAAAGTCGGCGTGATCCAGTTTATTAAGGGGACCTGGCCTAACGGTGAGCGTAACCTGCTGGAACCCCACGGCGTCGAATTTCAGGTGATGGCGACAGGCTTCACCTGGAACACCCAGGATCGCGACAGCGACACCGCCGCCTGTCTGGCGGTCTGGGAGCATGCCCGCCGTATGCTGGCTGACGACCAGCTCGATCTGGTGTTGCTGGATGAGCTGACTTACATGGTGGCGTACGATTACCTGCCGCTGGAATCGGTGCTAAGCGCCCTGCGTGAGCGTCCTGCCCATCAGTCGGTGATCATTACCGGCCGCGGCTGCCATCGCGATATTATTGAACTGGCGGATACCGTCAGCGAACTGCGTCCAGTCAAGCATGCGTTTGATGCCGGGATTAAAGCGCAGATGGGAATTGACTACTGAGGGCCTGGTACGGCGAAAGGCAGTACGCGTTCCGGCGGCAATCCACCGGAACGCACAACATTAACCGTTGGTCTTATTGCGAGTACTGGAACGACGGTTGCTGTTGTTACCCTGGCGCGGGTTAGCGCTGGTCTGGCTGTGACGCTTCACCGCCCGACGGATCTGATTGGCTTTCATCCGGCGACGGTCTTTCTCGACAGCAACTTTAGAACTGGTTTCCGGCGTCAGCTCCACCAGCTCGCGCAGGTAGTTGGTCTGCGCCAGGTCCAGTTCGGTATAGCCGCCGCGCGGCAGGCCTTTCGGCAGCAGAATATCGCCATAGCGCACGCGGATCAGACGGCTGACCTGCACGCCGACCGCTTCCCACAGGCGACGCACTTCGCGGTTACGCCCTTCGGTCAGGGTGACGTTGTACCACTGGTTAATCCCTTCACCGCCGGTGAATTTGATGGTTTTAAATGCTGCCGGACCATCTTCTAACTGCACGCCACGAGACAGCTGACGCAGCTTATCATCATCTACCTGGCCGAAAACGCGAACGGCGTACTCACGCTCGACTTCACGGCTCGGATGCATCAGGCGGTTTGCCAGTTCGCCATCGGTGGTGAACAGCAGCAGGCCACAGGTGTTCACGTCCAGACGGCCAACGGCAATCCAGCGCGCGCCGCGCAGTTTTGGCAGGCGATCAAACACCGTCGGGCGCCCTTCCGGATCGTTACGGGTGCACAGCTCGCCTTCCGGCTTATAGTAAGCCAGCACGCGACAGATCTGCTCAGCAGACTCTTTCACCGAGATCAGATGACCATCGATACGAATTTTTAAACCGGGGACGATTTCCACACGATCGCCGAGGGTGGCGATTTTTCCGTCGACGCTGACGCGGCCAGCTTCGATTTTCGCTTCAATTTCACGGCGGGAGCCGTGGCCGGCGCCACAAAGTGTTTTCTTTGAATTGATGACCGCTGTTATT
>OGZG01002320.1_pt1 | contig 13053 bp, 11 predicted proteins | sample 1576781 | NCBI WGS metagenome assembly OGZG01 (sample SAMEA3541502, study PRJEB24748) | human gut metagenome | biome: human gut; feature: human-associated habitat; material: faeces | place: China | collected 2012 | reverse complement strand
CTGCGCCCGCTGCAGCACCCGCTGCGCGTCAGCCCGAGATCCACTTCGAGGACGATGCGCCGCTGGATGAGGAAGTCAACTGACTGCCGCTTAACCGCACACCTGAACCGCCGCCGGATGCTCCGGCGGCGGTTTTGCGTTTTGCCGAAAATTTTTCCCACACAACGCGCTCCCGGTGTTCCCGGCGGGTGCTTCTTCCCGGTTTGGCGGCATATCTTGTGCCGTCATTTCCTTTTTTCGGCGCGAAACGCAAAGCCTTGTGACCGGGAAAACAACGGTCGAATCGCCAGAAATGTCGGAAATTGCAAGAAATGGACGGGAATTTCTCCTTGCATTTTTTCCGTCTTGCCACTATAATGAGGATACCGTGTGGGGCGAAGTGGTTTAAAAGGGCGCAAAACCCCACGCGAGAGGTGCGTAGGTGCACGATTCCGGAGAAGGGGGGATGCAGCATGACCGGTATCTATCAGCACACGCTGGACGCCAAAGGCCGTCTGTTCATCCCGGCCAAGCTCCGCGAAGAACTCGGCGAAACGTTTTATGTGACGATCTCGCCCGAGAAGTGCCTGTCTGCTTACAGCCAGGAAAACTGGGACGACGTCGCCCGCAGGGTGGCGGCCATGACCAACGTGCAGCAGCGCAAGATGCGTCCGCTGTTCGCGTATGCCGCACGCTGTGAGCTGGACGGGCAGGGGCGTATCCTCCTGCCGCAGCACCTGCGTGAATTTGCGGGTCTCACCAAGAGCGTCACCGTGGTCGGCAGCAACAACCACGCGGAATTCTGGGACAGCGCGCGCTGGGACGAGATCTGCCCGCTTGAGGCGCTGCCGGAGAACATCGCCGCCGTGATGGAGGAGTTGGATTTCTGATGGACGCCCTGCATGTCTCCGTGCTGCTGCACGAGTGTATTGAAAATCTGAACATCCGGCCGGACGGCATCTATGTCGACGGTACGCTCGGCATGGGCGGCCACTCCGAGCAGATCGCCGCGCGCCTCACGACCGGAAAGCTCATCGGCATTGACCGCGATGAGACGGCCATCGAGCGCGCCGGTGCGCGTCTGGCACCGTTTGGAGACCGTGTGCAGCTCGTGCACGGCAACTTCCGCGACACGGCCGCCATTCTTGACCGCCTCGGCATCGACGCCGTGGACGGCATGCTCTTTGACCTCGGTGTCTCCTCGCCGCAGCTCGACGAGTCGGAGCGCGGCTTTTCCTACATGCACGACGCGCCGCTCGATATGCGCATGGACGCGACCGAGGGGCTGAGCGCATGGAACGTTATCAACGAGTGGCCGGAGGGTGAACTCAAGCGCATTTTGTATGAATACGGCGAGGAGCGCTACGCGCCTCGCATCGCCGGGGCGATCGTTCGCGCCCGGGCGCAGCAGCCGATCGCGACCACGCTGGAGCTGGTCGATGTGATCCGCTCGGCCATGCCGGGCGCGGCGCTGCGCGAAAAGCAGCATCCCGCCAAGCGCAGCTTTCAGGCGATCCGCATCGCCGTGAACGATGAGCTGGCGGCGGTGCGCGAGATGATGGACACCGCACCCGATAAGCTCCGCACCGGCGGGCGGCTGTGCGTCATCAGTTTCCATTCCCTCGAGGACCGGATCGTCAAGGCCGGCATCGCCCGGCGGGAGCATGGCTGCACCTGCCCGCGCGAGGCGCCGGTGTGCACCTGCGGCTTTGTGCAGACGCTGCGCAGCGTCTCCCGCAAGCCGATCCTGCCCGGTGAGGAGGAACTCGCATCCAACCCCCGCGCCCGCAGCGCGAAACTTCGTGTCGCGGAGCGTGTCTGAGAAAGGAATCCGTCATGGCATCTCCCGCTTCGAGAAAACGGAATACAGCGCGCATGGACGGCAACGCGGCGTATGACCTGCGCAGCACGGCTGCGGAGGAGTACCTGTACAGTACCGCTCCGGTAGATCTGCCGCATGCACCCCGGCCGACGGAGACCGTCGTCCCGGAGTCCGCACCGAGGCCCAAGCAGGCGATCGCCCCGATGGCGGTGCTCGGCTTTGCCATTGCCGCCGTGCTGATCGTCTTTTCGCTCGTCGCGCGCGTGCAGCTTTCGCAGGCGTCGGCGCAGGTGTCGGCGCTGGAGGATCAGTATGCCCAGCTGCAGGAGCAGCAGACGCGCCTGCGCATCGACTATGAGAGCGCGTTCAACCTCACGGAGATCGAGGACTACGCCATCCATGAGCTCGGTATGCAAAAGCCGCGCAGCGATCAGCTCTACTACATCAGCAGCAGCGACGCCGCGGATACGGCGGTGGTTCTGGACCAGACCGCGGCAGAGCCGCTGAGCCTTGCTGACCGTTTCGGCGATTTCCTCACCTCCATTGTGGAATATTTTCGATGAGCCAGCCTGTATGATAGTACCATCCCCGCAGAAACAAGGAGACAGACATGGCGAATGAAACTTCCGGGCGCCGGGATAACCGCGTGCCCTTTCGAGCAAGTACCAAAACACCGAATATCATGATGCTCCGCCGCACACGCCTGCTTTTGATTGTGTGCGGCATCCTTGCATTTGCTGTCCTTGGTATCAAGCTGTTCAGCGTCATGATCATACACCATGACGAGTATGAAAAAATGGCGATCGACCAGCAGGTGCGCGAGACGGAGATCACGGCCTCGCGCGGCGCGATCTATGACACGAACGGCAAGATCCTGGCCATGAACGCCTCGGTCGACACGATCTTCATCAGCCCGGCCGAGATCGCAAAGAACAACGAGGATCCGCAGCTGATCGCGCGAGAACTTTCCGAGATTCTCGACGTCGATTATGATAAGATCCTGAGCATGACGAAAAACACCGACCGCTGGTATGAGGTCGTCAAGCGCAAGGTCGAGCCGGACGTGTCGGAAAAGGTGCGCGCGTTCAAAAAAGAGAAAAAGCTCGTCGGCGTCAAGATCGAGCCGGATACCAAGCGGTACTATCCCTACGGCAGTCTGGCCGCACACGTCATCGGCTTTGTCGGGCAGGACAACGAGGGGCGCTACGGTCTTGAGCAACGCTATGACAGCTACCTCACCGGCAGCACCGGCCGCATCATCCGCGCGACGGATAACCGCGGCACGGATATGCTCTTTGTCAACTACGAGGATTATTACGACGAGACGAAGGGCAACGACATGAACCTGACCATCGACGCGACCATCCAGTATTACCTCGAAAAGCACCTGCAGCAGGCGGTCGAGGACTACGACGTGCAAAACGGCGCGGCCGCCATTGCCATGGACCCGAGCACCGGCGCGATCCTCGGCATGGTCTCGCTCGGGAATTTCGACCTGAACAACTACCAGAAGGTCAGCGACAAGGATCAGGAGGCCATTGACGCCGAGACCGATCCCGACAAGCGCTCGGAGCTGCTGACTGCCGCGCAGCAGAAGCAGTGGCGCAACAAGGCGCTCTCGGACACCTACGAGCCCGGCTCGACGTTCAAGATCATCACGCTGGCCATGGCGCTCGAGGAGGGCGTGGTCAGCGAGAGCTCGTCGTTTTACTGCGGCGGCAGCATCCCCGTGCTCGGCCGTACCGATCCGGTCAAGTGCTGGAAGACGGCCGGTCACGGCAGCCAGACGCTCACGCAGGCCATGCAGCACTCGTGCAACGTCGCGCTCGTGCAGATCGGTCAGCTTGTCGGCGCGCGCACGTTCTACAAATACGCCGAAGCGTTCGGCTTCCTGAATCTGACCAACAACGTCGACAGCAGCCTCACCGCCAAGACCGGCATCGACCTGTCCGGCGAGAGCGGCAGCATCTGGTGGAGCCAGAACACGTTCTATGACCCCGAAAACTTCTCACAGCTCGCGGCGGCTTCGTTCGGCCAGACGTTTACGATCACGCCGCTGCAGCTCATCACGGCGGTCAGCGCCTGCGTCAACGGCGGCTATCTCATGAAGCCGTATGTGGTCAAGAGCATCGTCAACGGCGACGGGGAAGCGGTCGTGTCCAATTCGCCGACCGTGGTGCGCCAGGTCGTGAGCGAACAGACGAGCGCCACCGTGCGCCAGATCCTGGAGCAGGTCGTCGGTGACCCCGTCGACGGCACCGGCAAGAACGCCTACGTCGCCGGCTACCGCATCGGCGGCAAGACCGGCACATCGGAAAAGGTCGCGCAGGATGCGGCTGGCGGCGCGAAGGAATACATCGTCTCATTCATCGGCTTTGCTCCGGCGGACGATCCGCAGATCGTTATCCTCGTGCTGCTCGATACGCCGAGCAGCAGCACCGGCATCTACATCAGCGGCGGCCAGATGGCTGCGCCCACTGTCGGCAAAATGATGGCGGATATCCTGCCGTACCTCGGCGTGGAGCCGTCGTATTCCGAGACGGAAAAGACGTACATGGATAAGACCGTGCCGAACGTGACCGGTCTGTCCGTCGAGCAGGCGAAGGCCGCGCTCGAGGAGGTCGGACTGCAGGCGCGTGTCTACGGCGAGGGCGGCACGGTCACGGCGCAGCTTCCGGGCAGCGGCGCGGTCGTCGCCAGCGGCAGCACCATCCTGCTCTATGCGGGCAAGGAGCCCTCACCCGATAAGGAGACCATGCCCGACCTGACCAATCTCAGCTATCAGACGGCCCGCGACCGCATGGCCGCGCTGGGCCTGTATATCAAGACCAACAGCTCCATCACGGACACCGCACAGATCGTCTCCGGCCAGACCGTGGCCGCCGGTACGCAGCTGGATCACGGCACGGTCGTGGAGGTCACGCTCGTGACGAGTGATTCGAGCATGCTGGGCAGATACTGACGAACAAACGGAGGTACCCTTATGAAACTCAAGCGACTGCTGTCCGTTCTGGACGTGTGCGAATGCACCGCCGATCCGGAGCTGGACGTTCGGGATATCAGCTTTGACTCGCGCACCACGCAGCCCGGCGACCTGTTTGCCGCCGTCTGCGGGTATGAGTCCGACGGCCACCGCTTCATCGGCGCAGCCGTCGCGCGCGGCGCGGCCGTCGTGCTCTGCCAGAAGAAGCCGGAGGTCGATATCCCGTATATCCTCGTGGCCGACAGCCGTCTTGCGCTGTCACGCATCTGCTGCGAATTCTTCGGCAACCCGTCGCGTGAGCTGACCATGATCGGCGTGACCGGCACCAACGGCAAGACCACCGTCACCACGCTCATCAAGCACATGCTCGAGCAGTGCCTGCACACGAAGGTCGGCCTGATCGGCACGAACGCGAACATCATCGGCGACGAGGTGCTGCACACCGAGCACACCACGCCCGATACCTATGAGCTGCAAAAGCTCCTGCGCCGGATGGTCGATGCCGGCTGCACGCATGCGGTCATGGAGGTGTCGTCGCACTCGCTCGTGCTGCACCGCGTAGAGGGCATCCGCTTCCGCGTGGGCATCTTCACGAACCTGTCACAGGATCATCTGGACTTCCATAAGACCATGGAGGCCTATGCAGAGGCCAAGGCGCTGCTGTTCGCGCAGAGCGACATCGGCATCGTCAACGCCGACGATGATTGGGCGCACGTCATGCTCGAGCGCGCCAAGTGCCCGATGCAGACCTACTCCGCCAAGCGCAACGACGCAGACCTTGTGGCCAAGGATATCCGCCTGAGCGCGTCCGGCGTGCGCTTTGTCGCCATGAGCGGCGATGCGATCGCGCGCATGCGCCTCGGCATCCCCGGCATGTTCTCCGTTTACAACGCGCTGAGCGTCATCGCCTGTGCGCGCGCGCTCGGCATCTCGCTCGATGACTGCGCGGCTGCGCTTGATACGGCAAAGCCCGTCAAGGGGCGCGCCGAGCCGCTCGAGACCGACGGGGACTATACCATCCTCATCGACTACGCCGTCACGCCCGACGCCATCGACAACATCCTTACGACGGTGCGCGAGTTTGCGCCTGCGCGGCTGGTGTTCCTCTTCGGCTGCGGCGGAGACCGCGACCGCGGCAAGCGCCCGAAGATGGGACGCATCGCGGGTCAGAAGGCGGATTTCGTCATCGTCACCAGCGACAACCCGCGCACGGAAGACCCGGAGGCAATCATTGCCGACATTCTCCCCGGTCTCAAGGAGACGCACACGCCCTATGTCGTGCGCCCCGACCGGCGCGAGGCCATCGCCTATGCGATCGAAAACCACTGCCCGGGCGACGTTATCATCCTCTGTGGCAAGGGCCATGAGGATTACCAGATCATCGGCAAGACGAAGGTGCACATGGATGAGCGCGAGATCGTCGCCGAAATACTCGACAAGAGGAAGAGAGAGAAAGAAAAATGACACTGAAGCTGATACTGGCGTTCGTCATCGCGTTTGCGGTGTCGGCCGTCGTCGGATTTTTCCTGGTCCCGTATCTCAAACGGATCAAGGCGGGGCAGAGCATTAAAGAAAACGGTCCCACGTGGCATATGTCCAAGCAGGGCACGCCGACCATGGGCGGGCTGATGTTCATCGCCGCAATCGCGGTCGTGTGCCTGTCGGTCGGCTTTGATTGCATGGCTGAGGGCGAATACGGGCACCTGTTTTGTCTGGCGTTCGCGCTCGTGTTCGGCGCGATCGGCTTTCTGGACGACTATGAAAAGCTCAAGAAAAAGCAGAATCTCGGCCTGACTGCCGGCAAAAAGATCCTGCTGCAGCTGGCGGCGGCCGTGGCGTTCATTTTCCTCATGCGCCGCTTTGGCTATGTCGCGCTCGACAGTCTCTACATCCCGTTCTGGAACACGACCGTGGCCATCTCCGAGCCGCTGTATGTGATCTTCGCCGCCTTCGTCATCGTCGGCACGGTCAACTCCGTGAACCTCACCGACGGCGTGGACGGCCTCGCCGCGAGCACGACGATGCCGGTGTGCATCTTTTTTGCCGTGCTGTCCATTCTCTGGGGTGAGCGGTTTTTGTCCCTCGGTGTGTTTGCCTCCGGCATTGCCGGCGGCCTGCTGGGCTTTTTGATCTATAACTTCAATCCGGCCAAGGTGTTCATGGGCGACACGGGCTCGCTCTTTCTCGGCGGCGCAGTCGCGGCGCTGGCCTTCGCCTACGATATGCCGCTCATCCTCGTGATGGTCGGCATCATGTACATCGTCGAGGCGCTCTCGGACATCATTCAGGTCGGCTACTTCAAGCTCACGCACGGCAAGCGCGTGTTCAGGATGTCCCCGTTCCACCACCATCTGGAGATGGGCGGCTGGACGGGCCACAAGTGGAAGGAAAAGCAGATCGTGGCGCTGTTTGCCGGCGTGACGGTGCTGTTTGCAGTTTTGTCGTTTATCGGCGTGTTCCACCGCTTCGGTGCGTGAGCGCGCCACGGCGCAGGGAGGTGCGTTCATGAATATATCCGGTTTGAGACTTCCTGCGCGCCGGACAGGGGCGGCTGCCGGGGCAAAGCGCGGCAGCTTTGACCTGCCGTTTTTCGTGCTCACGCTGCTGCTGCTGGCGATCGGCGTCATCATGGTGCTCTCGTCGAGCTTTGCCCGCGCCTATGCGCAGGGCAAGTCGCCGACGTATTATTTCGTCCGGCAGGCAGGCTTCGCCGTGGCCGGCGTGGTGGGTATGATTTTGTTTTCCAACGTGCGCATGGCGACGTACCGCCGCTGGTCGCTCGCGCTGCTGGGCGTGAGCATTTTCCTGCTCGCCATCGTCTGGATCCCGCACATCGGCGTGGTCGGCGGCGGCGCGCGCCGGTGGCTGAGTCTCGGCTTTACGACGTTTCAGCCGTCGGAGATCGCAAAGATCGCGGTCGTGCTGTTTTTCTCGAGCATGACCTGCACATACAAAGACCAGATGCAGACGATCCGCTACGGCGTCGTGCCGTTCATGGTCATCACCGGCGGCATCGTCATCCTGCTCATGCTCGAGCCGCATCTGTCGGCGTCGATCATCATCATGGCGCTGGCGATCGTGATGATGTTTGTCGGCGGCATCAAGCTCTCGTACCTGCTCATCGGCATGGGCGGCGCGGGCGCGCTGCTGCTGATCGCGGGCAAGTTCGTGCCCTATGTGCACAAGCGCATCGTGTCGTGGCGCGATCCGTTCGCCGACACGAGTGCTGCCGGATATCAGATCGTGCAGTCGCTGTATTCCATCGGTTCGGGCGGCTTTCTCGGGCTCGGCCTCGGCCAGAGCCGGCAGAAATACCTCTACCTGCCGGAGGAGCACAACGACTACATCTTTTCCATCGTCTGCGAGGAGCTCGGCTATGTCGGCGCGGTCGCGATTCTGATCCTGTTCGCGCTGCTCATCTGCCGCGGCTATTGGATCGCCGCGCACTCGCCCGACCGCTACAGCTTTCTCGTCGGCGTCGGCATCACGACGCTGCTGTCGATCCAGGTGTTTCTGAACATCGCGGTCGTCACGAATCTCATCCCCTGCACCGGCATCTCGCTGCCGTTTTTCAGCTACGGCGGCACGGCGCTGCTGATGCAGCTCGGTGAAATGGGCATTATTTTGAGCATATCGCGCGACATTCCGACGAAAAAAGCGCGGTAGCATCCGAACCTTGTAAGCTGTCTCGGCGGCGCACGCCGCCTGAGTTTCGATATTCCGGGAGGGACTGACTATGAATTTTCTCTTTACCTGCGGCGGAACCGCAGGCCACATCAACCCCGCGCTCGCGGTCGCGGGCGTTCTGCGCGAACGGATGCCCGACTGCGGCATCCTCTTTGTCGGCGCAAACGGCAAGATGGAGACGGACCTCGTTCCGCGCGCGGGCTATGACATCGTGACCGTGGAGGTCACGAACATCCACCGCAGCCTCAAGCCCTCGGAGATCGCGTACAACTTCCGCTCGCTGCACAATGCACGGCAGGCGACGAAGGACGCGCGCAAGATCATCGAGGACTTCAAGCCCGATGTCGCCATCGGCACGGGCGGCTATGTGTGCTACCCCGTGCTCAAGGCGGCGGCGCAGCTCGGCATTCCGGCCATCGTGCATGAGTCCAACGCCGTACCCGGCCTGACGACGAAGATGCTTGCCGGCGCGGTCGACCGTATTCTGGTCGGTTTCGAGGAGAGCAAGCAGCACTACAGCGAGCAGGACAAGGTCGTCGTCACCGGCACGCCGGTGCGCGGAGCGTTCACGGCCTGCTCCAAGGCGGAGGCCAAGCGCCAGCTCGGCCTCGATCCCGAAAAGCCGCTGGTCGTGTCGGTGTGGGGGTCGCTCGGCGCGTCATACATGAATGAGATCATGACGGCCTTCATCACCCGCGCCGCCGTGACGGGCGCACCGTTTTCGCTCATCCACTCGGCGGGGCGCAACGGCTATGAGAAGATGCACACGGCGCTGCTGGAAAAGTGCCCGGCAGATCTCGCGGCACACGGCATGGACGTGCGGCCGTACATCTACGATATGCCGCTGGTGATGGACGCGGCCGATCTTGTGCTGTGCCGCGCGGGCGCGTCCACGCTCGCCGAGCTCACGTGCATCGGCAAGCCCGCCGTGCTCATCCCGTCGCCGAACGTCACGAACAACCATCAGGAGCGCAACGCGCGCGTGCTCGAGCGCGCCGGCGGCGCAAAGGTGCTGCTCGAAGGGTCGTTCACGGCGGACGACCTGTATAACCTCGTCAGCGACCTGCTCGCAGACCCCGCACAGCTTGCGCAGATGGCGGACAATATGCGCGCCGCCGGCGTGAGCGATGCCGCCGAACGCATTGCCGATCTGGTGCTTGAGCTGGCGGACCGGCATACAAAATGACAACTTCGCGTTTCTCTGCATAGGATGGCATGAATTTGCTGTGCGGAGGAAAGATCATGAGCATATGGCACATTTACGGCGGAAACAGGCTGACCGGGAGTACGCGGGTGCAGGGCGCCAAGAATGCGGTGCTGCCGATCATGGCGGCGTCGGTGCTCTCCGGAGGTGAGACGGTTCTGCACAACGTGCCCGATCTGCGGGACGTGACGACCACGCTGCGCATCCTGCAGCATCTCGGCTGCACGGCGGTGCGCGATGGGGACACGGTGCGCATCGACTCGCGCGGGATGCACTGCGATTTCATCCCGCACGCACTCATGCGGGAGCTGCGCTCGTCGGTCATCTTTCTCGGCGCGATCCTCGCGCGCTTCGGCACAGCGCGTCTGTCCATGCCGGGCGGGTGTGAGCTCGGGCCGCGGCCGGTGAATCTGCACTTAGATCATTACACCCGACAAAATATGCAGAAGAACTGGTTAAGAAAATGGAAAAGAGCGGTGCAAAAGCATACCTGGTAAATACAGGATGGAACGGAACAGGCAAACGTATCTCCATCAAAGATACTCGTGGTATCATCGATGCTATCCTGAACGGAGCTATCAAGAATGCTCCTACAAAGACCATTCCATACTTCAACTTCGAAGTTCCTACAGAACTGCCAGGCGTTGATCCAGCTATCCTGGACCCACGTGACACATACGCTGATGCTTCCGAATGGGAAACAAAAGCAAAAGATCTGGCTGACAGATTCATCAAGAACTTTGCTAAATACGAAGGAAATGCTGCCGGTAAAGCTCTGGTTTCCGCTGGTCCTCAGAAATAAGAATAAGACTGCCGAAATCAAACTTTTTAAAAGCTTATACAAAAGGACACCGCAAAATTGCGGTGTCCTTTTTTTATGCCGAAATGCCTCCGCGTGGCAGTCCAGATAGAGCACATTGCGTTCATTGCCCTGCGGCGAGGAAAATCTGTTTTCCCGGAAATTCCATCTATAATGACATTTTCAAATCGAACGCAAAACAGTCGCCGTCACACGTTTTTTGACGCTGCTGCTTCATACGCCTGCTGATAGAAGGTTTCCTGAGCATCCACCGGACGCTCGATCGTCATCGGGATTCTGTAATTTCCTTCCGAATCCTCATGGCGAGCCTTCTGATTATCATTTAACATGATCCGGAACATCTCAAGCAGACGTTCCTTGATTGCCGGATCGCAGACAGGAGCTGCGACTTCCACACGTCTTAAGGTATTTCGCGTCATATAATCGGCTGACGCAATATAAACTTTCTCTCTTCCCTTACTTCCGAAAATATAAATTCTCGAATGTTCCAGAAATCTTCCTACAATGCTGATCACACGAATATTTTCCGTTGCATCTTTTACGCCCGGGATCAGACAGCAGATACCGCGGATGATCAGATCAATCTTTACTCCGGCACAGGAAGCTTCGATCAGCCTGTCTATGATCTTTTTGTCAGTAAGTGCGTTCATTTTCAGCCCGATATAAGCATCTTTTCCGGCAAGTGCAGCTGCAATCTCATCATCGATCATCGCCAGCACTTTATTTTGCAGACAGAGCGGTGCTACCAGCAATTTGTCTGTGTGTTCTACGATTTCTCCCATCGCCAGTGCCTGAAAAACTCTTCTCGCCTCTTTTGCGATCTCTGTATCGGCTGTCATCAGGGAAAGGTCTGTGTAAAGGCACGCTGTTTTTTCGTTATAATTTCCTGTTCCGATCTGCGTGATATACTGCACTTCATCGCCGGCTTTTCTGGTGATCTGGCACAGTTTGGAATGTACTTTAAATCCATCCAGCCCATAGATCACATGACATCCGGCACGCTCCAGCCTTCTTGACCACTCGATGTTATTTTCCTCGTCAAATCTTGCCTTTAATTCTACAAGTGCCAGCACTTCCTTGCCATTTTCCGCTGCCTCGATCAGAGCTTCCACCACTTTACTCTGTTTTGCCACACGGTAGAGCGTCATTTTTACGGAAAGGACATCTTTGTCTTTTGCAGCTTCATGCAGCATCGTAAGAAACGGTTTCATGCTGTCATACGGATAAGATAAAAATTTGTCCCCCTCCAGAATCTGATCCAGAATCGGTCTGCCTTCTTCAAACTGCACAGATTTCTGCGGAATCCGTTTTTGATAGAACAGTTCCGGCACGTAACGCAGTTTATCCTGGATTTCATAGACAAATGACAGATCCAGCGGTCCCTCATTATAGAAAACATAGTCACGGTCAAGATCCAGATAATGACACAGAGTACTGATCACTTCACCATCCATTTCCCGTGACAATTCCAGACGGATCGGAGCCAGTTTTTTCCTCTGTTTGATCACTTCCACCATAAAATCACGATAATCCAGATCTTCGTCATACAGTGCGTCTGCGTCAATATCTGCATTTCTGGTGATGCGGATCAGTGATTTTGCTTTTACACGATAACCCTTAAAGATTTCCGGCATATAATGGAGAATCACTTCTTCTGCCAGAATATAAGTGCCGCGTTTGCCGGGAAGTTCTATCAGACGTTTGAACATACCACTGCTGCATGGAATGATACCCAGCTTCTCTTTTCCGCTCTTTGTCTCCAGCACTACGACTGCATAGATTTCTTTATTTCGCAAAAATGGAAACGGCTGTCTTTTTGCCACGATCGTCGGGAAAATGATCGGTGCGATTTCACCCTGAAAATAGCGTTTAACGTATTCGCTTTCTTTTTCATTCATCTTCTTGAAATCCGTGATGCAGATATCATATTCTTCCAGTTCTTCCATGATTTCATCGTAAACGACATTTCTGCTACGGTTCAGTTTTCCGACTTCCGCAAGGATCTTTTTGATCTGCTCCTCCGGTGTAAGATTCGTTTTATTATCACGGATATCTTTCTTCAAAAGCATCTGATCTACGAGTGATCCCACACGCACCATAAAAAATTCATCAAGATTGCTCTGATAGATTGCTGCAAAATTCAGTCTTTCACAGAGCGGCACTTTTTTATTTTCCGCCTCTTCCAAAACACGTTCATTAAATTTCAGCCACGACAGTTCCCGGTTCATATATTTTCTCATTTATTATTCTCTCCTCCTCAATAAAATGTGATGCCCTTAACAGCTTTTTCGTTGCGTGTATTTAAGCCAGACGCACGTGAGACCTGAGCTAAATCCCATAAAAATGGCATTATACCTTTAACCATAAATTTATTTTACTGCCACAAGATCAAATCCTCTGCAATGCCATGTAAAATCCATGTAAAGAATCTTACTATTCGAAAATGAAACCCCACTCAGACAAATCTGTTGCCCGCCACTTATAAAAGTTTGAATCTTTTCCAAATCGAGTAGGAGGCGGTGACTAACCGCCGTCCTCTCACACCACCGTGCGTACCG
>OGZG01002315.1_pt1 | contig 13072 bp, 11 predicted proteins | sample 1576781 | NCBI WGS metagenome assembly OGZG01 (sample SAMEA3541502, study PRJEB24748) | human gut metagenome | biome: human gut; feature: human-associated habitat; material: faeces | place: China | collected 2012 | reverse complement strand
ATCTAAGAGTCCAATCATTATGCCTTTTCCTGTATATGGCAGAAAGGAATTTTCATGTTATCTTTTTATCTTCAAGATGCAATATTTTAAAACTTTTATCTGATACATTTAAGCCATCACAATTTCTCAAGAAAAGCATATACTGATTAGAAAATTCAAAATTTATAAATCGCCTTATATCGTCATCAATTAAAATATCTGCATTATCAATGACAACAAAACAATCCCTACATTGTATCAGATTTTCTTTCATATTATCTGATTTGTAATTAAACAATTTTATTGCATTATATTCATCTGTCAACTTAAGGTCTTCAAGAATTTCATATAATACTGTCTTTCCTGTTCCGTTATCCCCTCCAACAAGTGTTATCCTGTCATCAAAAAATAATTCGTATGAAAATGGAACTGCTTCAAATGAAATATCTTTATAAATCATCTTTTTTCCCTCCTCTCATATTCCCTACCCCACCATGCATTATACCCGTCACTTCCTGTCACAATATCATTGCCGTTAAACCTAATTTTCACATCATCCGGAATATCCACAAAATTTAGTCTTGACATACTTCACTTCATTTCAACTCTGATTATTTGAATGATTGAGTTTAGTATATCACTTTTCTCCTACCATATAAATTTATTTTAAACTTCATGTAACATTTTCCTCAAACGCAGAGTGTTTTATATAGAAACGTTTCTAAGAAGATATAACAAGTACAACAAATATATAAATGGTACAATGAAAATTACAGGAATGTTTTTTCAAGTCACCAACGAAACAAATAAATCAAGGAGAAGCGATTAAAAATGGACGAAGTAATTGAAAAATACAAGGATATGGTTTACCGTATTGCATTCTCTTATTGCAGAAACCGTTCCGATGCGGATGATGTTTTTCAAGAGGTGTTTCTGCGGTATTTTCGTAAATCACCAGTATTTGAAAATGCTGAACATGAAAAGGCATGGCTAATCCGTGTCACCGTCAACTGCAGTAAGTCTGTTCTTATGTCTCCGTGGAGAAAGCACGAAGTAGAGCTTGATGACAGTATTCATTATAAAGATAAATACGAGTCTGACCTGTTTCGTGCCGTGATGCAGCTTCCTGCAAAATACCGTATCGTAATTGAACTTTATTATTATGAAGGTTATAAGCTAAAGGAGATTGCACAGATTTTAAAGCGAAAAGAAACTACGGTGCGACAGCAGATTGCCCGTGCAAGAGAACAGTTAAGAAAATCACTTACGGAGTAAATTTAAACCGACAAATAGAAAGGTGTGTATTATATGAAAGAGATAGATTATGAAAATGATATTAAAAAAGTATATCAACAGCTCCATGTAGATGAGCATCAGGTAACGGTTTTAAAACAGAGATTAGAAAAAGAAAAAAGAAAAACTCTCAGTGGTACATTTAAAAAATATGCAGCAGCGGCTGTTATCTGCTCTTTAATCTTACCCCACAGATGTTCGGATACGATAACCTCACGCATGGTCGAAATGCTCTTTAGCCTGTCGGCTCATTTCGTCGAAAAATTCAGCGGCAGGACGGCCATTGCATTCTGCCACGGCTTCCCGGAACCCCTTCTTTTTTTTCTCGTCCATGACAGTCACGCTCTTGTGTCCCCGGATCAGCTCCAGCAGCCACTTTCCTTCGGGCGTATTGTCTTCGATCATTATATGTGTCATAGCGGTCAGGTATTTAATTCGTCGTAAGGCTATCCTCTTGTTCGGCAAAGATAATAAATTCCGGGATATAACCGAAAAGTCCGTATCGCCGGCGTATCCCTTGATACCTATATAACGAATCCCGTACCGGAAACGGTATGCACGTTCGTATCTTTTCCTGCTGTTTGCGCCCCCGGTTGCTTTTATAGCTCACCCTGTGGACGGCTTGGACCGCCGCCCCTTCCGTTTATATACCTGCCGGACGACGCCCGATATACCGAGTATAACCCTCTCGTTGTCTCGACTTTCGCCGCCGGGTTCGTTTTCGTGTGCAAAGGTACGGTGGACGAACACGGTTCAAGGACCGCTGCCGTTACCTGTAATGAAATTTGACGCAAACTTTCCGGAATCCGGGATTCCGGCCTTTCATAAAATTTCCTTCCGTTTCCTTGCCCGTCGTTCTCGCATCCCCCGTCCGACTCCGCACGTGAAAACATCCCCTTCGGGCGAAGTCGGAAGACATCGAACGGAGGGAAAGAAAAAACGGAAACGATGACAACAACAGAACAGATTACCAATGTGGCCACTGCTTTGGGCTGGAGTGTGGAAACGGACGCCAGTCGTCCCGGCTTCACGGAGTTCGAGTTCCGGCAGTACACGCCCGCAGGACAGGACTTCGGCTTCAGCGTCGAAATGCGGAACGGCGATCCCGACAGCCTCCTGCAAGAGCTGGAAAAGTATTACGAGGCTTACGACTCCGACTATGAAGCCTATCTGTGGATCGGCACGGACGGGCACGGCAAGAACGGCGCCCCTTACCACATCAAAGACATCGTGAGCGATATGGAAGCGGCCGAGGCAATGATCGACACGCTTTATGAAACCCTGAAAACAGCATTGAAATGAGTACGAAACGAAGTTACAAAGCGGAATTTCTGCGTTGGAAGGCAGAAGTGGAGAAAAAACACGGCAAGATGATTTACGACCGTCTTTCGGAGGTCATCGACACGGACGACGACCTGGCCGTCGGCGACACGGTTCTCTTTACAAACGATTATGGAGTGACGTTCGGCCCCCACGAAGTGCTGGGGTTTTGCCGTCCGGACAGTTTCCTTTGTCCGCACCGTTACCCCGAGGACGAGGATTGCGGCATCGTCTTTTCAGACAACGACGCCTATTGGTTCCCCGACCGCCCCGGCCAACTGACGTTGGTACAGAAAGGAGGTGCCGACGTATGAAAGCGATGACGGACGGGGCGATCCTCGCACGGCTCTGCGGCAATGTGACCGCAGGCCGTTTCGACTGGCGCAAATACTGTACTCCGCAGACCTATTTCGGTCGTGAAGTTTGCGTCACGCCGCTGCTCTGTTCCTACGGACAGATAGGCTATGCCGTTCATTTCCCTTATTCCGATATGCCGGAAGTGGAGTACGACTGGGAACTGAACAGCCTTACCATCGACGGCGAGGAGTGGCGAATTTATTTACAGAACACACGATAACGGACAAATTGGATTATGGCACAGAGTTTTTATACCAAATGGCAATATGTCTTCCTTGCGGACGCAGGGTGTTATGTCTCGAGAGAATACCGGAATTTCCAGACGGCGCTCGTCCGTGAAATATCCAAATATGCCAAAGCCGTGGATGCGGCGGTCGTAGCCAAGACCAAGGGGCATTACTTTACGAGCTGTTTTGTCGAGCGCAACGGCAAATTCGTTTACATAAACCATTCCTCCGGATTGTCCCGGAGGATTGGCTCGGTCAGAATAGAACTCGATTCGTTCCTGATCCGCACGGCCCGGCATGCCGAGGACTATACCGGCGGCACCAATCAATATTGCGATCTGTTGCGGTTGCAGTCCATGATCGACCGACTGCTGGCCTGACGCTCCTTCCGGTTCCGGCCCGTCAGGCCGTGACGGCAGACAGACGCGCGGGGAGCGGTTTATGCACAAGCCGCTCCCCGTCCCTTTTTTCTCTGGTCGCCATCCTTTTGTATTCCGCCCAAAAACCTCGAATCGTAGAAAAACGACAAAAACAACCCGTATTTGCATTGGAAAAGCGGCAGGAGGGGCCGGCAAGCCGGCCGACAGCCTCTTGTACCGTGGTGGATACCGATAGTCCGTACCGTCCGTTTTTCCCTGCGGGACAGGAAACGCCGTCCCCTGTTTTATCCGATCGCCTCGGCCACAATATCTTCCAGCAGGAACGGGATCACGCCCACATACATGACGCCATCCTCATCCGTCCACGGCTTGCTGTTGCCGTCCAGCACGACGATCTTGCGGAAGAAGTCGCCGGTGTTTCTCAAAGAGAAGGTTTCCTGTGCCTTCTTTTCCGGCGTGTCTACGTGTAATGCCGACTGGATATACAGTTTGTCATTGCCCACGTTGACCACGAAGTCGATCTTGTATTGCGACGAGCGGCGTCGGCCCTCTATGATTCGCGTCAGTTCTACTATTCCCACGTCTACCGAATATCCCCTGCGGATCAAATCGTTGTAAATCATATTTTCCATCAGGTGCGAACGTTCCTGTTGGCGGAAATTCAACCGCACATTTCTCATTTCTGCCCGTTGTAGAGCGTCACCGACTCCATGTTGTCGAGCGAGAAGCGCCCCAAATCGACCGTGCCGTTTTGAGCGTTGCCCAGTTCGATACCGATGCAGCATATTAGACTAATTGATTACCAATAGTTTGAAACTTAAATGGTATAAAAGTCTGATTTTGCTCCTTTTTCTGCGCTGAACTTTTGCAAAGATAATGCGTTTTTCCGGTACAAGAAAACAAATGAGAAGACTTTGATAAAAAGGTGATTTTTGGGTGCGATTTTGTAAGTCTTTCAATGATATTTACGAAAGATGTTGTAGGGTGTTTCATCTGTTATTATGTTGTGATTATACCGCAGATTATTTCTCCAAGATTGAATACGAAGTGACTTATACCGATTGCTGGCGAAAAGAAAAATCAGTCGGGTAAATCTTCCTTTTCCCTCTGTTTGACTTAACTTTATTGCCCGTGTATATAATAACGGTCATTAAAGTCAAGTTGAGTATCTTTTTCTTTTGGCAAGCCAATAATTATGCGCATTCGTTGGCTATTTCAAAACATATTACTACTTTTGTATTGTAAATATCAATATAGTGAATATAATATCAATATATAGTATTTAATCATCAGTATAGTGATATATAAATATGAAAGATTTGTTTGAATACTCCACTCCTGAGCTAGTACGCATGTTGGGTACTCGTTTTAAGGAATATAGAATGCGGTGCAATCTGACACAAAAAGAAGTGTCGGAACTTTCAGGTGTCGGGCTTACTACCATACACAAGTTTGAAAATGGCACGGCAGGCAACCTTTCATTGTCAACATTTATTCTCTTGTTGAAGGTAGTCGGTCAGATTAATTCTTTAGACGATATTTTGCCGGAATTGCCCGAATCGCCTTATCTTATGCGTGAAAATGAGAAAAAAGCGCAACGAATCAGACACTCTAAATAAGACATACAGATATGATGAAGTCGTTAAAAATAATACTTTGGGAAGAAGAAATTGGTCGTTTGGCTTGGGATGAACGCCGACATCTTTCTTATTTCACATATAATCCCGATTTTATCAGAAAAGGATTGAATATATCCCCTTTGGTTGCACCTGTTGATGGTACCAGAGGGCTGTTGCCTGTTTGGGGTGAAGATGCCAAGATTTACCAGAAGCTTCCGGCATTTGTCGCAGATTCATTGCCTGATGCCTGGGGTAACCAATTGTTTGATTTATGGCGTCAACAGCAAAAAATATCCAATTCAGAGATAAATCCGTTGGATAAGCTCTCGTTTATAGGCAGACGAGGAATGGGTGCGTTAGAATTTGTTCCGGAAACTAACAGGGAGCGAAGAACAGAAAAAATAGATGTTAAGTCGTTGGCAGATTTGGCAGAACGCATTTTTGTAGAAAGGGAGAATGCCCGTATTATGCCGGAGGAGTCCATAACCATGCAATCTTTGTTGACTGTAGGTACATCCGCTGGGGGGCGTCAGCCGAAAGCGATTATTGCGATAAACAGAGAAACAGGAGAGATACGAAGCGGTCAAATTGCAGCTTTGGAAGGATATGACTATTATCTTCTCAAATTTGGTAACTCCGAATATTGTTCGGCAGAATTAGAAATGACTTATTATAAGTTGGCAACTATGGCAGGTATCAATATGATGCCGTCAATGTTATATTCAGTGGATGGAAACAATCATTTTTTAACCAGACGGTTTGATCGTAATGGTGGAAAAAAGATTCATACACAGACTTTGGCTGCCATATATCCCGATGCCGAGAGTTATGAGCAATTGATATCTGTTTGCCGTAAGCTCCGTCTGCCTGATGCGGATTGTCAGGAAGTATTCCGAAGAATGGTCTTCAATATTCTGTCGAATAACACAGATGACCATAACAAGAACTTTTCATTTATTATGAATGAAGATGGTGCCTGGCGTCTTGCTCCTGCATACGATATTACCTACATCATTGACAGGGGCGGTTATTTGCCGAACAAGGAGCATTGCATGTATATTCGAGCCAAACTGTATGACATCACACGCTCGGATGTTATTGAATTTGCCCGTGATAACGGAATTCGTCGTCCCGATGCTATCATCAGAGATGTCGTTTCTTCATTGAAGCAGTTCCGTACAATAGCAGTTGAAAATGGGGTATCGGAGTCGTGGATAGGCAGAGTTGAGTCAACTATCGCCAACCACCTGAAAGCATGGGGCGAATGGGAGTGCGAAGCCGAAGATGCTGCAATGGAAATCGATGAACACACCATCAGCAATATGCGTGTTGAGCAAACTTATAAAGGGAATTACCATCTGCTGGCAAGCATTGATGGCGTAGAAAGGAAATTTGTGATAAATAAAAAGAATGCAGACTTTGCCTATATAGAACAAATTGGTTTGGCAAATCTTACGACTGAGCATTTGAAAACTCTGGTGGAAAGATATTTCAAACTATATTAAGCTATGCTGCCTAAAAGGGAAAATAATTCGTGTAATCATTTGAAACATTAATGCCATGTTTTCTAATATTGATTTTAATTCATCTCATAGGTAAAGGAATGAAAGTTTGAGATATGTCTATTTACGCATCTTTGGAAAATAGCTATAGACGACCAACAAGGATATACAACTTATCAAAATTCAGAAGTATTTACATATTTGAACACTAAGTCATGAAAAATATCAATATAGAAAAGGTTAAGGAAGTATACAACAATACTTGGCGCTCATATACTGAAATGCAGTCTAACTTGCCATGGTTTGAAGATTTCAGACAGGAAGTAGAGACATTGAAAGGTTACCGAGGTAGAGAAATCTTGGAATTGCTGCAAAACGCTGATGATGCAGGTAGTCCGAAAGCCTGTATCTCTCTCAATACTCATTCAAATACCATTACGATAACTAATTTTGGGGAAGGTACAATACCTTTTTCTTTCGAAGGTTTTCGAGCCGTAATGCTTTCAAATCTGAGTCCGAAAGAAAGCAATGGGGAGGAAAGACTCATTGGGGCAAAAGGATTGGGATTCAAGTCTGTTCTTAATTGGGCAGAGAAGATAGAACTGCAGAGTAATAACATAAAGCTTACTTTCGGTACAGAACAAGCCATGTTCAAGTGGAAGGAACTGAAAAAGAGACTCTATATCCAACAAGAAACTATCAAAGACCAGGAAGAAATGGCTGCCCAGCAGGGACGCTGTGTTCCAATCTCTATTTTGAGGTTGCCGGACATTGAGGAAGTGGAAGCGGAAGATGACAGGACCTCGATAGTTTTGCATTATAAGCCTGAAACACAATCATTAATAGATAGTCAACTCAGAAAATTCACACCAGAATCGTTACTATTTCTTCATCATCTCAAGGAACTTGAAATTATAATTGACGATAAAAGAGCTTGCTATACTCTTTCCGGTAAAAGTGAAGAAAAAGGCATCTCTACCGCATCATTGAGCGTAGAATCCGAAATAGAAGGTATCTCCGCCAATGAGAGCCAATGGGCATTGGCACATGACTTTGGCCGTGAATGTGGAAAACGATACGAGGCTGCGGCTGCTATCAATATATTCATGCGCAATATCGCCGAGCAATCGCATTTCCTGTATTGTTTTTTCCCTACTAAGGTTAAAATCGGAATGCCTTGCATACTTCATGCGACACTTGAACTTGATGCCACACGCAACGCCTTGATAGAGGCAAGCAAACTCAACGATAGGATGATGGACAAACTTGCTGGCTGTATTGAAATCCTTTGCGAATATCTCAAACAAAATGAAAACCATATCGACTGGGCTCCTTACCTAATGATGCATCCTCAATCATTTGATGAGAACTATCTTAAAATCCTTAAGAATAATTTATCCCGAAGAGCTAGCGGGAAAAAACTGATTCCTACAATTGGCGGTGAGTATTGCAGCGAAGAAGAAACTTATTATTACACGAACCAAATCTTTAAAGCGGTAAGGGTTAGAGGTAAGGATTTGTTTGCTAAAATGCGTCTTGATGGAGCGCCTACAAGTCTGGTCTGGAGAGAGGATCCTGATATAAAGAGTCATGTGGAGGATTATTGCAATAATGTGTTGAAGGAGGACTATGATGCTTTGGCCGATTTTATTTGTATGCTTTTGGAATACCATAAAATACATTTGGTTGCTGAAAAATACGAAATACTACCTGACCCTGATGGAAACATAATACACCAGAATGTAGGAAGTAAGCCGTCTGATGAAATTTTAGCGCATGTCAACACAGGTGAAAGAATAGACAATATTCCTTCCTTCCGACGACTCAGATATGTATCTCCGAAGCTGATCGCATGTCTTGTTGAGCGATTGGAGATGAAGGGAGATTTGCGAAATCGTGAAGTTGCAAACCGTCTGTCTGCCATTACTATAGTCACAAGCACAGACATCACCGGAGTAACTCGTCTTCTTATACCCAAGGAAAGCGACAAAAATCTCAGCGATGACAATAAACAAGAATTGATGATAAGTCTATTTCGACTGTTCATGTTTCGAATGCAGAGTACTAAGGATGGATTTGTGATATCTAAAGACGTAAGTCCATACATTCTATCGGAGAATGGAGAATGGAAGCGTGCATCTGAATTAGTAATGTCTGACAGAAGATTTCCTGATGGATTCCGCAACATAATAGATAGCGACACATATTATGCACCGGAGCAATGCGCCGCATATCCTGCCTATCTCGAGGGATTGGATCTTTCGAACAGCAAATCGGAGAATGAATGCGACAATAGTGATAAGAGAATCTCTACTCCATCAAACGTACAGAGCTTCCTTAAAGCGCTAGGGGCCAATCTCTATTTTTTGCGCAAAGAGGAGTCGATAACGAATGGCTTGAAGTATGCAGAATATCTATTTCATAAAAAAGAGATTGATGTTTATGCTAAAAACCGTTGTGTGGGTAAAAAAATAATACCAGACATTAATGCGCTGCGTAAGCTTAGTCTTCAATCCCTATTGATACTGCTCGAAAAATCGGATTTTGCAGACAAAATTATCAATGGCGAAAAGTTTCAATGGTTTTATAACGGAACCAAGGAGAAAGAAGTATCACTCAGTTATGTGGCGTTCAAAATCCGCACAGATACTGATGCCGGGATGTTGAAGAATTATTCCATTGAGGAAGATTTTTGGCTTCCCGGATTCAAGAATAAGCATGTACTGAAAATAGATACCTCGGACTATCGAACCAGAGCATTGCTGCATAAATTAGGCGCAAAAAGACGTATGGCAGATTTTGATGCCGAGGAGTTGTATTTGGCGTTGAATCAGATTGGGGAAAACTGGAAGCAAACCCAGAGCACAAATGGAGTAAAAAACATGTATCACGAAATAAAACAGGCGTTAGACCAGAGAGTAGATGCTCGTCCTATTCCCGACAGCTGTCAATTGAATCTGCTCTGTACTATTAATGGCGAATGCAGATTGATGCCGTCGCGCGATATTTTCTACAGCGACAATAAAAGCTTGCCCAAGGCTGTGATGGACAAACTGCCCCTTCTGCTGGCCAACAATCGTGAGGGAGAGGGAAAGATTAGCCAATATTTCGGATGCCGCACTCTTAAGGATCTTTCCACTCGCGTGCTGGAGGAAGAAATCAATGTAAATCTGGATAGGCAATTGGGTGCGCACCTTGAAAAGATCAAGCCCTACCTTCTGGCTTATGCAGTAGAGAAAGCAGGATCTCTTGGCGGGAATCGAGAGGCAAGTGTCAATCCCCAACAGAAAGCTCTCGAAACACTTAGCATCACACCGGTGAAATCATTGTCTTACAGATATGAAATAGAAATGAATGATATGAGACAATATGACAACGGAATAAAACTGAATGAAAACGAGATGCTATATCACAGAGATGCGTCTACTTCACAGAAAAAGCGTCTCGAGAACATCTACCTTAAATCTGTTTGCGAGTCGCTTGAAGAAGCCTTGATAAATCCCCGATTCGTCAACGCTTTGGTGGAAGCTGTATGCATAAGTCTGAGACTTTCGATGGATGAGAATATTCACAAGTTCTATCGCATTATCAAAGCCACTGATAGGGAATTGGAATATCTGCGCACCTCAGAAATCGATCCTGAGCTATGGCAAGGCTGCATTGCTGCCTTCGGTGCGAGCAAAGAAGAAATAGATTTTTGGGAAGAAGTATGCCGTAAGAATGGAAAAGAATTCAACTGTTGGCATGATGACAATCTTGACAGAAACATGTTGGCTGAAATTCTGGGTATTGAAAGAAGCATTGCCACAAAAGAGGCTTTTGAGGCGAATCAGAAACGACTACTGAAAGCTCAACGGGATAAATTGACAGCCGGATATTGCTGGCATATACATAGTCTATCCTTTGGAAATGCAGCGAAGGAAAGATGTTATTTAGCCCGAAAAAGTGACTTTGAGAAGGATGATTGGGTGGAGAATCTTCAGAAAGGCATTTCACATAAACTGGCCCCTGATTATGCAAATATAATAGCCAAAGAATGTCGGGATCGGTTTGACTTCACCCAAGACGCAGATTCGAATGATAATTATCCAGATATATTGGACGATTACAAAAAGCTGATTAGCGAGTGCAACAGTTCTCTATCTCTGAGCGAGGCGCAGAAAAGTATGTTATATTTCCCTGGTCATGTCAAAGAGTTGGAATCATGGCTTCAGGATATATCGAAAGCAAATGAGGAAAAGGAAGAAGCCGACTCTAATCGACTCATTAGTTCTTCTATATTGCCGATAGAAGAAGTAAGCATTGAGCTGGTGGATAACACTTCTATACATGACGGAAAGAACTATGGTGGAGGAGGTAGCGGTGGTAGCAGCAATGACGACAAGGTAAAAAACGTCATGGCAATTGGGCGGAAGACAAGGTGGTCGAGGCAATGGAGAAAGACCCACGTTATAAGATTATCCGCAAATGGTCGAAATATCTCGATAAATTGAATGGTAGCGATGAGGTAGGCTACGATCTGAGTTACGAATTAACATCGCGCCCCGGAGAGACGAGAATGCTTGAGATTAAATACAGCGACGGGAAGTCATTCATCATGTCTGCCAACGAATTCAATGTAGGCTGCAAGAATCCACTTTACGACTTTGCGCTTGTATCCCCAAAGGAAATTAAAATAATCCAAGGAGCACTGACTGATGACAGCCGTTATAGCGCTACAGCACATTCTTATAATGTCAAAGTATCAACCATAACGAAAAACGATGTATGTCTTTCAGATACTGATAGTAATGAGTACATTCAGTAGAGTAGTATAAGATGGACTGTTTTTTCCCTTTGTTTGGCTTTACTTTAATATACGTATATATGAGTACAGAGTTAAAGTAAAGTCATCTTTCTTTTGGTAGGCAATATGTATTTTGCTGTAATGCTTGTTTGTATATCATATCGGACATCACAACCTATGATATATAACGTAAAACTAAGATAAAGTTTTGCTACTGGAAATCAATTGTCCTAATTTTACAAATGATTAGATGAACCGCATAACCTATCATTTAATATATAAACACATACCATTTATGTACTATATGATATGTTGATATGATGGGGTCGTTTCAACAGGCCTCATCGTTCAAACAGGATTCCGGCTTTTATAAAGATGGGTTGGGTTCAACCACCCCATCTTTCCGTGTCCAAAGTTGCAATTTGCTCTTTTGGAATAAAAAATATGGCTCAAAATTTTGTGTTATGCCACAAAAACATTATGTTTGCATAGCATAATAAAAGCGTAATATGAACTTCGTTGATAGAATAGAAGAAACAGCACGACTGAGGGATGCTCTTTCAAGAGAGAAGTTCTCGTTGGTCGTAGTGTACGGTCGCAGGCGGTTGGGTAAATCAACACTTATCAAAAGGGGCTTGTCGGACAGTGATGTATATTTTCTTTCCGACCGTTCCGAAGGGCAACATCAAAGAATTTTGCTTGCAAAGGTGGTAGCGCAAGTATTTCCTGATTTTGATAAGCTGGTTTATCCGGATTGGGAATCTCTGTTTCGTGCGGTCAATTATCGCACAGACAAACGTTTCACGTTATGCTTGGATGAATTTCCATATCTTGTGGAGCAATCCCCGGAACTGCCGTCAGTGTTGCAGAAACTTGTTGATGAGAAGCAGTTGAAGTATAATCTTGTACTTTGTGGTTCATCACAGAATATGATGTATGGACTGTTTCTTGATTCTACGGCACCTCTCTATGGCCGTGCTGATGAGATTATGAGACTTACGCCGATACGTTTACCGTATATTCAGGAGGCTTTGAACCTTGACGCTGTCATATGATTTAACGCCAGTCTCGTCACAGCCGAAAATCTGGTCAATGCCACAGCGGTAAGCGCCACACTCAAGCCGAACGCCAATGCCACAATCAGCATCCCTCTGGCCATCTTCTCTGCCCCAGTCTCATATTCCGCCTTAGCATAAGCCATATCTCCTCTGGCCATTGCCAGAGCTTCCTCCTGGTGTCCATCCAGACCACTTAAAACATAAAGGTATGTGTGATACCGCTCTTTCAGTTCTGTCATTGCAGAATCAATCTGTTCCATCTGATAAATGTTAAAATTATTCAATCTCCGGATATAATTCTGTGTCTGGGAAGAATCCTTCGACATTTCCCTAAATTCTGCCAAATCATTCTCCAACTGCTTCACCTGTTCTTTATAAACGGAATAAGATTCCTCTCCCCACTCATGACCAAACTCCCGAAAATCCTGCTCCATCACATAGAGATCTTCCAAAATCCGGTCACTTACCTCCAGCCGGTCCATAAAACGCACCTGCAAATGATTCTGTACCGCAATTCCAAATGCCATAACCGTAATAACTGCTGCTGCCAT
>OGZG01002314.1_pt1 | contig 13074 bp, 11 predicted proteins | sample 1576781 | NCBI WGS metagenome assembly OGZG01 (sample SAMEA3541502, study PRJEB24748) | human gut metagenome | biome: human gut; feature: human-associated habitat; material: faeces | place: China | collected 2012 | reverse complement strand
TATTAATAACCTTTCTTTGGGGAAGCAAAAGTTAGAGGCTTCATTTGCCTGAAACTATGCCCGACGGGCATACACGCAACGATCGGGGACGTGCATTCCGCCTGACGGGGAGGTTCGAGGTCCGCAGCCGCCACCTCACCGGCCCTGCGGGGCGCAGCGGGTGTGTGGAGCGGCAACAGGGCCTTCCATGCTTCGAAATCCGCAGGGTCGATCGCCGAAGCGGCCGCGAGCGTCAGGCGCTCGTCGCCGCTTTCCAGACGTTCCAGCGCCCCGATGTGCTTCTGCTCGTGCTTCCACGGGAAGCCCACCGAAACGATGTGACCGCCGTCGAGCGATTTCAAGCTCTTTTTCGTCGGCTTGAATGGCCGCACCTGCATGCACAGGATGTAGGCGGACCGCTCGTAGGCTTTCCAGAAAAGCCCCTCCTTGTAGAGGATGATGCGATCCGTATTTTCGGCCTCCGCACGTATGAAATCTTGGCTTGTCATTGCTTTTTTCGGCGTTTTGAACCCTGTTTTCGTCGTTATCAACTGAAAAATGCGCGAAACGCGTTTTTCAAAAAAAATTTTCGACCGGCTTCGCCGGTAAGTGCATCCTCCGGCTGCAAGCCGGAGGAAATAATCGAATGAATCGAATGAAACGAATGCGGTCGCTTCGCTCCCTTATTATTCTTGGACGCAGCGCACCGGGAACCCGTTGCCGCGATTGTTGCTGCCCTGAGGGCTCACGCGGCCGGAGTAGAAGCTCAGGTCATAGCCATTCGTCGCGAGGTACGGCGACGCCGACCAGTAGGAACCGCTGCTCCACTCGACGCTCATGACCCCGGAACCGACGGAGCGGTAGCCCGAAGCGGGATACCACGCCGTTGCATCGCCCTCGGTTCCGTTAGGCTGCATGTAAAAATTATAACCGCTTTTCCAACCGGTGTTATTATCCCGGCTGAATGCATTCCATGTACCGTTTTCCGGCAGTTTCCATCCCGGAGGACACGGGTCGAAAAGACTTTTGTTCGAGTCGGAAGTATACCAAGTCGGATTGTCCCATAACCGGGAAGTGGAAGAGTAAGGATTCTCCCGAACCCAATCATTGCTGCCGGGGTAGTAAAAGCTGTAAGGACGCTTCACACCCATATAGAAATAGGCCGTACCCGCAATGCGCTCGATGCAGTCGCCGTTCGATGCGGTGAACGTAGTCTGCGGATTGCCCTCGATATCATACAGCGTAGTACTCGAATGCGGAAACGGGTCCTTACGCCCGAACTGGTAGTAGAAGCCATACGAAGCCCTGCCGCTGGTTGCGGAAGAAGCACCGAGGTTGCGGTCCATGATGTATTTATTCCGATATTTGGTATCCCAGATATTGGTTCCGTTGCTGTTACCGGCGTAGCGGTGCACCACTCCGCCCTCCACGGGATAGGCGTAGACGCCCTCTTTCCATGCAGTCGTATATTCCGGCTTGTAATCGGTGAGCCACAAATGCCAACTCCAAAGATATTCATCCTTGCCCCCCGTCTTTTTTCGAACGCCGATCACCACGTTGCCAAAAGCTCCGTCGATCGGTTTGAAATAGAAGAACGATTCGCCCGTACCCGAATAATCGGTGTTGCCGTTGGCAACGGAACCGTCTTTCGAGCAGAAATTGATGAGCCGCGTGGGCTGATCCTGCCAAATAACCTCAGCGACCCATTCGGTAGTGGCTGAAAGCGTGTTGTTGTCTGATAGGTCGAGCTGCCCATCGCTGCTGCCCCAGAATTTATTGATTCGCGTGATCGGCACCGAATAGAGCGTTTGCACGTCGCCCTTGAGCGGATTGATCAGGTAGGAGTTCGATTCGGCCAGTTCGACCTCGCCCATATCCTCCACACGGTTGTCCGCCGATGCGTCCCCCTTGTCGGAAATAGTGATGGGGAGCACGTAATGGCGATTGGGGATGATATTGAAGTCGTTGGTCATATTCTGCCCAAAATAGAAGCGGTAGCGCAGCGGCGTATGCAGGGTGGCGTCCTTGGCCATGATTTCAAGGAATGTGGCATAGGCCGGGGCATCCACGTTCTTCTGGCTTTCGAGCGACGAGCCGTTCTCCCCGCGGCGATTACGCGGCAGATAGTAGATCAGTTCCTTCATTGGCTCCCCGGCTGCGATTTGGCAATCTTCCACCTCCCAGTCGATGAAGCCGGCTTCGGCAGCCGTAGGGCTGGGAGCCGGAGCATCTGCGTAGAGTTGATCGACGTAAAACTGCCTGTCGGGAACATTACGCAGCTGCACGGAGTTGATCTGCACGTTGGAACCCTCTTTGTTTGTGAGCCGCAGCGTCAGTTTGGCGATATTGCGGTAGAGCTGGCAGTCCAGCTCCGAAGTAGCGGAAGTGACCGGCACGACGCAATTCATCAACAGGTCGTTGGTCCCGGCGTTGTACATATCCTGCTGCGTGCGGATATTCTTACAAAGGACTTTCAGTTTTTCCAACGTCGTGGCATTGCCCAGCGTCGCACTGAAACCTTCGGAGTGCGTATTGGCGAGCACCACGCACTTATATTCGGTCCCGGCAGGAGGCAGGATGATCGGAACAGCCATACCATCCGAGAACTCGCTCATCACATAGTAACGGGGCGAGCCGATCATCAATCCCCGATCGTTGTACTCCAGCAGCCAGAAATCCGTCACTTCATAGTCGGCGGCGGTGCCTTCCTCAATGTCGTCCGTAATGGCCCGTGAAGAGGGCATACCGTTGGATTCGGGGACAGCGCGAAGCGACACCCCGACCATCGCCTCCCGACCTTGATCCGTGATTGTCTGCGGGCCGAGCGGATCTTGCGTACAAGACGCTGCCGCAAAGAGCGTCAGACACAAAAAACAAGTTCGCAATGTGTTCATATATTCGATTTTTAATATTTACTTTTCTGCTTAGATGATTTGCTCCGGGACCTCCACCAGCTCCCAGTCGTCGCCGTTACCGACGATCTGCCATGTTCCCAGCGTGACCGTATATTTCGGGGTTTCGATCGTACCGCCTTCCGAACCCCCGTCCTCCCAGTCGTTGCCCGTCTTGTCGAATACATCTACCTCCAGATTGATATAATTGGAGCTGATGATGACCCGGAAAAGGTAGGTGTGCTGCGGCAACATCTGGCGCATCTCCTCCCGCGCCGTCAGAGGCAACCGGATGGGGATATTGTCACGCGTACCCTGCTTCAGGATACACGTCATATAAAGGTAATCGCTCTCCCGAAGATTGCCCACAGCGGTCGTCTTGAGAATCCCGGCGACCTCGGTTTTAGGAGCGTAGATGGCCGGAACGATGGCAACCTGATTGCTTTCGAGAGTTTGGTAATAGAGCGGATTGCCCTTGGCGTCGGTCTCACTTTCGGTTCTCCGGTCTGTCAACTCGACGGCGAGCACGCCCTCCTTGCTGGCCTCGACCTGCCGGGAAGCAGGGAAGACCTTGACAGCCTCATCGGCAGCACCGGCACCGGTCAACCTGAGATCGGAAATCTCGAACGCATCGACCGAAGGATTATTCGCTTTATAAAAGTCGATCCCGACCATGGCGCGGTACTCCATCATCGGAGTAGTCATCGAAACACGTCCGTAGGGACCGATCACTTTGCTTTCGGGAAACTTCGAAGCGACAAATTTATCTGTTCGAGGATTGACACTGAACGACCCGTCGGGGTTGTTCTTGACACCCGGAGAGACGAAAACCACGTCGTAGGTGCTGGCGGCACCGTTCAATCCAGCGGTCTCGTCATCGACCGGAGAAGTTCCGTCGTCATTGAGCCGGCAAGCCGTCAACTCCGCAATACCATCTTCGGGTACCTCTTCTTTCAGATAGTAGGTTCCCGTTCGGGCCAATTTGAACCGATTCGTATTTTCAGCCCCGTTGTAGAGCATAATCCGATAAGTGGTACCTTGGCTGACGACCCCTTCGACACGGGTGTCGAGGCCGAAGCGCACGGGAGAAACCGTCGGCTCCGACGCCTGCGGCTCCTCTTGCGAACAGCAGAGAAACAGCGCTCCGGCGAACAGGCAGCCCATGATCCGAAATAAGTTTGTCTGTTTCATGATCCTTATAGTTCCAATTCGAATTCTACCGTCTCCCATGTATTGTCCACACCCACGGGTACGAAGCGTAGCGTATTGTCCAGCGTCAGACCGTAGATGTAGCGTTTGCCCGTTTCGAACTCCGAAACCGTCACCTCGCCCTCACCGGACAAATTCCTCATCCTATTCGGAATAGAGAATGTCGTTTCAGCCGGTTTGCCGTTGAAAACGAACGACAGCGTAAAGTCTCCGTCTTCGTAGCCAGCCACAGGCGGCATGATGATATGGAACTTGATATCCGTCGTTTGCAGTCTGGTTCCGGGTCTGATAGTTAATGTTTCTGCCTTATCTGCATCACTCAGGATCAGAGTACGGTTCACGAGATTCATGCTCCCGGAGGTATAAAGCCGCCCCTTTTTGTCGGTAAGGGTTATCGACGTAAGGTCCACGCTTCCCGCGTAGAGACTCTTCATCCTCACCTCCAGACAGGTCATCGCATGACTGAATGCCAACGGAACGTCGATGTTGGCACCGGACAACTGCTCACCTGTGAATTGTAAGGGTTCGGCCCACATCCAATCCGAGGAACCGCTCTGAAACGGCACGGCCGTCGGCTTGACCGCCGATTGATCGCCCGCAACTTGCGTACGCGGATAGTAGGCGTAAATATCGACAGGAGTATGCTGTTTAACATGCAGGACGTTATGCGGCTTGTCGTCGAAAGTATATTCCCACTGCTGTCGGTACTCGTCTTCGTCCGTAGTCACGGCATAGAGCGCGACCCGCATATTCTCGTAGTCATTCATGGCGGGTATGAAAGCCGACGGATCATCTTCGTGCTTACATACCCACATACCGAACAGATACGCGTCGTTGCGAGGTGGAAAAACACTTCCGTCTATGGTCGCACGCGTCGAGGGGACAGCATCCGCCATGATGCCCGCCGTGAAATCGAGCCGTACGACCTCCGACTCCGGAGCCGGTTGCTCCATTGCAGGCTCTTTGGAGCAGGCCCCCAACATCAGCAAACCGAGCAAGAGAGTTCCGACACCCCCTGCACGCCTATTGTTAGTTTTCGATGGAACTATATTCATAAATCTACCGATTTTATCTGTTTCTATTCCCCGTACAAACAGGGAATCTTGTAACCGGAAAGGGAACATTCAACCCCGTCCGGTCTTTTTTCCGAAGGGCGCGAGGCCCGCAGCGTTTCGACTACTGGATGGTACCCGAAGTCTCTCCTGCGTCGACCCAATCGGTAATGGTGGCCGAAGGAACGATCTGCGTACCGATGAAAGTCAACGTCACCAGATGGCTCACACCGGCGCCTCCGGCGGTAATATCCGTGTTCAAACTCGTCAGAGTCACCGACGTCTTATAAGTAACCCCAGCCGCCACGATCTCTATATCCAAGTCGGTTTCTCCCGCCTGGCACAACAAACTGCCGATCTCCACACCCGATTTCTGAATGGCATAGTTGCCGCTGAACCCGATGGACTGGTCCGCATTACCCGTAAAGGTCAGAGCGCCCGTTATCAGGTTCAACGACGCCTGTGTGCGGCAATTGGTGATCTTAACGGAAGAAGCATAGATACCGTCGCCGAAACCCTCTCCCTTTACCAATTTGAAGCGCACCTGTTTGAGCAGGTGATTGAAAGAGAACTCCGGCTGAAGCTGAGTCGTTCCGGCGCTGACCTTACCGATGCCACTGACTACGTTGGCATACATAATATCCTGTGTTCCGTCGATGGTCCACGCGACGGTCGGGACGGCACTGGCAGTTCCGGCTGTGAAGCCGCTTGTGCTGACAGGGCTGTAAGCGTAGAAATACAGTTTCTCCGCATTGGCGGGATAGTACTGCGTATTCGTAAAGCTCAATTTGCCTTCTGCATCGGAATTGACTGCCTGATTGTCGAAGTAGGCATTGCTGTAATCGGATGACGGAGCCGCGGTCCCTTTATAGGCGGTCACGGCGAACAGATCTTCCGTACTTTTCGGGAACGTCGTTCCGCTAACAGGTCCGCTCGGAAGAGCAGCCCGCACGCTCGGCGTGGCACTCATACTCAGGCCCGCCGTGGGCACGATGGCCGTCCGCGTGCCGTCCGGAGCAGGGGTTATACCGGATTCCTCCTTGCTGCACGAAGCCAGCGCCGCCATGCAGAGGAAAGATGCTATGATATTTGTCTTTTTCATCGTTCAAACAATTTAGAAAATGATTACTGGATATCGACGCCCACGTCTTCGCCCTTGACCCAGTTGGTAATGACTGCCGTAGGCACGATGCCGCTGCGGTGGAAGGTGAGCGTTACTTCGTGGTTGACACCGGCTTCACCTGCCTTGTCCCCGGAAAGCGTAACCGTTGCGTCGGCATAGGTCACACTGCCTGCCGTAACGCTGACGGTGAAGCTCGTACCCGGCTCGAACATCAGACAGCCGGGGACAGAAGCACCCTCGGTCGTAATCGTAGTGCTGCTGCCGGAGAGCGTGAGCGACTGGTCGGCATCGCCGCTGAATGTCAGCGTACCATCCACCACATTCAGGGAAGCGGAGGTTTTGACGTTCTTGACGACGATCTGCGTGACGGCCGTATTGGAGCCTGCGTCGAACGTATCCCCGGCCTTTACTTTGAACGTGATCTTTTTCAGCAGATGGCTGAACCCGAATGCCGGGTGCGTTTGCGTTTCACCGTTGGCGACGCCTCCGAAGCCGTTTACGTTGGTGACTTTTCCGGTCATGATATCCTCCTGTCCCGTAATGGTGTAGCTCACGGAAGGCTTGGTCGCACCGTTACCGTTCGAATAAGTTCCAGAGGGAGCGTAGGCATAGAACCAAAGTTTCTCGCTTGCGCCCGTCGGCGGATAGTATTTCGGCGTGGCGAGCGAAAGCGGGCCGTTCGCAGCGCAGTTCACCTGCATGTTTTCGAACGCTTCGGTGCCGGTAGCCGTCCAGTTGTCGGTAGGTTCGGTCGCAGCTTCGAAAGCCGAAAGCCGGAATACATCGTCACCTTCGGCGAAAGAAGTGCCGTCCACGGCAGCACGGCTGATGACGTTGTTCTCGATGTTCGCACTCGGAGCGATGGCCGCACGGCTCTCTTCGCTGCCGCCCGCCGGCAGCCCGTTCTCCTCCTTCGAGCAGCCGACCAGAGCGGCGAGCGCCCAAACGGAGATGAATAGTTTTTTCATATTTTCAGTATTTTATCGGTTACACAATCGCAGGTATTATTCCACCTCGGCCGAGCCGCTGCCCTTCGTCCATTCGGCGACCGTAGCCGTCAGGCTCAAAGACTGCTGCTTGAACGTCAGGGTGATGGTGTAGGCTTTGCCCTCCACGAAGTTCGTGTCGTCGTCGATAGTGGCCGTCACGCGCTCGAACGTCGCAGCCGAAGTTTCGATCCGCAGCGTGACGGTGTTGCCCGACATGGGCCTGATCATGACGGGCTCGCCGACAACGGCAGCCGTCGTGGAGATTTCCTTGTCCGCAGGAATGCCGGGAACATCCAAAGTCGCAGCCGCAGCATAGGTCACGGCATCGGCCGTCAAATCGATTCCGGTGGGAAGTTCCGCATTCAGAACCGAGATCTTTCTGATCGTCGTTCCGCCGGCCAGCGAAGCGTCGGCAACGACCTTGAACTTGAGCTGCGTGCTTTTATGGGCGAACTGCAACACCTTGCCCGTATTGTCGTTCTTCGAGCCGCTGATCGGCCCGGCGAAAAGGACATCCACCGTACCGTCCGTATTGGAAAATGTTACAGAACCGTCTACAGGCGCTCCGGCAGGATGCCACGCCTTCATATAAGTCTTGATGCCATTGTTTGCATTGTAGACCTGCGATGCGGCCAGCGAGACCGGCTGTGCGGCCGTAGAGGCTGTGATGGAGGCCGTCGTGTACCATGTAGCCGCGTTGCCGTAAGCTACCGCCGCATCCGTTTCCCAACCGGCCACGCCGGCTGTGAAGGCGGTACCCGTTTCCACGACGGCACGACTGCCGGGCGCGATGGACGCAGTAGGAATGCCGGCGCTCAACGTAACGGGCACATCGTCGCCGAACGAGGTATTTCCGCTCTCGCTTTTGGAGCAACCGACCAAAGCGGCGAGAACCAACATGGATATGATAGTCCGTTTCATAGATTTCGGTTTTGATCGATTACTGGATTTCAGCGCTGCCGGAAGCGGTCTTCCAATCAGCCACCGTAGCCGTCAGTTCGATACCGGCCTGTCCGAAGGTCAGCGTGATCTCGTAGGCATAACCGGCCAGCACTTGATTGGTCGTGACGGTTACCGTCTTATTCGCATAGGAAGCGTTGTTGGTCGTGATGTCGACCGTGAAAGTCTTGGATGCGATCGGTTTGATCATGACGGCATCACCTACGGGATCTCCGGCCGCGGCATTGCTGATTTCCTGCGAGCCGTCGATATTGGGAACCGTCAGATCAACGGCAGTGTCATACGTCACGGCACCGTCGTCATCAATTCCTTTCGTAAGGTCGAAACCGGTAGGAAGCTGCGCATTTTTAATCGTGATGCTCGTGATTTTGGTGCCCTCGGCCAGACCCTCGCCCTTCTTGACCGAGAATTTGATCTGGGAAGCCATGTGCCTGAACGCGAGCGGGGCGCTGACCTTACTGGTTTTACTGCCCGAAACGACAGGGGCCAACAGGACATCCACCGAACCGTCCGTATTCGTGAATGAGACCGTATTGCCGGTCGAGAACGTACCCGCCGGGCTCCATGCCTTCATGTAGGTCGTTTTACCGTCCGGGGCATAATAGCGCTGCGAGGTCCAAGAGACGTTTCGGGCTGTTTCATTGGCCGTCGTAGTGATGACTTCGAGATCGTCGCTGCCTCCCCAACTGGGAGCCTCAGCATAGGTCGGAACACTTGCAGTCTCCCAACCGGCAATGCCCGCCTTAACCTCGGAGCCGGTGCTGATCACCGCCCGCGAGATTACATTTACACCCGCCCCCAACTCGATAGGCACGAGAGCTTCATTGTCGTTGTTCCCGGCATCCTCCTTGGAACAACCCGCCAGAACCGACAGTCCCAGTCCCAGCAATAAAGTAAGATTCCTTTTCATGTCTGTATGTTATTTGAGAATTATTTGTCAATCAAATCACGGTTCCGGAGCCGCTGCCGCTTTCCCACGCCTCGACCGTAACCCTCAGCGCGATCTCCCCGCCATCGGGTAACACGAGCGTAAGATCGACCGTGCCCCCTTCATCGGGCAGTCGCCCCAACTGCTCGCTGAGATCCTGCGGCTCGGTCGTTTCTTCCTTGCCGTCCGTGTGGCGCACCGTCGCTGTAACGAGATTCTCACCACGCCAGCCGAAGAGCGACATATCCGCAGAGTAGAGCCCGTCCGCTTCGCTCTTGGCCGCAGCCGTCGCTTCACCAGTAGGCTCTCCGGCGTCACAGCCGTCGATCAACCTGACCGAAGGAACGATACCCGTCATGCGAACATTCATCCCGGCAATGTCGTCGATATAATCCGGAGCGATCCGAAAATGGAGTTTCTTGACCGTATTCTTCGGATAGAGGGTAATCTCCGTAGCCCGATTGCCCCGCTGCACCGTGACCTCCTTCGTTCCGATGCAGAAGACTTTGCCCACATGCCGGAGCGTGTTGCTCCCCGCATCCGAGCCCGCTTTCATGCAGTGCTCCTGCCATGACTCCGGTTTTTCACAGTCGGCGTTGGCGCAGTCGGCATTCGCCGAGAGTATCGTGTACATCCCCGCGGGAACCCGGCATTCGTGGCCCGCTGCGGCACAATCTATCGCTCTATGAAGTGAACCGTCCTCGCCGTAGAGCCACAGGCGTCCTCCGGCGACACTTTGTCCGTCGGGCCAGACCAGATTGATCTTCAACACACCGTCTGCGGGGCGCTCGGAAAGTTCCCGTTCGGCACATCCGACCAAAGCCGTCACCGACAGCAGCAGTCCCCCGACATATCCTATTATATATGGTATATTTCTCATAGTCGCTATTTTCTATTGCCCCTGCCGAACCGGTAATACAGCGAGGCTTTGATACCAGTCACGCCCCAATGGTTATCCGTTCCCTTGCGTTCGAGGAAATAGTCCGGAGCTTCGTGTATGTACTCCTTCATTTCGGCATGGCGGTAGCCGCCGCGGATACCAACTTCAAGTCCGAAACGGTCGGAGAACGGAATGGCCGCACCTGCCGAGAGTCCGGCACCCCAGAGTTTCCCCGTCGTACCGTCCAAAGCCGTACGGCTGTTCTGCACGTCGTAGTCGCCGACCTGCCCGTAAGCGCCGAGGTAGAACCAACGGAAGCGGCCGTCGCCCCTGAACCACCAGCGAGGCTCGACGCTCCACGCAGAGATGCTGAAGAAATCGCCGCTTCCATAACTCCGCTTCATGTAGTCGCCCGTTGCGGACAACGACCAGCGCTCTTTGAAGAAATATTCTATTTCGAGGTTCGGGACGAACGTGTAACGTTTGAAGTCGGGCATGATGCCGGCCCAATACAGCAGGTTCGTCTTCACGGCCAGCAGAGGGCGGAACTCCCGTTTGCCGTCCGGCGGCAGCACGACCGGTTCGGCCGAAGGTTTCGGGACGGTCGTTTCCCGGGGGCGTTCCGGTTCGGTAACAGGCTGTCGGTCATTGGGCTGTTCGACGGGCGGTTCTACCGGTTGCGGTTCTTCTGCCCGTTCCACAGCGTAAGAAAGCGTGATGCAGGAACGTCTCAGCAGCGGAAAGACATTGTCGAGCAGATAATTGTACGGAACGCCGCCACGGAGCATACCCAACTGCCGTTTGCGGCCGTCGATGACGCGGTTTTCCTCGTCGAAGATCCATTCGGGCGTATCGCGCAATACGTCGAGCACCTCCTCCTTGTAGGGAATGTCCATTGTCGCCACCATCGCCTCCAGACCTTCCCAGTCGATACCGTGCGACTGGACGGTAAGGAGCGATTCGGGAAATTCGATACGCGAGCGGAGATATTCCGCTAACCGTTTCGCGCGGTTTTCGGACAAGTGCTTGTTGGCGACGGTCACACCGTCCGGAGAACTGTACGCATCCAAGCGGAGCGAAACGAGGCGCTGGGCGGAATCCTTCGCAGCGGCACCGAGACGGCTTATGAAACCGTCCAATATGGCTTTGTTGTTCCGCAGGGAAAGGTCGATATCCGACCGCCCCAGACGGTAATACACGATTGTCGTGTCGGCGGCCTGTTGCCCCCATGCTGTACCGAATAATAAAATACCGACGATCAGAGTCAATAAATTTTTTTTCATATCTGTTATATCTTTCCCTCTTCTGTCTTGCCTAACACGCTGTAAACCAATAAGTAAATCCGCCATGTATCTTATGATTGAATCATAGCAGATTATTTGTTGATTTTTTCATAGATAAGAAAAAAGCCAGATATAACGCGGAATGTATCTGTTTTGAAACAGAGCCAAATATTTGATTAAAAAATATTTGGATATTTTTTTTGCAGACGCAATCAAATATTATTATCTTTGCCGCTGGAAACCAACGTTTTAATCAACATATAAAACGGGATTTACAGTTACCACAACGGTGTCTCGTTATGCTTTGCGTTGATGCATGCGACGTTTTTCTTTTTCGTCGACCGCCTGCTGAATAAGCGGATGACTGCGCCGGAATTTATCGAAGGTATCGCGTGACAGATTGTACAACCGACATATATCGGTTATCGTTTTATCTTGATTCAACATTCGGACAATCATGTGTTTGTTCTCGACCAGCACATTGAGTTTTGTGTAACTGCCTTTGCGGCGTCCCAAGACAACGCCTTCGGCCTTGCGCAAGGCCAACGCCTCTTTGGTACGCATTGAGATCAGATTGCGCTCTATTTCGGCAACCAACCCGAAAGCGAAACAGAGCACCTTGCTGTTGATCGAGTTGTCAAACGTGTAGCCCTCTTTGGTCGTGTAGAGATTGATCTCCTTTTTGAGGCATTTCCCCATAATCGCCATAACGTCGGTGAGCGTTCGGCTCAAACGCGAGATCTCGGTGACGACCAGCGTGTCGCCACGCTTCATCCGTCGCAACAAAGCTCCGAGTTTACGATCCCGTTCGTGTGTACGCCCACTGACAACTTCCGTAACCCAACTGTCGATCGTCCACTCTTTACTTAGGGCGAAACGCCTGATTTCATCTTGTTGGTTGGCAAGATTCTGTCTACCCGTGCTGACACGCAAATAACCTATTATCATATTCCCTTATGTTTTAGAAGAGGCAACGGCGCCTCTTCGGGTATAAAGGTACTTTGGGAATTCAGGCCGATAGGGACAGACTGAAAAGATCGAATGTACGAGCCACCAAATAGATATGCGGGGTATGGCTTCAAAAGCCATACCCCGCATATCTATCAATCAATAAACTTGTTGTAAAAAAATCAGATAAACACTATATTCATAATTCATATATCGTGAAAATATACATAAAGCGGTGAATCTTTATTATCGGGTCTATGAAAACTATCTGAACGCTGGAAATATATCTGTCAAAATGTATCTTTGTATAAGATATTTCTTTCGAAATAGGCTTAGTTATATGCAAGTACATAAACTTCTATGAGGAAAAGACCAGCCAGCCCTGAATCAATAGCGAATTTGATAAATAACTCACAACAGACCATCAGGAATTATGAGCAACTTCTGCATGACGTAGAAGAAGCAAAGGCCATCCTCCAAGCAACTCCCGATAGCAATAAATCTTCTTTGGAGTTCTTGCAGTTGACATTTGAAATATTAAGCGGAGGAACTGCCGGAATGCATGAATGCACCATTGGGCTGTGTCGGATATTGCAGGCTTCGAACGTGTATGAGAAACGCTATCATATGCAAACTATTAATTTGAACCAATTTGAATGGTGCAAATATTTGTTGGGGAAAGCCGAGACAGGAGTATTTGCACAATATTGCAATCTATTTTCGGAATGTACATATAACGAGACATTAGCTTATATTTATGACATACGAGACAACATACGTGGAGCAAAGTGCAATTCCAAGCTTCGAAATATTACCGCTCATTATGATAATC
>OGZG01002309.1_pt1 | contig 13103 bp, 7 predicted proteins | sample 1576781 | NCBI WGS metagenome assembly OGZG01 (sample SAMEA3541502, study PRJEB24748) | human gut metagenome | biome: human gut; feature: human-associated habitat; material: faeces | place: China | collected 2012 | reverse complement strand
CGCCAAGGGACTTTGCTGTGATAGAAGAGGATGGAAGCTGTGTAGCTGTGCCGGGAATTTATGAGATATCCGCAGGAGGACAGCAGCCTGATGACAGAAGCACAAAGCTCACAGGCAAGCGGACAGAGCGCATTGAAATCACAAGATGTGGAGAGAAAACAGGGGTAGATTATTAATAATAAATATGTTAATTTATAATTAATGACAAGTTAAAACAGACTTTAGGAGCGGACATATGTCGGCTCCTTTAAGTGATTTCAGAGGAACTGTTTATGAGAAGATCAATATGGAATGCCATTGAGAGAAAGCTTGATGATTATTCACTCAGAAAAAAATTCTACATATTTTATGTACTGTGTGTCATGCTGCCGCTCATAGTGACTGATGCAGTGGTGCTTTCCATCGTAAATAATGCTGAAAAAGAAAGCAGCAGACATGAAATGTCGAGCATAGCAAGTGCTGTGGGATATAATCTGAGCAGCATGGTCAATAACGCAGGAGAGGCAGCTAAGAGTATCTATACCAGCAAGCGCATAGATGATTTTATATCAAAGGAATACACAAGCTCTGCTGAGTATGTATCAGAGTATCAGAGCTTCTTTCAGGATACACTTTTTGAAAACACACTTGGAATGAGCAATATAGTATTTTTCCTGTATGCTGACAATCCTACAATAGTAAATGGCGGAAAAGTAAATGATATGTCTGCTGTAAGAAATACGGATTCTTACAGACTACTGGAGCAGAAGGGAAGCGGAGGTCTCTTTTTTGTATATGAAAAAGGCGGAGCCGGATTGTCAGATGAAAGACGTATGATTTATATGCAAAAGCTGGATTTTTACTCATCTGATATCGAAAAGGTACTCAAGGTAGAGTTTAATTATGGCAGCATGATGCGTACTCTTAAGAATATGAATTATGATAATGAAGTGCTTATCTGCCATGGAGATGACATAGTGCTGTCAAATGGGGCTTACAGTGGAGTCAACAAACCATTTAAGACATTGGAGGAGATTGGAAAAATAAGCGACTCCGTATACAGGCAGCAGATCTCTTTGTATGGCTGTGATCTTGATATATATGTGTTTAAGACACGCAGTAATATATGGAGCATGCTTATGCACAATGCACCGATCATTGTTTTTCTGATGCTTATAAATGTATTCTTTCCACTTTGTCTGGTCAGTATCTTTAACCATTCCTTTACGAGCAGGATATTACGGCTTTCAAAGGTATTTAAGTCGGTTGACAGCGAAAAGCTTGTATCTATGACTGACAGGGAGAGCAAAGATGAGATCGGCAGCATGATAAAAAATTACAACAGGATGGTAAGCCGCACAAATGAGCTGCTCCAGACTGTATATAAGAATAAGCTAAAAGAGCAGGAGATACTTGTAAGTCAGAAAAATGCAGAGCTTCTTGCACTGCACAGCCAGATAAATCCGCACTTTCTGTTTAATGCGCTTGAGAGCATACGAATGCACAGCCTGCTGAAAAGGGAAAATGAGACGGCTGATATGGTTGAAAAACTCGCAATCATGCAAAGACAGTATGTGGAGTGGGGAAATGATGCTGTAACCGTTGCAAAGGAATGTGAATTTGTAAAAGCCTATCTGGCATTGCAGAAATACCGGTTTGGCGAGCGGCTGAACTATAACATAGATATAGAAGCAGACTGCATGGAATGTCAGGTGCCAAAACTTACGCTTGTAACCTTTGTTGAAAATGCCTGTGTGCATGGCATAGAAAGTAAAGCTGCTCCGGGCTGGATATTTGTGCGTATATTCAAAAAAGCCGGGTTCATGCATATAGAGGTTGAGGATACAGGCAGCGGAATTGATCCGGATGCTCTTGAAAAAATGAAAAGTAACATGAAAAATGCAGATATCGATATGTTAAAGACCGGTGGCAGAGTGGGCGTGATAAATGCCTGCCTGCGTATCAAAATGGTAACGGAATCTAAAGCAGTATTTGATGTGGACAGTGAGGAAGGCTGCGGTACGACTGTGATGATAAAAATACCGGAAACATATTTATAGGAGATTTAAAATGCTTAAAGTATTATTGGTGGATGATGAGCCTTTCATAATACAGGGGCTTAAGGTGATCATTGATTGGGAAAATGAAGGATTTGAGATAGCAGGAATGGTCTCAAATGGAAAGGAAGCCCTGCAGTTTCTTGAAAATGAGAATGTGGATCTGGTCATAGCCGATATAAGGATGCCGGAGATGACAGGACTTGAGCTGCTTGAGACTTTGAGAAAAGATAAAAAATCAGATGTGTATTTTGTGATATTAAGCGGTTATGCAGATTTTAGCTATGCGCAGCAGGCTATGCAGAATGACTGTACGGATTACATACTAAAGCCGGTGGACAAGGAGATGCTGCTTAAGGTACTAAGCAAAGTTCTTGTGCTCAAAAACGAGAAAAACAAGATCGACGAGGATAACAAAAAGATGAAACAGGCATACCTTGCAAGACACCTGATATCTCTGATACGGGGCAAATATGATGAAGTAAACCTGAACTATGTAAAAGAAAATATGAGGTGTGAGGGTGGAGCAAGGTATGTTGAGATACAGGTGGAGCAGCTTCCGGCAGGTGATGAGATACTCGATAGTGATATGAGAAGCTTACAGCGCAAGATGTACGAAAGCTGTGTTGCTTTTCTGGGGGCTGATTCGGCACATTGTGTATTTGATGTATCGGTAAATGAAAAAGTGTATGACATAGGCTTTATATTCTCAGATTATATGGCAGAGGAAGCCGCAAAAAACGAGAGAAAATATCTGGAGGATCTGAGAAGGTATATATGTGATAATACACAAAAGAATATAGTTATGCTGGTCGGAAGAAAAGTATCAGATATATCAAAGATAGCCAGATCATACGGCAATGCATGTATGCTTAGGTCGTTTCAGGGATTTCGCATAGTAAAGAGCATATATTACTATGAGGATGAAGTAAAGATATCGGCAGATGGAATAGTGCTTTGTAAAGATAGTCTGGATAAGCTGCTAAGGACAGTGGAACAGAACAACCATGTTGAGATAAGAAATGCAGTTGCCACGTTTTATGATGATATGTCCAGCATGGGTATGAATGGGGAAAGCATGAACTTAAATATTAATTATCTGTTGTTTCAGTTCATACACCTGGCAAGTGAGCAGGATGATAATGTAAATCAGCAGGAGATTTTGCGACTCATAAGTGAGAGCAGCTTTAAGACCGGTATTGAGAGGGGAAGCCGTGCACATATGACCAGATTTTGCTGTGAGTATGGTGATTATCTGTCGCAGCTTAGAAAAAATGTGTCAAGAGGTGTGATCGGCATGGTAGAAAAGGAAGTAAGAGACAATTATGCCACGAACATCACGCTTAAGAGCCTGAGTGAGAAGTATTATGTAAACAGTGCATACTTAGGGCAGCTTTTCAGAAAAAAATACGGACAGTCCTTTAAGGATTATCTGAACAATTACAGGATGGAACGGGCGGCAGAGCTTCTGCTTAGGACTGATAAGAAGATAATACAGATAGCAGAGGAAGTCGGATATCATGATATGGATTATTTTGTGAACAGGTTTATACAGGTAAAAGGCTGTACACCGGCGCGTTTCAGACGCCAGATGCAAAGTGGAGAATAATATATATTACTGCAAAACAGGGTAAATTATAGTTTTTTCGAGAAACTATAGTTTACCCTGTTTTTGACTATAGTTACTCCGATTGTTTGAAAACTTAAAAAGTATAAAATTAAGTTATCAAAAGGGAGGACATTACAATATGAGAAGAAAAAAATTTGTAAGCATGCTGCTTGTGGCTACCATGGCAGCAACATTGTTTGCCGGATGTGGTAATGATAGTGGCAAAAAAGGTAGCTCTGGAGGTGCGAAAGAGTTTGATGCATTCTTTGCTGTACCGGGATCTGAAATCAATGATGATAATGAAATCCAGAAGATCATCGAGGAAAAGACAGGTGTAAGGGTAAAGGAAACCTGGCTTACCGGACAGACAGCAGATGAGGCAGTCGGAACAATGATCGCAGGTGGCGAGTATCCTGATTTCATTGAAGGTGCAAGTGGACAGAAGCAGTTATATGAAGCAGGTGCACTTGTTCCATTGGATGACTACATCGAGAAATATCCAAACATCAAAAATCTTTTCACAGAACTTGAGTGGGAAAAACTTCGTCAGGATGACGGACATATCTACTGGATACCACAGTTTAGCTGCATAAAGGGAGACGAGAAAGTCTGCACACACAATGACGAGGCATTCTGGATCCAGGCAAGAGTACTTAAATGGGCTAACTATCCGGAGATCAAGACACTGGATCAGTATTTTGACCTCATCGAGAAATATAATGAAGCAAATCCAACAATGGCTGATGGAACAGAAAATATTCCATATACAATCCTTTGTGAGGACTGGAGATATTTCTGTCTTGAGAATGCACCACAGTTCCTTGACGGATATCCAAACGATGGATCATGTATGGTAGATCCTGATACAAAGAAAGTACTTGACTATAATACATCTGATACAGCAGTTAAATATTTCAAGAAGCTCAATGAAGAGTATCAGAAGGGAATTGTAGATCCTGAGTCATTCACACAGACATATGATGAATATATCTCTAAGCTTTCTACAGGACGTGTACTTGGAATGATTGACCAGTGGTGGGATTTTGCATACACAGCAGGTGATGCAATTAAACAGGCAGGTCTTGCTGAGCAGGGATGCGATTACATTCCGGTACCTGTAACAATCGACGGCCGTGACAATCAGTGGCACAATGCAGGCGGTGCTTTCAACGAGGCAACAGGTCTTGCTGTTACAACAGCCTGTGATGATGTAGATGCGGCCATGAAGTTTGTAAATGATCTTCTTGATCAGGATATCCACAATCTCAGATTCTGGGGTGTCAAGGGTACTGACTATGAAGTAGATGAGAATGGTGAGTTCTACAGAACAGCAGATGAGAGAAAGCAGGCTTCTGATACAGCATACAAGGCTTCTCATTTATGCTCATACTCATACTTCCCACAGTACAATGGAACAAGTGATGATGGAATCAATGCCAACAAACCTGATGGACAGGCAAGAGAGTTCTATGATGGTCTTAACAGTGATGTACAAGAAGCTTTCGATGCCTATGGTGTTAAGACATACGTTGAAATGCTTGGAACAAACGATGCACCTGGAGATTGGTATCCGATGTGGTCATACTCTAACAACTTTAACACAAGCACTCCTGGTGGAGTAGCCTGGACAAAGATTGGCGAAGTTAAGCATGAGCAGCTTCCACAGGTTGTTATGGCAAAAAACTTTGACAAAGCATGGGATACATACATGGATGCATACAATGCATGCAATCCACAGGATTTCCTGGATGAATTACAGACTGAGCTTGATAAAAGATTAGAGCAGGCTGCTAAGTTCAAATAAAGCTTAAATGAAATTTAAGGCAGGCAGATGTAATAGCGTTTTATCTGCCTGCTGCCTTTTAAGGAGTGGTGTCATGTCATTAACGAGAGAAAATAAAAAAGAAAAGGTCAGAAAACCTAGAACAAAAATTACATGGAAAGAAGTCAAACGCCAGAAAGTGCTGCTGTTCTGGGCAGCAATAATGGTGGCATATGGAGTCGTATTCTATTATCTGCCGCTCGCTGGCTGGGCAATGGCATTTCAGGATTACAAACCAAGACTTGGTATATTTCATTCTGCATTTGTTGGATTGGACAAATTCAAGATGCTGTTCTCGGATATGACATTTATCCGTGTTATAAGAAATACACTCGCAATGGGCGTTATCAATCTGGTTGTAACTTTTGTCACAGCCATAGCATTTGCAATCTTACTTAATGAGATTGCATCAAAGGGTGGAAAGAAAGTAGTACAGACTATATCATATCTTCCACATTTCCTTTCATGGATCATTGTAACAGGTATTTTACACGATATGCTTTCAGGAACAGGTATTTTAAATGAGTTCCTTGTAAATATGCATATTATAGACCAACCGATAAACTTTTTCGCACATACGGGATATTTCTGGCCGATAGTGGCATTTGCCAATGTATGGAAAGAAACAGGATGGAATGCAATCATATATCTTGCAGCCATTACATCAATAGATCCTTCACTTTACGAAGCAGCATCTATTGATGGAGCGGGACGCTGGGCAAAGATCAAGTACGTAACACTGCCGGGAATCAAACCAACTATCATAATCCTTCTTCTTATGAATGTAGGTAATGTTTTAAATGCAGGATTTGAGATACAGTATCTCTTAGGAAACGGTCTGATACAGAAAGTATCACAGACTATTGATATTTATGTACTTAAATGGGGCATAAGCCAGGGAGATTATGCAATAGGTACTGCAGCAGGTATATTCAAGAGTGTGGTAAGTATAATTCTTATATTTATTGCAAATAAAATTGCCAAACATAATGGTGAAGAGCAGTTGTTTTAAGGAGGTCTTGTACGATGGCAGATATAACAGCAGGCTCTGTAAAGAGCAAAAAGAAAAAGAAGATAAGTATATTTCCAATTGTAAATTGCATCATTATGGTACTGTTTTTGATCATAACGCTTTATCCGGTGCTTAATACACTTGCGATATCGCTTAATGATGGTACAGATGCATTAAGAGGTGGAATTTACCTCTTACCAAGAAAGTTTACCTGGAAGAATTATATAACGGTTTTACAAAAAGATAATCTTATAACAGGAGCATACATTACTGTTGCCAGAACAATAATTGGAACAGTCTTAGCACTGGTGGCAAATGCAATCCTTGCTTTTATAGTCAGCAGAAAAAGATTTTTGTTCAAAAGAGGTTTATCCCTGTTTTGGGTTATCACAATGTATGTCAATGGTGGATTAATCCCTACCTTCCTCCTGTACAAGGGACTTGGGCTTACCAATAGTTTTTGGGTTTATGTAGTCCCTGGAATGGTCAGTGCGTTTAACATGCTCGTTATCAGGACCTATATGAATGGAATTCCTGACAGCTTAGAGGAATCAGCGCAGCTTGACGGTGCAGGATATACCACCATTTTTTTGAAGATTTATTCACCTCTCTGCAAACCGGTATATGCGACAGTAGCTTTATTCGTAGCAGTAGGACAGTGGAACTCATGGTTTGATGCAATGCTTTATAACCGTATGAATACAAAGCTTACTACATTACAGTATGAGCTTATGAAGCTTCTTTCAGCTGTAACAAATCAGGGAGGATCAGCAGAAACATTGAAAAATGCTGTAGGCGCAGTTACACCTACCTCAGTTCGTGCCGCAGCAACAATTATAACAATGCTTCCGATCATATGTATTTACCCGTTTTTACAGAAATACTTTGTTACAGGACTTACACTTGGTGGAGTTAAAGAATAAATATTTTTTTACAGGATGCCCGGCAGGATAACTGCCGGGTGTTTTTGTGTAAATGTTTATTTGAAAGGAGAATTTTCTTCAAATCAGGAGCAAAATGAGAAAAATGGTACGTTGGCACTAAATAGTAGTGGATTATTATAAAAAAATGTTGTATAATAAAGCTACTCTAAAAACTCAAACAAAAGAAGGGGGATTTTATGAATAGTCAACAGTATAACAGAGCCAACAAACGTGTATTCCTGGCGGTAATCATAGTATTTGCATATATAGCATTTACGTTATTTGCAGCAGTTGGGACAAAAGATGCTGATATTACCAGGATAAGTATACAGCTTGTTGCGGCAATAGCAGTAATAGTAATAGCTGTAATTGCATTTATTACAAAAAGAGACAGCAGAACAGGTGCGCTTATACTTGTAAGCGCCATGACAGCAGGATATTTTATTATCGCACTGATCAATTCAACAATCGGTACATGGACATATGCCCTGCCGCTTGTTATTGCAGCGATGATATATCTGGATATAAAGATGATGATGGTGATGAACGCAGTAATAATCATATCCAGCGTCATCAGGCTTGTAATGCAGCTTGGAATAGGGGGTACAGTTCTTCAGAATGATGTGATAGCAGTTTTTGTACTTGTACTTGTGGGATATGCGTCAGACAGCATCACGATTCTTCTTACCCATTTCTTCGATGAAAATATGGAAGAAATCAAAGAATCTGCTATGGCACAGGTGGACAGCAATAAGAAGATGGTAATGGTTGCGGAGAATATTTCAAAGCACTTTGACGATGCTATGACCATGTTAAATGATCTCGATGAGTCTGTTGCGGTGAGCCATAGTTCAATCCAGGAGATAGCAGACAGCACAGAGAGCACTGCGGAGGCTATCCAGAAGCAGGCAGCTATGTGTGTTGATATTCAGGGAAATACAGACAATGCAGAAAGTGGAATCAAGGCTATGATAGATGCCTCACGCCAGACTGATGAGACCGTAAAGCAGGGAGCTGATGTTGTGGAAGAACTCAAGGAGCAGGCACACAACGTGGCAGAGGCAAGCAATGTTACAGTGTCAGTTATCCAGAGTCTTACAGCTAAGGTAGAGGAAGTAAAGAGCTTTGTTGAGTCGATTATCAATATTTCTAACCAGACAAATCTGCTTGCTCTCAATGCTTCAATTGAGGCGGCCAGGGCAGGTGAAGCAGGAAAGGGCTTTGCGGTAGTAGCAGATGAAATCAGACAGCTCTCAGAGCAGACAAAGGATGCATCAGCCAATATTACAGAGATTATAAACAAGCTCAATGAGGACACAAGGCGCGCCAACGAGAGTATCGAGAACTCAGTATCATCGGTAGAGAAGCAGAATGAGCTTATCGACGATACAAGAGACAAGTTTAATGCCATGGGAGAGGCCGTTGAGCTGTTGATGAAGGATATCAATGTGGCTGAGGAGAGTATCAAAAAGATTCTTGATTCAACAACAGTCATATCAGACAATATCACACACCTTTCAGCTACCGGAGAAGAGGTCGCAGCTTCTTCAACAGAGGGACTTCGCATGGCTGATACCACAGTCGAGAGCATGGCAAAGTGCAAGAAGGTACTGGAAAATATCTATATGCTTGCGGATGACCTCAAAAACTCTGTTGAGGAGAGTGAGGAAGAGCTTAGTCAGAAATTTGATTTCTAAGAGCAGTAATATGTTTTTTACGGCAGGAGCGCATTTGCTCCTGCCATTTTTATATATTTTTTATGATAAAAATATTTACATTATTGTAATATATGATAAAATATTTCTAACACAATAACACAATGGCTACATAAACAATAGGATATATGGAGGAAGTTATGGACGATAACAATTATATGAACAATGACAACCGGTCGTCAGGCACACCGGACAATACAGGTGTATTCGGTCAGCCTTCAGAAACAGCAAATGGCTCAGACACATACAGCCAGCCGCAGGACACATACAATCAGCCGACAGACACATATAATCAGTCTGTATCCCAGCAGGAAAGTGGGAATGCATATGGACAGTCATCAGACCAGACAGGCAGCACAGACGGATATGTCAATAATCCGGGCAGTGCATATGGTTATGCAAATCAGGGTACATACAATCAGAATTCAAATGCCCAGGGTACATACAACCAGAATCCAAATGCCCAGGGTACATACAACCAGAACACATATGCTCAGGGCTCATTTAATCAGTCAGCTTACGGACAGACGCAGTATGGCCAGCAGCCAAACGGACAGGGTGGCTACAATCAGACCGCATACGGACAGACAGCCTACAATCAGCCACAGTATGGAGCTAATCCATACAACCAGCCGCCAAAGAACAGCAATGGCTTTGGTATAGCTTCTCTGGTACTTGGAATCGCATCTATTGTACTGTTTTGTACATGCATCAATTATGTGACAGCTCTGCTTGCTATCATTTTTGGTATTATACATATCATAAAGGGCAACAACAAGGTGTTTGGTATAGTTGGTATAGCAACAGCAGCTATCTCAGTTATAGTCAGCATCATATTCTGGGTTGTGGCAGGCTCAAATGCAAGCACAGATTTTGAAAAGGAGTTCATGAAGGGCTTTGATGAGGGCTATGAGTATTATAATGATGACGATTCCTATGAGGATTACGATTATGATTATGATTCTTTTGATTATGACGATTTTGATTATCAGAATTTTGAGTATGATGGCATTTATTAGAGTTAATTATTATCAAATTATTACAGAATCAATTACATCTTGACAACAGTGGCTTTTCAGTTATATACTTAAACACAGTTAGTAAAAGGCAGTGACGAAGACAGTAGAGATGGCAGGAAAGTCAAAGAGAGCCGGGACAGGTGAGAGCCGGTATGAGTAGAGCCGTTTTGAAAATCACTTCTGAGCCGCAGGCTAAAATCGCCATACAGCGTTGCGAGAGTAGGTTCTGACGTATTCCCTACGTTACAGGGGCGGGTATGCAAGGGTATTTCCCTTAAGTACATTGTAATAGGTGGTATAGACGTATCAGGCACGCGTTCCTAATTACAGGAATGTGTGCCTTTTTTTGTGAATATTCCATAAACCGGGATGTTTACGAACAATATAGAATAAGGAGAGATAGTCATGTACAACAAAGTTGACACCAATATGAACTTCGTTGAACGCGAGAAGAAGACAGAGCAGTTCTGGAGAGAGAACAATATCTTCAGAAAATCTATGGAAAACAGAAAAGAAGGAGAGACATACACATTCTATGATGGACCTCCTACAGCAAACGGAAAGCCTCACATCGGACATGTTGAGACACGTACCATAAAGGATATGATTCCAAGATTCCAGACCATGAAGGGCAAATATGTGCCACGTAAAGCAGGCTGGGATACACACGGACTTCCTGTTGAGATTGAGGTGGAGAAGCTTCTCGGCCTTGACGGCAAGGATCAGATTGAGAACTACGGACTTGAGCCATTCATCAAGAAGTGTAAAGAGTCTGTATGGAAATACAAGGGTATGTGGGAGGATTTCTCCAACACAGTAGGCTTCTGGGCTGATATGGATAATCCATACGTCACATACGATGATAATTTCATCGAGTCAGAGTGGTGGGCTCTCAAGGAAATCTGGAACAAGGGACTTCTTTACAAGGGCTTCAAGATTGTTCCTTACTGTCCTCGTTGTGGAACACCGCTTTCTGCACAGGAGGTGGCACAGGGCTACAAGACAGTTAAAGAAAAATCAGCAGTAGTACGTTTTAAGGTAGTAGGAGAGGATGCATATTTCCTCGCATGGACCACAACTCCATGGACACTTCCAAGCAACGTGGCACTCTGTGTGAACCCTAATGACACATATGTAAAGGTAAAGGCTGTTGACGGCTACACATATTATATGGCAGAGGCACTTGCAGACAAGGTGCTCTCACAGCTTCTTTCAAAAGAGGACGCAGAAGCAGGCAAGAAGGCATATGAGGTGCTTGAGACATACAAAGGAAAGGATCTTGAGTACAAGGAGTACGAGCCGCTTTATGACTGCGCTAAGCAGGTTGCTGACAAGCAGGGCAAGAAAGGCTTCTTCGTGACATGCGACACATATGTTACTATGTCAGACGGTACAGGAATTGTTCATATCGCTCCTGCATTTGGTGAGGATGATGCCAATGTCGGAAGAAACTATGACCTTCCATTTGTACAGTTTGTAAACGACAAGGGAGAGCTTACAGCCGAGACTCCGTTTGCCGGTATGTGGGTAAAGGATGCAGATCCTGAGGTATTAAAGGACTTAAGCGGCAGAAAGCAGCTTTTTGATGCTCCGAAATTTGAGCATGAGTATCCACACTGCTGGAGATGTGACAAGCCTCTTATCTACTATGCAAGAGAGTCATGGTACATCAAGGAGACAGCAGTAAAGGATGACCTTATCAGAAACAACAATACAGTAAACTGGATTCCTGAGTCTATCGGTTCAGGACGTTTCGGAAACTGGCTTGAGAATATACAGGATTGGGCTATCTCACGTAACCGTTACTGGGGTACACCACTCAATATCTGGGAGTGTGAATGCGGACACAGAGAGTGTATCGGAAGCCGTGCGGAGCTCGCTGAAAAAGCAGGAGATCCAAAGGCAGCAGAGGTAGAGCTTCACAGACCATACATCGACGCTGTGACAATCAAGTGTCCTGAGTGTGGCAAGGATATGCACCGTGTACCTGAGGTGCTTGACTGCTGGTTTGATTCAGGAGCCATGCCATTTGCACAGCACCACTATCCATTCGAGAACAAGGATGTATTTGAGAAGCAGTTCCCAGCCAAGTTTATCTCAGAGGCAGTTGACCAGACACGTGGATGGTTCCATTCACTCATGGCTGAGTCTACACTCCTTTTCAATAAGGCTCCTTATGAGAATGTCATAGTGCTTGGACATGTACAGGATGAGAACGGACAGAAGATGTCCAAGTCAAAGGGCAACGCTGTAGATCCGTTTGACGCACTTGAGACATATGGTGCAGATGCCATCAGATGGTATTTCTACACAGCATCAGCTCCATGGATTCCAAAGAAGTTCTCAGGAAAGCTCGTGCTTGAAGGACAGCGTAAGTTCATGGGAACACTCTGGAACACATACGCATTCTTCGTGCTTTATGCAAATATCGATAATTTTGACGCTACAAAATACAGCCTGGAGTATGATAAGCTTGCAGTAATGGATAAGTGGATTCTTTCAAAGCTCAACTCAGCAGTGGCAGGAGTGGATGAGTGCCTGTCAAACTACAAGATTCCGGAGGCGGCAAAGTATCTTCAGGAGTTCGTAGACGACTTAAGTAACTGGTATGTGCGCCGCAGCCGTGAGCGTTTCTGGGCAAAGGGAATGGAGCAGGACAAGATAAACGCATACATGACACTTTACACAGCACTTGTCACCATATCAAAGGCAGCAGCTCCTATGATTCCTTTCATGACAGAGGATATCTACAGAAATCTTGTCTGCTCTATCGACAAGAGCGCACCGGAGTCAATCCATCTGTGCGACTACCCTGTAGTTGATGAGAAGCTGATTGACAAAAAGCTCGAGGCTGATATGGACGAGGTACTTAAGGTTGTAGTACTCGGACGTGCATGCCGTAATGAGGCAAATATCAAAAACCGTCAGCCAATCGGTAAAATGTTTGTAAAGGCTCCGGAAAAGCTG
>OGZG01002306.1_pt1 | contig 13124 bp, 10 predicted proteins | sample 1576781 | NCBI WGS metagenome assembly OGZG01 (sample SAMEA3541502, study PRJEB24748) | human gut metagenome | biome: human gut; feature: human-associated habitat; material: faeces | place: China | collected 2012 | reverse complement strand
AGTATAAGGCGCAAGTGACAGCCGTGAACGGCAAGGCCATATCAGATGAGCCTTTTACGTTTAAGGCTTTGGAGAAAATAACGGTGGAGGGAGAGATCTTAGATACGAAAGAGGGCTTGGCTAACGATTTTACCGGTATCCTAAATGCTACGGTGCTGGATAGTAAAGCTTCATTGACCACCTTGGGCAATAATACGAATGAAAAAGGAGATACGGTCCGCTTCTCTTACACAGATTACCCGAATACGATCTATATCGGGCAAGATTCGGTACGGCAAGGAAAATTTAGTTTTACATTTATGGTACCGAAAGATATCTCTTATTCGAATAAGCAGGGAAAACTGAATCTCTACGCCTCGGATGAGGTGAACAAGCATGAGGCACAAGGATCTTTCTTGAATTATATCGTTGGCGGTACCGCTGATAATGCGGAGGCAGATACGATCGGCCCTGAGATCCGGCAGATTTACTTGAATGATTCTAGTTTTGTAGAGGGTGATCAAGTGAATACGACTCCTTATTTTGTCGCTAGGCTGTGGGACAAGAGCGGTGTGAATATAACAGGTAGTAGTGTAGGGCATGATATCATGCTGACGGTCGACAGTATGCCTTCCATGAGTTATAACTTGAATAATTACTATGCACTATTACCCGATAAAGAAGGGGAAGGACTTGTCCAGTTCTCCATCCCCGAGCTGGAGCCGGGAATGCATACGGCCGAGTTTAAGGTGTGGGATATCTTAAATAACTCCACGACCTATACCTTTACTTTTGAGGTGGCGGAAGGGTTGAAACCTAATCTGATCGAGATGTATGCCACCCCGAATCCGGCACGGGATCAAGTGGAATTCTTTCTGCATCACAATCGTCCGGAGTCGAACTTAAAGGTGACGGTTATGGTTTATGATATGACCGGTAAGTTCCTATGGAGTACCGAGAAGAGCGGTTCCTCCGAGTTGTTTAAGGCTTATATCGTAACTTGGAACTTGACGGATAACGGTGGCAGGCGGTTGCGCCCGGGAGTTTATCTGTATCGGGCGGCGATTAGTACGAATAACTCGAAAGAGGCGACGAAAGCGAATAAATTAATCATTCTCGCACAATAAAGTATCGGGTAATTAGTTTATAATAAGCATGGGGGTATGTTTATTACCCTCTAGGAATGATAAATGTAAATGTATTTTTAGAATAGAATATATGGTAAGAGTTTCAAGATTCAGTCTGTTACTAGCGGTTTTCAGCTTTTTGACGGCATTTACGGCTTTATATGCCCAAGGAGGCGCAGACGATGTTAAACATAAATTCGCCCCGATTAATACGGCGATACCGTCTTTGTCTATCGCGCCCGACGCTCGCGGAGGTGCTATGGGTGATAACGGTGTGGCTACTACGCCGGATGTGAATTCCCAATACTGGAACCCGGCTAAGTATGCTTTTAGCTATAGTAAGGCCGGAGTCGCTTTATCCTATACGCCTTGGTTACGTAAATTGGTGAATGATGTGGCTTTAGCGTATCTGGCCGGTTATTATAAATTAGGCGATAGCGATATGCAGGCGATCGGAGCTTCTTTGCGTTATTTCTCTTTAGGAGAAGTACAGGAAAGCCGGGATGGAGGAATGGGTAATCAGCTCATATTGAATCCTTATGAGATGGCTTTTGATGTAAGTTATAGCCGTAAATTATCGGATGTGTTTTCTATGGCAGTCGCCTTGCGCTATATTCGTTCGGACATGGGTGCCTCGTCGGATGCGGATATGGTTCCGGATAACGCTTTTGCCGCCGATATCGCCGGTTATCTGGAGAAATACGTGATCTTAGGGAATAGCGAGTGCCTGTGGAGCTTTGGTTTTAATGTCTCCAATATCGGTACGAAGGTCTCTTACGACGGCGGAAATACCAACCAATTCTTGCCTACGATGTTAAAGGTTGGAACCGGTTTGCTGTATCCGATCGATGATTATAACCAAATCGGTATCTATGTGGATTTGAGTAAATATTTAGTTCCTACCGAACCTATTCAAGAAGGTACGACTCCCGAGGATGAGGCTGCTTATAAGGAAAAACATGATGAATATAACAATATGTCCCCGATCACGGGTATCTTCAAATCATTCGGTGACTCGCCGAATGGCTTCAAGGGCGAGCTAGAGGAGATTATGGCCTCTATCGGTCTGGAGTATAATTACAATCAGCAGTTCTTTGTTCGTGGCGGTTATTACTATGAGAATAAATATCAGGGAAACCGTCAGTACTTCTCAGTCGGCGCAGGTTTCCGCATGAGTGTTTTCCAGTTGGATGCCGCTTATCTGATCAGTACGGTACAGAGTAACCCGTTGGACCAGACATTGCGCTTCTCCTTGTCGTTCGATATGGATGGAATCAAGAACCTTTTCAGATAAATGGGTATGAAGATACGTGTAGGTTTTGGTTATGACGTCCACGCCTTGGTGCCGGACCGGGAATTATGGCTGGGCGGGATTAAGATCGAGCATACGTTGGGCCTATTGGGACATAGCGATGCGGACGTGCTGATCCATGCGGTCTGTGACGCTTTACTGGGAGCGGCCAATATGCGGGATATCGGTTATCATTTCCCGGATACGGCAGGTGAATATAAGAACATTGATAGCAAGATATTGCTTCGTGACACCATGAAGCTTTTGAGAGATGCGGGCTATGAGTTGGGTAATATCGATGCCACCGTAGCCGCCGAACGCCCTAAATTGAATCCCCATATCCCTCTGATGAAGAAAACGCTGGCCGAGGTCATGAACGTGGACGAGGAGGATATCTCTATCAAGGCTACGACCACGGAGAAGCTGGGCTTCACCGGACGGCAGGAAGGGATCTCGGCTTACGCTACGGTCTTGATACAGCGCATGGGATCGTAAACCAGAAAGTACTCCCTTTTCCTTCTTCCGACTCTACGCCGATCTTCCCGTGAAGATTCTCTAGGATCGTTTGGCAAATGGATAGCCCGAGTCCGGTTCCTTGGATAAAGGAATCGAATTTGGCGAAACGCTCGAATACGTGCGGGAGGTTCTTCCGCTCAATACCTTTTCCTGTATCTTTTACGTAAAAGTATAATCCATCTTCCCTCTCCTTGTATCCCATGCGGATAGACCCTTGGAACGTGAACTTACAGGCGTTCGTGAGGAAGTTGGTGATCACTTGGGTCAAGCGATTCTTCTCGGAATAGATAACACAATCCTGTTCGGGTATCTCGCAATAGAGAGTGACTCCGCCTTTCACCCGGCTTTGGAAGGTCTGGTATAAGCTCCGGAATAGCGTGGATACGTTGAACTCGGAATAGATGAAATCCATTTGCCCGGCCTCGATCTTTGATAGATCCAGAATATCGTTCACGAGTTGAAGGAGAAGTTCGTTGTTCGTCTCGATGATCTCGCAAAATTCTTTTGTCTCCTCGGAGGGGTTTGTTTGGGCGAGCAGGTTCGAGAACCCTACGATAGCGTTCAGCGGGGTACGTATCTCGTGGCTCATGTTCGCTAGGAAGGCGGATTTCAACCGGTTGGATTCCTCTACCTTCGCTTTGTCCCTCAATTCCTGCTCCATCAGCTTGCGTTGGTGGATCAGGGCAGTTCCCCCGATCAGGTAGATAGGTTTACCGACGGGATCGGTCTTGCCGGTGATGGCGTAAATTTCTATCCATATATAGTTTTCCCCCGTATCGTCTAGGTAGCGGATTTCCTCATCTACCGGTTGGCCCTCGCCGGAGGCAAGTGCTTCCATCTTATCACGGAGCCGGTCTAGGTCATCCGGGTACACGCCGCTATAGAACTCATCGGGCGACATCTTGAATATCCCGTTTACGCCTTTGTCACGGGCGGATCTTTGGGTGAGGTAGACATTATTGCACTCTATGATCTCGGCTCTTACGTCCCACGTCCATGTCATCATGTTGCTGGCTTTCAAGACGAGTTGATATTTCTGGTTTAAGTCCTGCGCTTGGCGTGCGATTCGTAGTTCCTTGTCTTTGCCCTTTTGCTTTTGGATAAAGAGGTGTACCCGTAATATCCCTATCGTTATCAATAACACCAGAATGACGAGTAGGCTTATGATATGGACCTTGTATTTCTGAAAGAAACCGGGAGGCTCTTGGAAATAAGTGGCGTTTGGGGGATATAAGCCGGGATCGATTTGGTGAAGCAATAGGTGTTGGTAATTCAGGTAAGTCTTCGGGGTTCCCGAAGTCAGGGTAGAGATTTCTTTGCTATCTTTTCCCGAGAGGATCATTTCGATCGTGTTGGCCGTCACCTGCGCGTAATCCTCCGGAGAAACATAATATCCCCCGGCGAAATTCCCGTTTTTTGTTTGTACGTCCTGCAAGGTAAAGACGGGGGGAACTGAGAAGCTGTTAATCATTTTCTGGACGTTATCGACTAGGTAACGATTCTCGTTGTCCTTCTGGGTCCTGTACCATGAGTAATAAAGGACGCCGGTCTTATTGTCGAAAGAGGCCAACCTGTCCAATAAGTTCTCGGTGGAAATGGAAGTCGTAGACAGCGGCTCGAATTGGATGCCCGGGAAATCTTTCTGTAGCACGGCCTCCACATCCGCTTTCGTTTGCTGACTTATATAACGATGGTCGAAAATAAAGGCCAGCTTGGTTAATCCCGGTTGTAGCTTTTTGATTAGCTCGATCGTCTGCTTGATATAGACTGAGTATTTTATAAAAGTGGCGTTATAGCCTTTTACTACGTCCGTGATGGGGGTTAAGGTCTCGAGCGCGTTGGTATCCAGATCTATCAGATATTCTTCTTTCGGGTACATATTATCTCTGGCATAGCAGATGATAGAGGGAACATCTTTCCATTCCTTGTCAAACAACGGGCGGGTGATAAGCCAAGAGGGATCTCCTATGCATACGACTAAGGTGGGTGGCACAGGTACTCTCTCTAGGATCATTTGTCTCTTCTCTTGAAAACCTTCCATCGTGCGGATACCGGGGATCTGTAAGGGAATCGCCTTTACGGTAAACCCTTCCTTCCCGAATTTATTTTCTATATCAAGATAGGTCTGTTTCGTCCAGCTTTCCTCAAAGTTGATGGAGTGCAGTACGACTATAGACGGTTTCTCGCCGGAGCCTCGCGCACTCATGTTCAAGTGGACCGTTAGTATAATAAAAATAAAAAGAATGATATTTCTCATGGCCGTTAATTCTAAGCGATATATGTAGCGAACGTGATTCTGGCAGCAAATGTAGTGATTCCGCTTTATTAAGCAAGAGGTTTGCCTGAAAATAAAGCTCTTGGGAGGAGATAGGGGATATACCCCGGCGGGATTTATCCGCCGGGGCATATTGCCGGGGTGATTTATTGGGCAGGCATGTCCGTTTTGTTTTTCTTTGCGTTGATAGTAGACCGGGTACGTAGGATCGTCTTTCGCTCGTCTATCATCACGTTCACGTGATCAATGAAGGTAGTGTATTTCTCCTCGCCCTCAATCAAGCAAAGGGCGTTTACGGTGCTCACCAGCTGCCTGTAGGCGTTGTCTGCCTCGGAACGGCATTGCTTCACGACACCTACGATGACTCTCGACTTTTCGTCCGTTCTTTTTTGGGCCGCCTCCTTGAAGGCTTTTTCTTTGTTCTCTAGGTTGTTGATCCATGGGGTGAGCGCCAAGAGCCGCGCTTTCTCGGCGTCCAGCGCCTTGAGGTCTTGGATGAGATTGTGCAGCACTCCGCTTTCCTCAGTCTGGGCGAGGCTGGTGGGGTCGCCATAGGTATCAAATAACCTCTTGACCTCCATAGCGGCGGTGGCGGTGGCTACGTCCGGATGCTCCGTCATGGCCTTTACGTAAGCGTTGGCGCCCCGCCACGCGCTGTCTCGCTCCACGTCAGCGTCTGTCGCCAAGGCTGTGGAAGGCAGGCTGCTGGATGATTTCAGCGCCTCGTCGAATGCGTCTAACTTGGTCTCGAACGCGCTGATCTGGCCGTCCAGCACGGGGTTCACCTCGTCGGCTATCTCGTCGGGGCTCTCCGAGTCTCCACCCGATCCGCCTCGTAGCGTTACCGCCTCATCGTGGAATTGTTTCAGGAATCCGAAATCCTCCTCCACGTGAAGTGGGGACAAATTGAAAGCTTTAATTGTTCTCATGTCTATTAGATTTAAAAATGAATGATCAAGAAACTTGTGATCTCCCAAATGTAAGGAGTTAGCGCTTACGATACAAATTTAAGGCTGGAATAACGCGGGATAACGCGCTAGAAACTTCTAGGACCCCGTACTCACCCCTCGACAGGGCCGCTGGAACTTCTACGGCCTTGTACTCACCCCTCGACAGAGCCGTAGGAATTTCTAGGACCCTGTACCTACCCCTCGACAGAGCCGTAGAAACTTCTGGGAGGCTAGATGTTAAAAAAACTTACTTGACAAAGTCCCGGGATCTTTCCAATGAGGTCATCTATCATCTACCACATTTTTCTTATTTCTTCCAAATAGATTAAGGTAAGTTGTGGCAGTGCTTTATTGTGGATATGTAGATATTTAACACATAAATCTTTGTTCATGATGAATAAAAAAGGAGCGAAAGAATCTTCTAGTTCTATGGGTAACCCTAAATATTTATTATGTAAGGTCAATAGCTTTTTTCCATAGCAATCATTTCTTAATCGAGCGGGATAATCGGGTGATATGAAAACTACTTTTGTCTTTATTTCCTCTTCTGTAAAAACCTCGTTTAACATATCGACAACTGCGTCAATACAAGGAGGACATGTTTTTTCTGAAAAACAAAAGAATAACTTTTTATCATTACATAGATTGCTTAAGGAGAAGGAACTTAGAGAGTCTGTTCCCCAATAGCACCTTTGGTCGAGGCATTCATAATGCCCATTTTTTAATTCTTCCTTTTTGTAGATATACAGACTTTCTTTCTCGTATTCGAAATTGTCTATATACATATCTTTTGGGGACTTTTTTAAGTGATTCACACATCGTACGCAAATTATACCAGCTAGTATCCCCAAAAGGAAAATGTAAATTAGATTCTCGTTAATCTTCATTTTTGAAAACATATTTAATTAAGATTGGATTCTCTTCTTCCGAATGCGATTGAATGATCCTTCGCTGCTCCTCATTCCGTAGTTTCTCGGGAAATATGTCATCTAAAGGAAGCCCTCCCTCGGGAGTGCAAAGGATAAAGTCCTCTCCGAAGTAGATCGGATACAGTTGCAAACCCTCTTTGGTTCGCTCGAATTGGAGCAAGCTTTGCTTTTTTCCGTCATAAAACAGCTGGATATACTTGTTTTTACGGACAACCATAGCGTATCGGTATCTGCTATTTTGCCCATGAAACTCTATCACATAATTTACACTCTTAGAGGAATAGGCATCCTTCGCGTATTGGATTTTTTCTTGTTGGTTCCAGCCGGAAGGAAACTCCAATTTCTCGATGTCGTTATTTAAATTACCAAAATCCCAGTGATAAAGCTCTGTCAAGGTAGTTTTTGAGAGTGAGTAAATCGTGTTAGTCAAAGATCTGCAAAGAGAGTGTGGGAATGGAAATACGTCTTTGCAAAATATATCTTTTTTCTCTTCATGGAAATATTCATCGATTATTTTATCCTTTGATAAGGAATAGAACTTCAGGCGATTGTCATAATCATAGGTAAAGAAAGCGATTGTATCCTTGTTTTGGAACTGTAGAGAACTATAAGCCCCTGCGATATCGGGAAGTCTCTTTTTCTCGATGAATTTACCCCCTAGGTCATAGAAAAAGAGAGCGTTGCTGACGGCGCAGAGTACTACAAGATTCCTGCGGGCTGTATCGATCGCGAAATCAGACAGATTTAGGTACTGCCCCGGGCCGTCTCCTTTTTCGTTAAGTGCGAATTGGAAACGTCCCTCCCGGTCGAAAACGAAGATTTGGGATCTTCGATAATCATGGATATAATATCGGCCCTCAAAAAACTTGATCTGGGTTATATCACGGATCAGCGATTCCGGCGTTGTCTCCAGTGGGATGACTTGGATATCGGAAAATAGTTCCTTGGTGGAGACATTATCTCTCCTTTCCAGATTTGCGGTTATGATATCAGATTCCATATTTCTCTTATCTTTCCATCCCGTACAAGAAAGAAAGAGAAATATGGATACTATCGAATAGTAGTAAATGCTATTTTTCATTCGGTTAATCTGGATAACAATGATCTTCTTGCCATCCTGAAAAATAGCAATGAATATAAATAATAGGGCTTATTCGGTCAAGAGCCCAACAAGCTCCCTCATATCTACCACAAGTTATACCCGGGCCTCCTCCGTCATCAGGACATGCGCTATCGTCACTGTTTTCAGCTAAAACATCAGTGTTTAGAGCGAAAAAAATTAAACCGATTAGTGCTGTAAACTTTAAAACTTTTTTCTTCATAACTTTATTGGATTTAAGTGATACAAATTATTAATTGCAAATATATATAATTGAGTTAGGATTGGATGATTTTTGATGAGATTTTTTAGAAAGAGAGAAAGAATAATTCCCGTTTGCCCATCCCAAGATAAATCCGTAGTTTTGGCTCTCAAAAAAGAGCGATATGAAGACGAACGACTGGAAAGATCGATTAGGCGTGATGTACTCCACGAATCCCGATTTTCAATATAATACGGGAGATACGGAGGAGGAAGATACGTTGCCGAAGGAGAAACAAGCTTTGCGTATTTCCTTGGACAAACGGAACCGGGGAGGGAAGATGGTTACCTTGATCACCGGGTTCCGGGGTACTTCCGAGGATCTGACCGCCTTGGGGAAACTCTTGAAAGTGAAATGCGGCGTAGGCGGCTCCGCGAAGGACGGGGAGATAATCATCCAAGGGGACCTGCGTGCCAAGGTGTTGGATATCCTCCGGAAAGAGGGCTATTCGAAAAGCCGTACGATCTAATCCCCGATCGCTATGCTAACAATCTATAGGGCTTCTGCCGGGGCGGGCAAGACGCATAAATTGACAGGGGAGTACCTGATGTTACTCTTCTCCCAGCCGGGCGCTTACCGCCGGATCTTGGCCGTGACGTTTACGAATAAGGCGACGGATGAGATGAAAACCCGTATCGTTCAAGAACTTTATCACCTCGCTTCCGGCCGCGCGTCCGATTATATCCAGCTACTCTCTTCCGCCTATTCCTTGACGGAGCGGCAGGTGAGGGAGCAGGCCCGGAAGATTCTGGTCGCTATCCTGCACGATTACTCCGCCTTTAATATCAGTACGATCGACCGCTTTTTCCAGCAAACGATGCGTGCCTTTACCCGCGAGATCGGTTTGCAAGGCGGCTATGGCATCGAGATGGACCAAGAACTGGTCTTGACCGAGGCGATCGATAACCTGCTGGCCGATCTGGAGAAGCCGGAGAGCAAGGATTTGCTAGGTTGGCTGCTGCGTTTCGCCGAGGACAAGATCGAGGATGGTGGCGGCTGGAGCTTGCGGAAGGATATCATGTCGCTCAGCCGGGAGGTCTTTAAGGAGAGTTATAAGGCATTTAGCGAGGAGGTCGGTAAAGATATTGCGGATAAGCAGGCCCTAGATGCCTATAAGAATGAGCTATACGCCATTATCCGCTCCGTAGAGGCGGAGGCGAAACGTTTAGGAGAGGAGGGAGTGGCGTTGCTGAAACAGTTCGCGTTACAACCCTCGGATTTTAAGGGGGGAAGCCGTTCCCCGTTTTTCTATTTCGAGAAGCTGGCGAGAGGTGAGATGAAAGAGCCGACTGCCACATTCCAAACTTTGCCGGATAATCCGGAGGCCTATACGACCAAGACGACTCCACCGGGCCTCCGGCAGATCATCGGGTGTGTATATGAGGAAGGGTTGAATGCCTGCGTAAAGAATATCGTATCCCTGTTCGCCAACCTGACGGCCTATAACACGGCCCGGGAGATCGTGCGTTATTATTATACGTTAGGGATCTTAACCGATATCTCCCGGCAAATCGCCTCTTACCGGGAAGAAAAGAATGTGATGCTGATCGCCGATACGACCGAGTTGCTGAATAAGGTCATCAGTGGCAGCGACGCCCCCTTTATCTACGAGAAGACGGGTACGCACGTAGATCATTATATGATCGATGAGTTCCAAGATACCAGCGGCATGCAGTGGAATAATTTCCGGCCCTTGGTGGAGGAGAGTCTGGCGAATGGTAGGGCGAACTTGATCGTTGGCGATGTGAAGCAAAGTATTTATCGTTTCCGTAACTCGGATTGGAAGCTATTGGACGAGCAAGTCCGCAGGGATTTCGAGGAGGAACAGGTCCGTGAGGAAACCCTGATGGATAATTGGCGAAGCTGCCGCCATATCGTGGAGTTTAATAACGGGTTCTTCACCACCGCTCCGGCAATCCTGCAAGATCTATATAATGAAGCGTTGAAAACCTCCTCATTAAACGAGGAAGAACGCACGGCCTTTTTCACGAAGATCATGACCGCTTATGATAAGAGCATTCAGCGTGTCCCTCCCCCTTTCCAGAAGAAGGACGGACATGTACGGATCGATTTCTTGTCCGGCGATGAGGAGAAGAAGTGGGAGCAAGAGGCGATGGAGCGCTTGCCGGCTACCTTGGAGCGCTTGCAGGATAACGGTTACGCGCTAAAAGACATCGCCATACTCGTGCGTACCAATCAAGAAGGCGCTTTAGTGGCTGATACGTTGCTAGCCTATAAGGAAGAGCATCCGTCCGACCGGTACAATTACGATATCATCTCCGATGATGCTCTGTTTGTGGGTAGTTCTCCGGCGGTCCGTTTCCTGATCGCCGTATTGCGCTATTTGCGAAATCCGGAGGACCAGACGAACAGGAAATTGGCGATGTATGCCTATCAAGTATTAACCGGAAAATTCGGGGAGAGCGAGGCGGATAAGTCTGTTTCTCAAAACCTTCAGTCTATTTCCCGGCAATCCTTGTACGAGGTAACCGAAGGGCTCTTCCGTAACTTCTCCGCTTACTTCCCGGAAACGGAACAGGTATTCGTGCAAGCCTTTCTGGATATGGTTTCCGAGTACGCCCAAAAAGAAAGCGCGGATTTGAACCGTTTCTTGAGATGGTGGGACGAGACCGGTTATCGAAAGACGATCGCTACCCCGGATGGGCAAAACGCTATCCGCATCTTGACCGTACATAAATCCAAGGGCTTAGGTTTTAAGGTCGTTATCATTCCTTTCGGGGACTGGGAGATCGACCATAAGCCGACAAAGCCCGTTATCCTTTGGTGCCACCCGGAGAAGAAGCCGTTTGACCGCCTGCACTTAGTTCCTGTCCGTTACGGACAGATCCTGAGTAGCACGATTTTCGCCAAGGATTATTTCAAGGAGCGCTTGCATGCTTTCATCGATAACTTGAACACCTTATACGTCGCTTTTACCCGTTCGAAAGAAGAACTGATCGTATTCTCCCCCCGTCCGAGGAAGATCAACAAGGAAGGTAAGGTTGAGAAGATAACTTCCATCGCCGATCTATTGTGGGCGGGGGTGGAGACGGATATCGAGGATGATACCTTTGAAAGGGGCGAATGGTGGCATCCAGCTTCGGGTAGAACGGCAGAAGATACCCTGGAGGAAATCCCCATGAGCCGCCTGTATTCCGTTTCCCCGGATGATCGTTTACAATTACGCCTGCATGGGAAAGGATTCTTTTTCGATAATGCCAGGCGGAAGCACGGTACCTTGATGCATGAGGTATTGAGCCGGATACGTACGCCGAAAGATATTCCCGCTTCGGTCGAAAGTTATCGGTTAGCCGGGGTGATTAACCGGGAGGAAGCGGCGGAGTTGATCAGCCGTCTGGAAGAATTATTGCAAGCGGAGGAGGTAAAGGCTTGGTATGATGGTTCCGCCCGTGTCTTGAATGAAGTGGATATCCTGTTCGGTAAAGGCTTGTCTAAACGCCCGGACCGGGTGATGATAAAAGATAACAAGGTAATTGTCGTGGATTATAAATTTGGCGAACGGCAAGATAAGCGCCATCCTAATCAGGTAAGAAATTACCTGCAATTAATTCGTAAAATGGGTTTCGAGCGGGTCGATGGATACCTTTGGTACGTAGAGTTAGGCAAAATAGAGGCAGTGAATAAGTGATATATTTTTGATATTCGGTAAAAATGAATATTTTTGCAGATTCTTAGTATAAAACGATACAGTCAAAGAAGAATGAAAGTACATAAAGAAGGAACCGGTTTACTGCTTACGTTGTTTACAATATTATTTATTGTGAATATAACTTTGTACCATACGGTAGGTAAGGGTATGCTGTTTTATTCTGTCGCTTTTGTTTCTACCGTATTGTTCCTATTGGTATTAAACTTCTTCCGTAGTCCTTTCCGTCGGTTTCCTTATGATTCGGAAGGCTTGGTGATCGCTCCCGCCGACGGTACGATCGTTGCCATCGAGGAAGTGATGGAGAACGAGATCCTTCATAAGAAGTGCCTACAGATATCTATCTTTATGTCTATCTTCAACGTACATGCCAATTGGTATCCGGTGGACGGTACTATTAAAAAGGTGGCACATCACAATGGAAACTTCATGAAAGCCTGGCTGCCGAAAGCCAGTACGGAGAACGAGCGTTCTACGGTGGTAATCGAAACTCCGGAAGGAGTGGAAGTGCTTACCCGCCAAATCGCCGGAGCTGTGGCACGCCGTATCGTCACCTATGCAGAGGTAGGCGAAGAATGTTATATTGACGAACATATGGGATTCATCAAGTTCGGTTCCCGCGTGGACGTATATTTACCCATCGGCACGGAAGTCTGTGTCACTATGGGACAATTAACAACCGGTAACCAAACAGTTATCGCCAAACTCAAATAATCCTGTCACAATGACGAACGTTATTAAAAAAAATATTCCGAATACCGTAACCTGCCTGAACCTTTTCTCCGGTTGTATTGCTTGTGTCATGGCTTTTGAAGCCCATTATGAACTAGCATTACTATTCATTATTCTAAGCTCCGTATTCGATTTTTTCGACGGAATGTTGGCACGTGCGCTTAATGCACACTCCATCATTGGAAAAGATTTGGATTCATTGGCGGATGATGTCAGTTTCGGTTTTGCTCCCTCAGCGATTGTATTCTCTCTGTTCAAAGAGATGTACTATCCGGCAAGCATGGAATTTATCGCTCC
>OGZG01002300.1_pt1 | contig 13146 bp, 6 predicted proteins | sample 1576781 | NCBI WGS metagenome assembly OGZG01 (sample SAMEA3541502, study PRJEB24748) | human gut metagenome | biome: human gut; feature: human-associated habitat; material: faeces | place: China | collected 2012 | reverse complement strand
TCCTTCTGCTCCTTGTGCAGCAGTTTGAAGGGGTCGCTCATGGCTTCGAGCACGGCCTTGGCGCCGAGGTACGAGCCGCCGATGCCGATGCAGACGACCACGTCGGCCTTCGAGCGCAGTTTCGCAGCCTCCTTCCGGATGGCGTCGATCTCGTTCTCCGAAATCGAGGAGGGGAGGTGCACCCAACCCAGAAAATCGTTGCCGGCGCCTTTGCCCGAATGCAGCAGGGCATTGGCGGCCTGCGCTTTGGCCTCGATGTCGGCGGAAATTTCAATGCCCGTCTTGGCAATGTCCAATTTCACATTTTTCATCATATCGCTAACTAAATTAATTTGGTTGTCAGTTCCTGCATGCACCTGCGCGCCGAGGCGCCCTCGTAGAGCACCCGGTAAACCATGTCGGCGATGGGCATGTCGACCCGGTGGCGGAAGTTGATGTGACGGATGCAGTCGGCCGCGAAATAGCCCTCGGCGACCATCGTCATCTCGTTCAGGGCGCTCTTGACGGTACAGCCGTGGCCGATGAGCAGCCCCAGCCGGCGGTTGCGGCTGTAAGTCGAATAGCACGCAACTGGATCGGCCGCAGCCACGGTGCCGAGATCAACTTTGCCACCACCGCCGGCGATACCCTGACCGTCTACACCACCCGCGCGGATACGCTGTTCGGCGCGACCTACATGGTCATCAGCCCCGAGCATGCCTTCATCAAGAAGTGGGTCGATGCGGGCCTGATCAAGAACGCCGACGCCGTTGCCGCCTATCAGGAGGAGGCCGCCCGCAAGTCTGACTTCGAGCGCACCGAGCTGAATAAGAACAAGACCGGTGTCGTCATTGAGGGCGTCAAGGGCATCAACCCCGTCAACGGCAAGGAAATCCCCATCTTCATCTCCGACTATGTTCTGGCAACCTACGGCACCGGCGCCATCATGGCCGTGCCTGCCCACGACACCCGCGACTGGGAGTTTGCCAAGAAGTTCGGCCTGCCCATCATCGAGGTCGTCAAGGGCAATACCCCCAGTGACCTTGACAAGGAGGCATTCACCGATGTGGCCACCGGCACGCTGGTCAACTCTGATTTCCTGAACGGCCTGTCTGTCGAGGACGCCAAGAATAAGATGTACGCATGGCTGGAGGAGAACGGCAAGGGCCACAAGCAGGTGAACTTCAAGCTGCGTGACTGGGTGTTCAGCCGTCAGCGCTACTGGGGCGAGCCTATCCCCATGGTGTACTGCGACAAGTGCGGCTGGGTGCCCCTGCCTGAGAGCGAGCTGCCCCTGCGCCTGCCCGAGATCAAGGACTTTGAGCCGGGCGAGAACGGCGAAAGCCCGCTGGCCCGCCATACCGAGTGGGTCAACACCACCTGCCCCTGCTGCGGTGCCCCCGCCAAGCGCGAGACTGACACGATGCCCCAGTGGGCCGGCTCGAGCTGGTATTTCCTGCGCTACTGCGACCCCCACAACAAGGAGGCGCTGGCCAGCAAGGAGGCGCTCGAGTATTGGAGCCCTGTGGACTGGTACAACGGCGGCATGGAGCATACCACCCTGCACCTGCTGTACAGCCGCTTCTGGCATAAATTCCTGTATGACCTCGGCGTAGTGCCCACCAAGGAGCCGTACCAGAAGCGTACCTCCCACGGCATGATTCTGGGCCTGAACCCCCATGCGTTTGAGAACCAGCCCGATGCCGAGCGCAAGCGCCTGCTGGCCGAGTATGGCGATGAGAAGGGCGCCCGCAAGGCCCTTGTCGAGAAGTACGGCGAGATGGCCGAGCATCCCATCGTCAAGATGTCGAAGTCGCTGGGCAATGTCGTCAACCCGGACGATGTCGTGGCCGAGTACGGTGCCGACACCCTGCGCCTGTATGAGATGTTTATCGGCGACTTTGAGAAGGCCGCCCCGTGGAACACCTCCTCCATCAAGGGCTGCAAGCGCTTCCTCGATAAGATCTGGTCGATGAGCGAGAAGCTCGTTCCCGGCGAGGGCGTCCGCCCCGAGCTGGAGGCCGTTGCCAACCGCACCATCAAGAAGGTCGGCGAGGATATTGACGCCCTCAAGGCCAACACGGCCATTGCCCAGCTGATGATCTATGTCAACGCGCTGAGCGATCAGGGGGGTGCGACCAAGGCTGAGTACGAGCTGCTGCTGCAGCTGCTGAACCCGTTTGCGCCCCACATGACCGAGGAGCTGTGGCAGCAGCTGGGCCACACCGAGCAGCTGGCCTACTACCCGTGGCCTGTCTACGATGAGGCCAAGTGTGTTGAGCAGACGATTGAGATCGCCGTGCAGGTCAACGGCAAGGTCAAGGCGCGCATCAAGGTGCCCGCCGCCATCGAGAGCGCGGACGCCATCGCCGCCGCCAAGGCCGAGCCCGCCGTAGCCGAAGCCATCGCCGGCAAGACCATTGCCAAGGAGATCTACGTCAAGGGCAAGCTGGTCAATATCGCGGTCAAAGGCTGATTTATAACATGAACCCAAGGCAGAGTGAAAGCTCTGCCTTTTTTGTTTGCAAAATAAAAACAGTGCTGTCCCACAATTTTTCAACTCAAAAAATGTGCAACTTGCCAAAAAACACAGAAAAATCGTCAGATTTCCATAAACCACTTGCTAAAATCAACGGGGGGGTATACTTATATAGTATAAAAATATCCTGGACGCTTCTGCCTGGGGAAAAGAGAGGATACCGGATGAAGAGAAAAACAAAGCGTTTCCCGGCACTTTTGCTGGCGGCAGTCATGGCTTTTGGCCTGTGTACATCTGCCTTTGCGGAAACTGCCACGCCGGAGACGGCGGCTGTCTCGAACACGCAGTCTGAACCGGCAGTGGTTGAGCAGACGGCGGAGGAAGAGTGCGCCCCCGCCGTGCTGAACGAAGTCGAAAACCCGGCGGCTGACTTTATGATTACAAGCTGGGACGACCAGGGTAACACCACGATGGGAGAGCGCATCCACTGCGCCACCGTGCAGGAAGCCATCAATCTGGCGGTTGAGGCTGGTAAGACTGCCGACCCTATGCACAGCATGCCGAACGTCTACTTAATGCGTGATGTGACCGAAAGTATCACGGTGCCCCAGAGTGAATGGCAGCTGTGGCTGGACCTCAACACCCACAATCTGACAGCGGCCAACGGCCCGGCCATCACCCTGGAAAAGAACGCACAGCTGGGCATCCGCAGCTGGCAGGGCCAGACGGTAGTAGCAGGCGGCAGCAATAGCGCAATTGTCTGCGGTGATAACAGCACCCTTATGATTAGAGGGGGCATCTTTACCGCGGATACCGACATCATCCAGGAAGGAAACATCTGCAATATCTTGCTCTACGGTGGTAATTTCAACAAAAAGCTGCCCGATTCTATGATTCCCCAGGGCTATGAGCAGGTCGAACGCGGCGGTATGTACACGGTGCGTCAGGCTACGTCGGCAATCGCTCGCGTTGAAGGTAAGCCGCAATGGACGGAGTACACCAGCGTGCAGGAAGCCATCAACGCCGCCATCGCGGAGGCTAACACCGATGGCTACCGCAGCGTGCGCCTGATGACTAATGTGACCGAGAGTATTACGATAGAGGGATTGGCGGCAAACTTGTCCATTGATTTGGACGGTTGGACACTGACCGCTAAAGACGGAAAGCCTGCCATCACGGCTGGTGCAATTTCCGGCGAGGGACGAGTTTTTATTGAAGATAGCTCTGCTACAGGTACGGTCAACGGTGGAGATTCCAGTGCTATCATCGTCAAGGAAACGAATGATGACAACAGTGCAAACCTCAATATCAACGGAGGTAAATTTGTTTCCGACACTGCTCCGGTTTTGGTCGTCAATGGCAAGGCTTACATCACCGGCGGCAATTTTGTGGGTGCTACAGGCCAGCCGATAGTTCAGTACGGTACGACCCGGGCACGTTCAGAAAATTACGCCCCCAACGGTTGTGTCAAGATTGGCGGCGGTACATGGCTTGCGGCAACAGATGGCAGTCTGCTGGCTGTCCAGCCCGGCATCGGCAACACCGGCTACGCTTGGTGTGATGTGATCGAAGGACAGTCCCAGTATGGCAAAACCCTGCCTACTTGCTATGGTAAACTTGGCGATGCCGAAACTGTGAACAATGGCGTGGGCATTATGGCTGGAAGCTTTGACTGTAAAGTACCAGCAAGATGCCTGGCAAGAGGTTACGTGCAGACCCAGGAAGACGGCATGTACGTCGTGCGCTATGCCGGACCGGTTGCTGCGGCAGGCGGTACGTCTTACGATAGCGTGCAGGACGCTGTGTACATGAAGGGCCAGAATGGCGAAACCGTCAAGCTGCTGCGTGATACGTCTGAAAATGTGTTCATCAACATGGATACGAACGTTACGATTGATCTGGATGGTCATACCATCACCCAGATGTCGGACGGCCAACTGGGTGCTGTTATCAACAACAATGGTACGTTGACCATCCGTGGTGGCGGTACCCTGGTCGGCACGCTGGCAATGTACCATGACAATGCCGTGACATACCTGGAAAGCCGTGACCAGCTGCAAGGCGGCCTCGCAGATGGTGTTGCCTTTATGAAGGACAAAGTCAACGGTATGTATGCGGTCATGACGTACTCTGTCGAGACGGCGACCCAGCTGACCAATGCAATTGACACGGCAGATACGGCAGTGAAGAGCTTCTACGGCAGCACGCAGCAGCTCTCTGCACTGACGGCGGCCCAGGTGAAGAACGCCAACAAGATGACGGCGAAAGAAAAGCAACTGGTTGAAGATGCTTACACTGCCCTGATGAATCTGGATCAGACCGCTGTACAGCGTGTACTGGCAACCGAAAACTACGCGGCGCTGGAAGCCAGCCGTCAGATCGTGCTGGATTTGTATACCGCCTGCAGCAATACTGAGATTGACACTGAAAAGAAGGATGTTTTCTCTGAAGTGGATGCATCCAAGGCAGAGAAACCTGAGACGGATGCAACAGTCCCCGCTGATAAGCAGCCTACCGCTGAAGATGCGAAGAAAGCTGTGGAGAAGATTATCGCAGAAGTTACGGCCAATGAGACGGTCAATGACTTCAAGGGCAACGGCCTGACGCAGATTGCGGATTTGACCAAGATTCCGGAGGCGGCTTCTGCCGGCAGACTGACTTTCTCGGTTCAGGTTTCCCTGCAGAAAGTTGAATTGGATGCTCAGGTTATTAAAGATTCTAATGGCATTGTGACGGAGGTCAAGCTGCCCGGTAAGACGCTGGTCTTCAATGTGGAGCCGATGGTCTCTGTGGATGGTGCTGCAGCGGTCAAGCTGGAAAACAACCAGCTGAATGGCGGGGCTGTCAAGGTTCGTCTGCCGATTCCCAAGGATGTTGCAGACAAGTATGCCAAGGTCGTTCATGAGGGCGACACAGACCGCTATGTGACCATCTGCACGGCAGAGAACGGTGATAAGTACATCGAGTTTACGACGACACATTTCAGTGCATTTACTGTGAGCTTTACCAACGAACTGCCCGTGGTTGAGCCGGAACAGCCCGCACAGCCCAGTCAGCCTGCGGCCTCGATCGAGAGCAGCACGAGCAATGCCGCACAGAGCACACCTGCTCCGGCACTTAAGCAGGACGACTTCGCCTATTACACCTGCAAGGCTTGCGGTTACCACGATTGGACAGCCGTTGACGGTGGTTACAAGTGTGACCACTGCGGTTACATGGAGAGCGTGAAGCAGATTGCAGGTTATCCCAATGTCAAGGGCAAGGCTGAGGTTGGCAAGACCGCCGCGGCCAAGGCACAGGTTGCCGCCAAGACGATGTCCGCCATCCCGCAGACGTCCGACGACATGCCTGTCACCGCGCTGGCCGCTATTGCCCTCGCTGCCCTGTTCGGCTTGGGTGTGACCGTTGTCATGAAGCGCAAGCACGAGTAAAATAACCGATTGATAAATCCCGCCCGGGCCACGGGCGGGATTTTTGTGTGCCGCCCGTTCGTCATATCCATTGTTTACAAAAGTGTAAAACTACGCTATAATAAAACCAACAAATACTTTGACGAAAGCAGGTCACACCATGCTCATCAGTCTGATCGTACCCTGTTACAATGAAGAAGAAGCGATGCCGCTTTTTTATAAAGAAGCCTCCCGCGTGGCGGCGGAGATGAAAACCAGCCACGGCGCGAATTTTGAATTCATCTTTGTGGATGACGGCTCCCGCGACGGCACGCTGCGCGTCGCGCGCGAACTGCACGCCCAAGACCCCCGCGTGCGCTATGTCTCGTTCAGCCGCAACTTCGGCAAGGAGGCCGGCATCTACGCCGGCCTGCAGGCGGCCAGGGGCGATTATGTCGCCACGATGGATGCCGATCTGCAGGACCCGCCTGCGCTGCTGCCGCAGATGCTGGACACGCTGCTGACCGGCGAGTACGACTGCGCCGCCACCCGCCGCACGACCCGCAAGGGCGAGCCGCCGCTGCGCAGCTGGTTCGCCCGCAAGTTTTACCAGATCATCAACAAGATGTCCGACACGGAGATCGTCGATGGCGCGCGCGATTTCCGCCTGATGAGCCGCAAGATGACCAATGCCGTGCTGAGCATGGCCGAGTACAACCGGTTCAGCAAGGGCATTTTCAGCTGGGTCGGCTTTAAGACCAAATGGTTCGACTACGAGAACATCGAGCGCGTGGCCGGCACGACCAAGTGGAATTTCTGGGGCCTGTTCAAATACTCCATCGAGGGTATTGTCGGCTTCTCCACCACGCCGCTGCTGATGGCGGCGGGCGTGGGCGTTCTGTTCTGCCTGCTGGCGTTCATCGGCATTATTTTTGTCATTGTCCGGGCGCTGATGTTCGGCGACCCGACCTCCGGCTGGCCGAGCCTTGTCTGCATCATTCTGCTGTGCAGCGGCGTCCAGCTGTTCTGCACCGGCATCGTGGGCGAATATCTGGCCAAAACCTATCTGGAGGTTAAGCACCGTCCTATCTACATCGTGGCCGAGACCGAAGAGGATAAAAAATAAACGATGGACTGGCAGAAAAAAGTAAGCCTGTGGTGGGCCAAAAACTTCCGCCCGCTGGTCGTGGCGCTGCTGGTCGGCTGCGGCGTACATTACACGATCTACGCTAACCAGCTGGGCACGATGGATGCCGTACACATCGGCGCACTGTACATTGCCGACGGCTGGCCCGAGCACCTGTATTGGGAAACCGAGCAGGGCCGTTGGGCACTGCGCCTGGTGGATATGCTGCGCGGCGGCATCAACCAGCCTGCACTTTCTGCATTGCTGATGCTGTTCCTCTACGCGCTGGCGGGTGTGCTGCTGACGGATTTGTTCGGCGTGCGCAGCCGCACGGCAAAATATCTGATTCCCCTCACGCTGGTCTGTGCGCCCTATGTGGCGGAGATCGAGTTTTTCCACTATTGCAGCGTGTCCTATGCGCTGTCCTTCCAGCTGGCTGTGCTGGCGGTGCAGTCCGCTGTCTGCGGTCTACGCTTTGCCTGGCTGGCGGGCACGGTCTGTATGGCGTTCTCGCTGGGTATGTACCAGGCCAACCTGGGTACGGCGGCAGGATTGTGCGTCATGCTGCTGATTCTGGCGGTTCTGCGCCGCCCCGGCGCGTGGAAAGCCACCGGCCTGACCGCTCTGCGTATGGTGCTGATGGGCGGCAGCGGCGCGGTGCTGTATATGCTGATTTTAAAGGTGTTCCTGCGGCTGTACGATGTGGGCCTGTCCGGTGTGAACGGCATCAACGCTGTGGGGCTGGACACGCTGCGCAGTCTGCCGCTGGGCCTGAAAAACGCCTACTTTGATTTTTACGCCTACTTCTTCACCCACGGCATTGCCCAAAACCACTATGGGCAGATCGCAGGCTACCTGCTGCTGTTTGTGCTGGCGGCACTGGCCGGGCTGCGGTGGCTCGTCGTGCTGCATGACCGTAAGGCCGCCGCTGCGGCGGTGGTACTGGTGGCCCTGCTGCCCGCCGCAGCCAATGTGACCGACGTTATCAACACCGGGGCCACTGTGGCGCTGCGGATGGCGGGCTCGCTGGCCATCGTGGTGCCGTTTGCCATCGCCGTGATCGATGCGGCTCCCGCACTGACGGAACGGGCGTTCTCCTTGGGGATGGCGCTCTGCACGGCGTTCTGTGCGGTGCTGCTGCGTGGGTTTGCCGTGCAGGTCAACAACGACGCGGCGGTCATGCTGAAACAAAAGACCACCGTTGTGAACCTCGCCAACCGCCTGTGTACCCGGCTGGAAGAAAACGCCGACTACCAGAACGGCGCCGAGGTCGTGATTCTGGGTGAGCCGAAGCGCGGCGCGTATCCGGAGGAATCCCCGCTCAAGCCTATGGCCGGGGAATTGGCGCAGTTCGGCCCGCTCTCCTACGACCCGACGTTCAACGCCCACGGCTGGTATGTGCTGGTGTGGGACGAGCTGGGCGTCCAGCTCAACGAATGCGCGGACGAGACTGTCCGTGCCATCAGCAATTCCGATGCGTTCAAGGCCATGCCCAACTACCCGGCAGATGGCTGTATCCAGACCATCGACGGCGTTGTCACGCTGAAGGTGGCAGATTTTCCGTTTTGAGAGCTGATAATGATGCGTGATATGACCAAGGGTGCCCCGCTGGGGCACCTCTTTCTGTATGCGGTGCCGCTGCTGCTGGGGAACTGGCTGCAGCTGGCGTACAATGCGGTGGATTCCATCATTGCGGGGCGGTTCATCGGGCAGGATGCGCTGGCTGCCGAGGGCGTGGCCGGGCCGGTCATGAACCTTGTGATCCTTGCGATCAGCGGCCTGTGCATCGGCGCGGGCGTGCTGATGAGCGAGGCGTTCGGCGCGGGGGAGACGGCGCGCCTTAAGGAGACGCTGGCCACAACGCTGCTGTTCGGCGCCCTGCTCTGCTGCGGTGCGGCTGCGGCGGGCTGTCTGCTGACGCCGTGGATACTGGCAACAGCCGTACCGTCATCGATTTTTGAGATCACGGGTGTCTACCTGCGCATCACATTTCTGGGGGCGCCGTTCACCTTCTTCTACAACGCGCTCGCGGCGGGGCTGAAAAGTGTGGGCGACAGCAAAACGCCGCTGAAATTCCTTGCCTTCTCGGCAGTGCTGAATGCCGTGCTGGATTTCGTCCTGATCGGCGGGCTGGGCTTCGGCATCGTGTGCAGTGCAGTCACGACCGTGGTGGCCGAGGCTGCCAGCGCCGTGATGGCCGCTGTTTACATGGCCTGCCGCGTGCCGGAGCTTTGCCCCGAGCGCGGCCAGTGGCGCATCCGCCGCGCACTGCTCGGCCCGATCCTGCGCTATGGCTCGGTGACGGCCCTGCAGCAGGCGGTGCAGCCGATCTGCAAGGTGCTGATTCAAGGGCAGGTCAACGCGCTGGGCGTTGGCTCCATCGCGGCGTTCAACGCAGTGACGCGGGTGGATGATTTCGCCTTCACGCCGGAGCAGAGCATCGCCACGGCCATCACGACCTACATTGCGCAGAACCGCGGCGCAAGGCAGCCTGAACGCATCCGCCGCGGCTTTGCGGTGGGGCTGCGGCTTGAGCTTGGCTACTGGCTGCTGGTGGGCTGCGTGACACTGACGCTGCGCCGGCCGATCCTCTCGCTGTTTGTGGCGGGGGAGGGCGCGGACGAGGTCATTGCGCTGGGTAGCCGCTACCTTGGGTATATGGCGCTGCTCTACGCGCTGCCCGCCCTGACGAACAGCCTGCAGGGCTTTTACCGCGGCATGGGTAAGATGACGACCACCCTGATCGGAACCTGCCTGCAGGCGGGTCTGCGGGCCGCTGCGGCCGCTGTGCTGGCCCCGCGCGTGGGGCTGACGGGCATCGCGTTTGCCTGCGCCTTCGGCTGGTGCGTCATGCTGGCGTTTGAGGTGCCATACTATTTTTGGACATGCAGGGAGTGGAACTTGTATAAGGCTTCCCCCTCGGGGGAAGCTGGCAGCGGCCCCGTCCGCTGACTGATGAGGGCAGAGTTATTGAGACATCCCGTCAAATGGTCGATTCCGGTAACTTTGCCCTCATCCGACCCTGCGGGGCCACCTTCCCCCGAGGGGGAAGGCAAAGAACGGCGGTCAGGGAACTGGCCGCCGCTTTTTTATTCTGTAAAATTTCCCCAATATCTGCTGCGGCTGATTGTAATTTCTTCGACAAAATGCTACACTAATAATAGCTATCCCTGCATAAAATCTACCCGGAGAGAGGTAAACCGCCGTGCCAGAAGAACGCAAAGTCTACCGCAGCCCCGCCCGCGCTGCCACCAAGGCCAGACCGGCCCAAACGGCGGCACCGCGCCCGCCGCAGCCGCCCCAAAAACCAAAGCGCCGCAGTGCAAAACGCCGCCGCAGCCGTATTGTGCTGGGGCTGTGTCTGCTCTGCCTGGCGGTCGTGCTGGTGGTGTCCGTTGTGATGGTGCGCTGCACGGCGGAGCCCGGCGGCCCGGCCGAGGCTGACTTCGGCACGCCTGCCGCCGCATGGCAGAAAAACGAACTGGGCTACTACTTCAACGCCAGCGGCGGGGCGATCCCGGCGGCGGTGCTGAAGGGTATGGATGTCTCCAAATTTCAGGGAGAGGTCAACTGGGAGACCGCCAAGGCGGCCGGTATCGACTTTGCAATCATCCGCTGCGGCTTCGGCGGTGAGTGGGACGGCGCCGAGGAAAACTGGGCGCAGGATGACCCGCAGTGGCGGCGCAATGCCGATGAATGTACCCGGCTGGGCATCCCATTCGGCACCTATCTCTACTCCTACGCAACGACGGTGGAGGAGGCCCGCAGCGAGGCCGACCATGTGGCGCGGCTGCTGGGCCTGACCGCGCCCCCGCAGGAGGGGCTGGACGACTACACCGCCAGCCCGTACCGGCTGAGCTACCCCGTCTACTATGATCTGGAGGATAAATACATCAGCGGCGTTTTCCCGTCCGAGATGGCCGAGATCACAAAGGCGTTCTTCGACCGCCTGCAGGAGCATGGCTACACCGGTGAGCAGGGCGTCTATGCCTCGCTGAACTGGGTGCGCGCGCGCTTCAGCGACCCCGGGTTTGACCCGTGGCGCGACAACCTCTGGATCGCCCGCTTCTCTGACGAGCTGGGCTATGCCGGCACCTACGACATGTGGCAGTCCACCTACAGTGCCCCCGGCGCGGACTACGGCGTGCAGAGCGAGACGGTGGACCTTGATTTCGTCATGCGGCCGTTTACTTTTACCGGCGTGAGCGCCTGCAACGGCAAGACTGCCGCGCCGGTGCTGCAAAACGATACCCGCACCGATGAGCTGCACATGGACGGCAAGGACGCCTACGCCACCCTTGAGACGAACGAACCTGACGGGGAGGCGGGCGGCCGCAGGGTCTACTGGACAACAAGCGATAAGAGCGTTGCCACGGTGGACAAAAACGGCACGGTCCGCGCCCGCACCGACAGCGGCGAGTGTACGATCACGGCCACGCTGGCCGACGGCACCGAGAGCCGCACCTGCCTTGTGCGGGTGGGGGACATCACGGTCCCGATCTTTGCCACGGCGGGGCTGCGGGGGGACCGCACCACGCTGGCGGACGCCGCCGCGCTGAAGGCCTCCACCCCGGATTCGATCCTGCTGGACGCGGGCGATGCCCTGCACGGCACCCAAAGCGCCAGCCTGACCGGCGGCATGGATATGCTGTCGGCCTTCTCGGCGGCCGGGTATGACCTGCAGGCAATGGCGCTGAACGACTTTGCCTACGGCACGACCCGCCTTGTCAGCGATGCCAACATGGGCAGCGGCCCCTCGCTTGCCTCCAACCTGCTGAACAACGAGGCCACCGCCGTATTTTACCGCTCCACCAGCTGGAACCGCAACCGCGTTACGAACGGCATGTACACGATCGTGGAGCGCGCGGGGTACAAGATCGGCTTCTTTGCGCTGAATGACCCGGCGCAGGCTGCCGGGATCTCGGCGGCCAACGGCGAGTTTATCACGGCCCGCGACTGGACCGATACCGCCAACGAGCAGATCGCGGCGCTGCAGAACGCCGGGTGTGATGCCATTATTGCGATTGCGGCCACCGCGCCCGGGGGCGACTGGCAGAAGGCGCTGCTGAACAGCGGCGTGACCGCCATCATTGACGGCACCGCCGCCGAAAACGGCACGAATGTGCTGGGGGCGGCGCAGGGGCTTGGCGGCATAGCCCGGCTGGATCTGGTGTTCACCCAAGGCGGCGGCTGCCGCGCCGTGCTGCAGAGCGCAGTGACGGCCGAGGCGATGGAGAGCAGCCGCAGCACCTGGCTTGAGATGGCCGCGGCGCAGGCCCAGACCGATACCGCCGCCGATACCGCCGACCCCGGCAAGGATACCGCCGCTGCGGGCGGCAAGGACACTGCTGCCCCCACCGAGACGGCGGACGCAGCCCGGCAGGCCGGTGCAGATGCCTATGTCTACGCGGCGGCCAAGATCGCCGCGCTGGACGCCGATGACCAGAGCATCCTCTACACGCCGCTTTTCACCTACGCGGAAAACCCGGACGCGAGCCGGACGATCAGCTTCGGCAACTATCTGGCGGCGCTCTACGCCGAGGCTGTGGCCAACGATACAGCCAGCGGTCTGCCGGAGGGGGCTGCGGTTGAGGCTCTCGCAGGCGGTGTGACCGAGCCGGAGTACGGCGAGATCACCCGCGGCGATCTGATGGCAGCGCTGCCCGCCACCGCGCGCATCCAGCTTGTCAGCATCCCCGCCGATGCCGCCAAGACACTGGCGGACAGCGGCAGCGTGAGCCGCGTCTACCAGAGCAGCCTGACCGAGTACACGCCGGCAGGGGACACCGCCTACATCGTCACCGACACGGCCACGCTGGCAGCGCTGAACGCGGACTACACCGTCCTGCGGGATTACGGCGATGTATTCTGGGCTGTGCGCATGAACATTAATGATCTGACGAACAATTTCAATGATGACTTTGTCCTGCCCGAGGCCCCGCAGTACGGCGTGGGGCGCAAAAGTCAAATGTAGGGCGGCCTGTCCTCTGGCCGCCGCACTGTGCCTTTAGAACTCCTTTATCCTTTAGCTGTAGGGGGCGGCGTCCTCGACGCCCCGCGGTCTTGCCTGCAGGTTCTTGGCTGACACCACCGGCCAAAGCCCTCCGGCCTTTGCTTCGCTCGGCCACCTCCCCGCTATGCGAGGAGGCTTTCACGCGGGCGAAGCCCGTGTA
>OGZG01002295.1_pt1 | contig 13155 bp, 7 predicted proteins | sample 1576781 | NCBI WGS metagenome assembly OGZG01 (sample SAMEA3541502, study PRJEB24748) | human gut metagenome | biome: human gut; feature: human-associated habitat; material: faeces | place: China | collected 2012 | reverse complement strand
TTCTCTGCTTTGGTAGCTGCTGGTGCTATGGCTTTCGAGGATGGTTTGAAACTTGTTGCTGCTCGTGCCAATGCTATGCAGAAGGCTTGTGAGGCAAATCCTGGTACAATGGCTGCTATCATCGGTTTGCCAGATGAGAAGGTAGAAGAAATTTGTACTTCTGTAAGCACAGAGGGTAATGTTGTTGTTGCTGCCAACTACAACTGTCCAGGTCAGCTTGTTATCTCAGGTAATGTAGATGCTATCAATGCAGCTTGTGAGCAGTTGAAGGCTGCTGGTGCTAAGCGTGCTTTGCCTTTGAAGGTAGGTGGTGCTTTCCACTCTCCATTGATGCAGCCTGCTAAGGATGAGCTTCAGGCAGCTATTGAGAAGACAACATTCTCTGCTCCTAAGTGTCCTGTATATCAGAATGTAGATGGTAAGCCTCATACTGATCCTGCAGAGATTCAGCAGAATCTTATTGCACAGCTTACAAGTTCTGTACGCTGGACATCTTCTGTTCAGGCTATGATTGCAGATGGTGCTGATGACTTTACTGAGTGCGGTCCAGGTAAGGCTTTACAGGGAATGATTGGTCGCATCGATAAGACTGTTGCAGCTCACGGTATTGCTTAATCGTTTAAAAAAAAATAATCCCACGTTTTATCTTCTTGGCAAAGGCGTTGCCGAGAAGATAAATCGTTTCATTTTTAGTAGAACCGCTAAATGAAGGAAAAAATTGTAATTTATCAAGTTCTCCCGAGGCTCTTCGGTAATAAGAATACCACACGAAAGGAGAACGGAACAATTGAGGAGAATGGTTGCGGCAAACTGAATAATTTTACCGATGATGTGCTGGCTCGCATACATGATATGGGTTTCACTCACATTTGGTTTACTGGAGTTATTCGTCACGCTACCCAAACAAACTACTCATCTTATGGTATTCCTACCCAACACGCAGAGGTGGTGAAAGGAAAGGCAGGCTCTCCATACGCTATAACTGACTATTATGATATTGATCCAGATTTAGCGGAGAATGTAAGCTTGCGAATGACTGAATGGGAACGTCTTATAGACAGAACCCACAAGGCTGGTATGAAGGTCATTATGGACTTCGTGCCTAATCATGTGGCCCGTGAGTATCATTCTATTTGCAAACCAGCAGGTGTACGAGATTTAGGAGACGATGATGATACGAATATGCACTTCTCTACAAAGAATAATTTCTATTATGCCTGGGGTGACTTAGACCTGAATGAAGTCCGTCATTCCAAACCGGCAATGGTTCCTTTTTCCGAAAAGGATTCTAAGATTTTTGAACCATATACAGAAAGTCCGGCTAAGGCTACGGGAAATGATCGTTTTGACAATCGACCAGGTTGTAATGACTGGTATGAGACCGTGAAACTCAACTATGGTGTCGATTATTGTGATGCTGGAGGTAGAAGTTATCACTATGAGCCAGTACCAAGTACATGGGGCAAGATGACAGATATCCTGCTTTATTGGGCAAGCAAGGGCATCGATGGTTTCCGTTGTGATATGGCAGAAATGGTACCTACTGCATTCTGGTCGTATGCTACTCAGATATTGAAAGCTCGTTATCCTCATATTATTGTGATTGGAGAGGTTTATGATCCAAGTCAGTATCGCAATTATGTGAAGTCTGGTTTTGATTATCTATATGATAAGGTGGGTATGTATGATTGTCTGCGTGGAGTAATCCGTGGTGAGCGTCCTGCTGCCAGTATCACTCATGAATGGCAGGAGGTGGATGATATCCGCGAGCACATGCTCTATTTCCTGGAAAATCATGATGAGCAGCGCATCGCCAGCGATTTCTTCTGTGGTAATGCTATGAAGGCGATTCCAGCAGTAGCCATGAGTCTCTTCTTCCAGAAGAATCCTTTCATGCTTTATAGCGGGCAGGAATTTGGCGAGAAGGGTATGGATAAGGAAGGATTCAGTGGCAGAGATGGTCGCACCACGATATTTGATTATTGGAGTCCTGAGACTTTGACGCATGCTTATCAGGAAAATGCAGAGGACGTATATACCCAAGAACAGAAGTATTTGGCAGCCACTTATCGCCAGCTTCTACGTCTCGCCAATGAGGAGAAAGCGATTCGAGAGGGTGAAACCTTTGATTTGATGTATGTGAATCCGGGTTCTGAAGGCTTTGATCCGCGTACCAACTTTGCTTTCCTTCGCAAGAAGGATGATGAGGTGATGCTCATCGTGCTCAATTTCTCTCAAGAGACTCGTCAGTTGCAGGTTTGCATTCCTGGTCACGCCTTCGATTTCTTCCAAATCAAGGAAGAAGAGGTTCTTGTCACAGAACTGTTCTCTGGTGGTAAGAAGAAGGTAGAACTGAAGAAGGATGGCGTGTTCCCAATATCAATGGATGCCAATGGAGTAAGAATTTATAAATTCAATGTCAAGATGGAGGAAATTGATTTCGTATTGAATGAGCACCACAAGGAGGAGTTCCCTCCTGCTCATACGGCTGAGCATCTGCTCAACCAGTTGATGGTTCGCATGTTTGGTTGCGAGCGTAGTCGCAATGCCCATATTGAGCGTAAGAAGAGTAAGATGACTTTTGTTGTCGATCATAAGCCAACTCGTCAGGAGGAAAAGGCGATAGAAACGGAAATGAATCGCTTGATAGAGGAAGATATGCCTGTGACCTATGAGTTTGTGGATCGTGACCATATTCCTGCGAATGTTAAGATTGATCGTTTGCCGGATGATGCAAGTGAAACTTTGCGTCTGGTACGCATTGGTGATTACGATGTTTGTCCATGTATTGGCAAGCATGTACGTTCTACGGCGCAGATTGGTAAGTTTGTATTGCTCGGCACCAATTGGGATGAGCATGCCCATTCATTGCGTATCCGTTTCAAGATCGTGCAGTAGTGATAAAATATAGTAATGATATAATAAAGCAGCAATGGCTATACTTTTCAGTAGTAGCTATTGCTGTTTTTTTCTTATATAGCAAGATGACTTTTTTCTCTTGATATAAATTGTTTATGCACCAGGGAGAATTCTTCGTTCAGCGTCTTTGAATGTCCGTTCAACGACTTTGAACGGCGGTTCAACGTCTTTGAATGTCGGTTCAACGTCGTTGAATAGAAAATTATCCTATAAGAGAGAAACATTTATTGAGGTATAGATGCTTTTCTATGTCTTTTGACATCTTTGTTAGTGTCAGTCTTATCCTATAAATACGTTTCTTTGTCTGTGCTTGTCTGATGGGCACATACGGACCAACTGATGGGCATCGATGGATCAACAGACGAGCACTCACTGCTCGTCACGTGAGCATTGAGTGCCCATAGTATAGAGTGATTTTTGGGCACTTTGTGCAAAAAGAGCATCAAAAGTACGTCATTTATCAGAAAAAATAGAAAGGAAAAAAATAATCTCTTGAAAGCTTGCCAGTCTCATTCCTTTTTATTATTTTTGCAACCATAAATATCAGTATATTGAAGATAAAGGCTGATATAAAGGGTAAATATCATTATAATGATAGATAAATGAATAGAAGATTATGGCAGATTTATATGAATATTCTACTCCAGAGTTGGTACGCTTGCTGGGAATGAGATTCAAAGAATATAGAATGAGATGCAATCTCACCCAGAAAGAGGTTGCCGAGCTTACGGGGCTTGGCTTGACCACCATCCACAAGTTTGAGAATGGAACAGCGGGCAATCTCTCGCTTTCTACTTTTCTCCTCTTGCTGAAGGTGGTGGGTCAGATTGATGCCATCAACGATGTGCTTCCAGAACTACCCCCTTCACCTTATCTGATGAGAAAGGATGAGAAGAAGGCACAGAGAATACGTCATACAAAACGATGATAGATGGATCAGTTCCATAGAGTCAGCGATAAATGCTCATCTCGTATCATGGGGGTTGGAGGATACAGACAACAGTTCTGCTTCTTTTGAGATAGATGGCAAAAGTTGTACAGATGTTCGCATAGAGCAGGCTTACAAAGGCAACTTCCATTTGTATGCAAGCATAGATGGGCGAGACTGTAAGTTTATTATCGGAAAGAACAAGCCTGAATATGCTACGATTCAAGAGACGGGATTGGCGAATCTTCCGGAGACGATGCTCAGAGATTTGGTTGCGAAATATCTGGTGAAATAGAAGAGAAGTGATTATGTTGAGTCTTTATTTCTTTTTATTACCTTTGCAGTTGTCTTGTCGTGGATGGCTGGCATTGAGATGCTGGCTATGAAATGAAAGTCCATGGCTTGGCCTATCATAATAAGAAAGACGTTTGCTTTACGTTTTCTTCTGTTCAATTGAAACGTAGGAAATTTCAAAGGGTGTTCAGATGAAGACAGCGGTGGGCGTCTGCCATAGATAGCTACGAATTCCGGTTTTGAGGATTCATAGCAATCCTACAGCGTTTTTTGTTCTTGCTTGCATCCTATTATTTTTTGTAGCATAATGGTAATGTCTTAATAACAATAGTTAGCCATAAGGCTCTGATAATCGGATACAAAGATAATGCTTTTATTTGAATACTATAAGCTTTTTTCTTCGAAAATTACGCTAAAATCAGCCGAATAGCTAAAAATGAACTATTTATGAGTTTTTCACCTCAACAGAGGTAATGATTTAGCAACAGTTCTAAATTCTGCAATCTGCATACGTTTGCTGCCTAACAACTCTTTTCGGCTGCAAAAATACAAAAAAATAATGAATCTAAGAATTTTATTAAACAAAAAATATCAAACAGAGAAATATGTTGCAAAAAGCACTGTCTTACTAGTGGTCTGTAAAGTCTAAAAGTTGAGTAAAACGTCGTTCGTCACATACTGATGATTGATGAAATATCACACGTGCCTTACTAAACTTTTAGACTTTACAATCTACTAGTTGTTTATTTTGCGAAATACGTATTTACAACATTTGTTGTTGTATTTTGCAATTTTAGCAACTTGTCGGTAAATTCTAAAACTTTAAACTTAACAGAGAAAGTTTTTGTACCCTTTCCTTCTGATGGAAAAATAACATAAAATGTTTCTACGTTTTCCTGCTGTATTAAGTATGGCTTCTCTATAGTATGAGTCTGTCCATTAAAGGAGAAACTAGTTGTGTATGTCGTATCTTTGAATATAAGACTCGAAGTATAAGACTTTCCTTTTGGCAATTGCAACTCCCATTTTTTACCTTTTAAGCTGTCGATTTTAAATGATTGTGCATGAACTAATTGCCCATTTAGGAACAATAGAGAAATAAAAAAATATTTAAAAATCAACTTCATATTTATTTAATTACTTTATACCTGTTAATACTATATTATAATCTTGTAAAATATGTCTGAACAGGGGCGGTAACTCGATTTTTTAGGCGGTTACCGCCCCTGTTCAGACATGTTTTGTTCTTTTTTCAGATGCAGAACTTAGATAATCACTGCCGTTCCGCTGCAAGTTACCATCAGCATGGAGCCGCTGTTACCAACGGTTTCGTAATCCAGGTCGATGCCCACGATGGCGTTGCAGCCTAAGGATGCAGCACGCTGGCTCATCTCCCTGAGTGCAGTATCTTTAGCTTCGCGGAGGGTACTTTCGTAAGAACCGCTTCTTCCGCCAATCACATCACGAATACTGGCAAAGAAATCTTTTACAAAGTTGGTACCAATGATGGTTTCGCCTGTCACAATGCCACGATATTCACGGATAGGGTGACCTTCTATGGTTGGAGTTGTACTCAAAATCATAATTTTTTCCTTTCTTTTTATGTTATTACTCATGTTATCTTATAACTTAGACGATGAAGTGATAGAAAAGGTTACATGGAATTTTAAATTAACTTTTTTATTAATATCATTAAATGTTTTAAAAAGACCATAGAAATCTAAATGTAATTCAATAAAATTTCTATTTGCGTATAAAAATACAGGAAAAACTGACAAAATACGTGCAAAATACAAAAAATAGTAATAAAATGTTTTGCTCGTTTAACTTTATTTGCTATCTTTGTGCCAATTATTAATTTAAAACAAAAGGGACTATGAATTCTAAGAGAAAAAACTACACCATGGTCTTGAATACATCTCTTTTGTGCTTTGCTCTTGCCTCTGGACAAGCAGTCTTTGCTCAAAACAATGTAAACACAAGCCAAAAGGGAGCTGTTCAAGCTCGCCGTACTGCAGTTATTGCCAAAGGCGTCGTCACCGATGACAGCCAGGATCCCCTGCCTGGTGTAAGTGTAAGAGTGAGAGGTACCAAATTGGCAACCGTTACTGACATCAATGGTAAATTCAGTCTTGCCATGCCTGAAATGGAGCCAGGAAAGGCATATTACCTGGAGTTCACTTACCTTGGAATGGAAAAGAAGGTGGTACGTTACCACAATAGCAATTCCATTAATGTGAGTATGATTCCTGCTGCCACAAGTCAATTGAAGGAAGTTGAAGTTGTGGAGACTGGTTATGGCCGTTTGCCTCGTAAGGATATGGTTGGTGCCTTCACCACTTTGAAAGGTGAAGATGTGCTGATGCCTGCCTACCAGACTATCGACCAGATGTTGCAGGGTAAGGTGGCAGGATTGATGGTAGTCAATTCTTCTTCCCGTGTGGGATCTGCTCCTAAGCTTACCATTCGTGGTAAGGCAACTATTCTTGGAAATACCGACCCTCTTTGGGTTGTTGATGGAGTCATCCAGGAAGACCCTATTTCTATCGATGCTACAGCAGCGATGACTACTGATATGAAGGAATTGATAGGTAATCAGGTGTCCTGGCTCAACCCTCAGGATATAGAAAATATTACTGTGTTGAAGGATGCTTCGGCTACTGCCATCTATGGTTCTAAGGCTTCTAATGGTGTGATTGTCATCACGACCAAGAAGGGTTCTGCAGAACGTACCAGTATCCGCTATTCAGCAAACTTCTCTGTCCGTCAACGTCCTAACTACGACTTATTTGATTTTATGAATTCGCAAGAGCGTATTCAGTTCAGTAAGGAGGCGTATGATGCGGGTGTGCGCTATCAGGGTGATCCGCTTCCTCAGATTTATACTTATGAGGGATTGATGGCTATGTTTAACAAGCACATGATTTCCGAGGCCGACTTTATGAAGCAGATGGAAAGATTGGAAACTGTGAATACTGACTGGCTTGATCTCTTGACCCGTAATTCTTTCAGTCATAGTCATAATCTCAGCGTATCTGGTGGTACTCAGAGAGTAACTTATAATGCTTCTTTTGGCTACTCTAATTCTGAAGGTACAGAAATTGGTAATAGTCAAAATCAATTTACAACTCGTCTGAATGTAGGTGTGCAATTCAGTAAGCGAATCCGTGCTTCCTTTAATATTAGCGGTAGTTCACGAAATTCTTACGGCTATAGCGGTGTAAGTCCTCAGTCGTATGCTCTTAATACCAGCCGTGCCGTACCTGCTTTCGAGGAAAATGGTGAACGAGCTTTCTATAAACAATATTATACTTATCAGTTGAACAAGTCCCTTGGTTCCAACAATACTTATGGCTACAATGTCCTCAATGAGATGGATAACAGTTATAGTAAGAACCGCGGTAATACCTTCAATGTGTCTGCAAATATTGATTTCCAGCTTCTTCCTTGGCTTAATTATCAGTTGGTGGGTTCTATGGCTCATAGTTCCAACGATTCTGAAAGTTATAAGGGTGAAAGGACTTCCTACATTGAAACCAACTATCGTGGTTATGGAGTAGGTGAGGCTGAACCTGGTTCTGCTTTGTATAAAGCAGCCCTGTTGCCATTTGGCGGTCAGTTGACCAATAATAATTCCAATATGACTTCGCTTGACATGCAGCATAAGCTGGTAGCAAGCAAGACTTTCAATGAGATTCATCGTGTCAATGGTATGTTTGGTTTTGAGATGCGTTCTTCCAAAACATATGGTAAGGGTACGAATGTCTGGGGTTATGTGCCAGAGCGTGGTGAGAGTTTGATCTCTCCTTCGCTTCCAGAGGATATTGTGCCTATCGGAGGTACACAGTCTATAGGTTGGGGTGCTCTTAGAGGTCTCTTTGAGGGTGGATGGAGTAGTATCAACAATACTTCCAATTACGTATCCTTCTTTGGTACAGCTGCTTACTCTCTGAAGAATCGTTATGTTATGAATATGAATATCCGTTCAGATGCTTCCAACCGTTTCGGACAGGATAAGCGTAAGCAGTTTGATCCTACTTATTCGTTCGGTTTCTCTTGGAAGATAGCAGAAGAGAAGTTTATCAAAGACAACGTGAAGTGGCTTGACCAGCTTAACCTCCGTGCGACATATGGTATTCAGGGAAATGTAGTCAATTCCATCAGTCCGGAATTGATAGCTTCTTATGGTGGTTTGCTTCCTGGTTATAATGAATACTATACCAGCATCGCAAGTCTTCCTAACCCTTATCTGAAGTGGGAACGTACCAAGACTTGGAACCTCGGTCTCGATATGCAAATTTTCAGAGCCGTAACGATGAGTCTTGAGTATTACGGAAGACGTTCTAATGCGATTATCGAGCAAGATGTACCAGAGGAATATGGTATGGGAACATTGAAACTCAATGGTGGTATCATCGTCAACCATGGTCTCGAGTGGACAATGAATATCACTCCTATCAAGACCAAGGACTTAGTAGTAAGTGTTGGATTTAATGCTTCCAAGAACTGGAACAAGACAGAGACGGATGATCGCACAGCCCGTGTTGACCAGTTGACCCATCGTGATTTCGTAGCCGGCAACAGTCAGCGCCCTTTGCGTAAGGGTTATTCTCTCTATTCTTTCTGGGCTTATGATTTTACAGGTCTTGACCATGAGACAGGTCTTCCTACCTTTAGAGGTACTCAGGTAGAGGAGTTTGAAAATCCAGATAAGACAATAGATCCATTGTCATTCTTGGTTTATGCAGGTGAATCAGAGCCTTTCTTTACTGGAGGTATCAATCCTCATGTGCGCTGGAAGGATCTTCAGGTAAGTGCGAGCTTTGCCCTGATTTTGGGTTCTAAGAAACGCCTTCCTAACCCATATTCTACCTTTACTTATGGCAAGATGCCAAGTCCGCTGTCCAACCTCAGCAAGGAATTGTTGAATCGATGGAAGCAGCCTGGTGATGAGCTGCATACCAACATACCTGGTCTCTATACTTCGGTAGCGGATATTCTCAATCTCTATACACCAGATGGCTATTTTACCAATCGTTATGAAATGTGGGCAAATTCAACAGCACGTCTTGTGAGCGGTTCTTTCTTCCGCTGCAATCAGTTGTCTGTGTCTTATTATCTGCCTAAGAAAATCTGTCAGAAGATTCATGCTACAAGCATCTCTTTGAGTGGTAGTACAAACAACCTCTTCGTCATTGCCAGCAAGAAATGGAATGGCTTTGATCCTGAGTTGGGTAACAGTATCCAGCCACGCATTTTCTCTTTCGGACTTAGTGCTTCATTCTAAAAAATGACAATCATGAAAAAAGTTAAATTATATACAATGGTACTCTTGGGAGGCATGCTTATGCTCAATAGTTGCGGTGACTTCCTGGAGCCAAAATCCACAAGTGAGTTTGTTCCAAAGGATGTGCGCTCACTTAATGAAATCTTGTTGGGCGAGGCTTATCCTCGTAACGACATAGGTGGCTTTAATTATTTTCTTACCTTGATGGATGACGACTTAACTGCAACTCTCTATCAATTACCTGAAGATAATTTCAATTACGATATATTGTTGGCTTCCTATACATGGCAGCCGGATATGTTTAATATGATGAAAGAGGCTGGTAGAACCTCTACGGATATGTATTATACATATTATCGTAAACTGAAGGGTGTGAATGCTGTCATTGATTATATTGATACTGTGACAGGTTCAGAAGAAGATATCCATTATGTCCTGGGACAGGCTTATGCGCTCCGTGGCTTTTACTATCTGAACTTAGTGAATATATTTGGTCAGCCATACAATGAGAATCCTGATGCTTTAGGTGTTCCTCTGAAATTAACAAGTGGTGTAGAGGAAAAACCGATGGCTCGCAGTACCGTGAAGGCAGTCTATGACCAAATTGTCAAAGACTTGCTGGAGGCAGAAAGTCAGTTTAAACTTGTTTCTGAGGCAAGACAATGGAAGAAGGATTACCGTGCAAGTCTGCCAATGGTACAACTGCTGCTCTCTCGTACCTATCTTTATATGGAGAACTGGGAAGAGGCTGCCAAGTATGCGAAGTTGGTGATGAACGATTCGCGGTTCAAGTTGCTTGATCTCAATACAGTAGAAATGGAAAAGAATGAATATGGTCAGGTGGCACGTATCTATACCAATTATCATTCTTATGATGAATCTTCTGAGGTCATCTTCCCTTATGGTAAAGTATCGGATTGGGCAGGATGGGTTGAAGAATATTCTACGGAAGACCCAACGACAGGTTTGCCTCGTAAACCTTATTTCCGTGCTTCTGATGAACTGCTCAACAGTTTTGAGGATGGTGACCTTCGTAAGCAGCGTTATATCGTAAGGAAAGAATTCTCTGGTGAACTGCTGCCTTTGGCTATCGGTAAATTGAAGGTCAATAATAGTTATCGACCTACTGGTGGTACAGGTGTATTTGGTAGAAGTCTTCGTCTTTCTGAGGCATATCTCAATTATATGGAAGCAGAAGCAATGCTCGCCAAGACTGGAGTGGATGCTAATGGAAGTCAGGAAGCACTTCAAACTTTGGTAGAATTACGTAGTAAGAGATTTGCTGATAATTATGCTCCAAAGGCAGAGGATGTAGCAGATATTGATAAGTTGGTGGAGTATATACATCAGGAACGCCGTCGTGAACTTTGTTTCGAGAGTCATCGTTGGTATGATTTGCGCCGTTGGGGTATGCCTGAAATCAAGCACGTTTGGTATTCTACACCAACTACCAAGACAACCTATACCCTTCAGGCAAAGGATCCACTTTATACAGTCCCTATACCTGATGTAGCACGAGAATTGAACAATCAGCTGGAGCAGAATCCACTTTGTGCAAAGCGCATAGGTGAGACTTCTGAGTTCACAGTTGATAATACTAACCCGGATAATAATACAGAAGAATGAAAAGATTTATATATATCACAGTTGCGAGCCTCATCACAATGACGGCTTGCACTCCATCCGAAGATCCTATCACTCCATCGGGTAACTACTCCGTTCTTCGTATGGAATTTCCTCAAGGTAACAATTCTTGGGATGAAGATATTAAAGAAATACATGATAAATATGGTGTTTATCTGCTGTATAAGGATATTACTCCTGCCGACTTGAACAGAAAATGGACGGGTATAGGTACGGGAAAACTCTATTATGGCGATGATGTGCCAGGTACAGAAGTGCCTTATTATGTTGATTTCTTTAAGAACAACGTATTCCCTTATGCTTCTACCGAGATGATTCAGAAGAATTTTCCTGTAAAGATTTACTTGCAGAAAGACTTTAGAGGTGTAGATCCTAATCTTGGAGGAGATGATTCTGGCACAGGCGGTACAGGTGGTACAGGTACAGGCGGTACAGGTGGTACAGGCGGTACAGGCACAGGTGGTACAGGTACAGGTGGTACTGGCACTGGTACAGGAACAGACACGGGCACAGGTACAGGCACTGGTACGGGCACAGGTACAGGCACTGGTACGGGAACAGGCACAGGCACTGGTACGGGAACTGGCACAGGTGGTACGGGAACAGGCACAGGCACTGGTACGGGAACAGGTACCGGTACAGATACAGGTAGTACAGAAATTTATATCCCTGATGTAGCTGGCTTTACCCCAACTAAATTTGATGGCTTTGACTATTGGGCAATTAGTTTCTCCAATACGGAATTATATTGGTTGCAGAAACGTGCAGAACTTAAGGATAAGGAGAATAAGACTGATGTAGAAAAGGCGGAATTAGCGAAAGCTAATGAAGCACTGGCTGTAAAGCGATTCAGTTTTATCAATCAGTTCCTTACATCTCAGCGAATGGACAATACCTTGCCAGAGCCTGAAGGATTGAGAGATGGAATGGATTTTGTATCAAGGCTGGATAGAAGCAATCCTAACCACAAAAACTATGTGTTTAATCGTGGTCTTATCAGATGGGTAGATGATAATGGCGTAGAAGAGGAATTTCTATGGAGTATTGCTACTACCTATTATAAGCAGCCAAATTATAATTCAAGTGGTATGTACAGAGATTTCTTCTCACTCTATATCAGAGCAGCTATGCGATTCTCTCCAGAAGAGTTCTATGAAAAATATCCGAAGGAGAAGTATCCGCTCATTAGTGAAAAATATGAGCTTGTTGTCAGATACATGAAGGATAAATATGGTATCGATCTCCCTGGTATTGCCAAGGGATCAGGTACAACAACTGAAAAATAATGAAAAGTAACATACAAATATCATGCAACAGATATAAATACTGTTGCGTGGTATTTGTTCTACTTTTGAAAATGATCTTTAATCGTAATTGTATGAAGAAGAAAATTATATTTCTGATATTCTCTTTATTTAATATCCTGTTGCCTATAATGGCTCAGGATTCAATCAGTAATAGAGGAATTCTTTTTGAAGATATTTCTTTTAAGGAAGCTTTGGCAAAGGCGAAAGCTGAAGGAAAGAAAGTTTTTATCGATTGCTATACTCAAACATGTGGTCCTTGCAAGTATATGATGAAGAATATCTTTCCTTTGCAGGAGTGTGGTGATTATTTCAATCCTAAATTCGTTTCTCTGACAAGGGATATGGATGTTGGTGAAGGACCGGAATTGGGCAAGAAATATAAGGTGGGTATTTATCCTACTTTCCTCATCATTAATCCCGATGGAACTCTGTTCTGCAAGGAGATGGGGGCGGTAAGACTCAACTCCAATATTACTTTCGTAGAAAAAATAGAAAATGCGATTCAGCGTGCCACAGAGATTAATGAACTGGAAAAGAAATATAACTCTGGTGAAAAGAATACAGTATTGGTACGCAAATTAGTTGACTTGCTGAAGGTAAGTGATTTCCAAAAGGCAGATACCGTACTCAATCAATACCTTAGTTCGCTAAGCATAGAGGAATTGTGTAAGGATGACACATGGAATATGTTTTCATCTGAAATCAATTCTCCTGATTCTCCTGTCTTTCGCAAACTCCTTGCCAACCGTGCTCATTTTGAAAAACTGTTGGGAAAG
>OGZG01002281.1_pt1 | contig 13211 bp, 10 predicted proteins | sample 1576781 | NCBI WGS metagenome assembly OGZG01 (sample SAMEA3541502, study PRJEB24748) | human gut metagenome | biome: human gut; feature: human-associated habitat; material: faeces | place: China | collected 2012 | reverse complement strand
ATTGAAACCGCCGTGTACCGAACGGTACGCACGGTGGTGTGAGAGGACGGCGGTTGGTCACCGCCTCCTACTCGATTTACGATGAGTCAGCCTGCCCGATTTTGCGGTGGGCGCACTTGTTTAACAAAATTTTATAAAAATATGAGACGAATCGTATGGAAAATATTGACGATGCCTTTGTTTTTTTGGTATAATAAATGATACGGATAGTATAAAAACAAGATTGGGATTTTGTACCTGCGAAAGATGGGAAATATTTGAAATTTTGCAGGATATAGAAAGGCATGAGGGTTATGAAGAAAAATACAAAAGCATGGAGTGTAAAGATGAGACTGGCCTTGCTGGCACTGGCGGCACTGGCGTGGATCGCCGTGCCGGTGAGTGCGAGAGCGGAGGGGGAAACAGTAGATACCTGGGATGGCACAGCGGTAGCTTTTACCCAAGGTAGAGGCACAAAAGAAGAACCCTGGCTGATTGAAAATGCAGAGCAGCTTGCGTATCTGGCGCAGCAGGTGAATAATGGCACGGATTATGAAAGGGAGCATTTTTTGCTGGTTTCTGACCTTGACCTTAGCGGTAAGGAGTGGACGCCGATAGGTACAGATGGCAACCCTTTCTGGGGAGGCTTTGACGGCGGCGGACATACAATAACCGGAATGAAAATTACAGGAAAGGAAGCCTCCTATGTGGGTCTGTTTGGAGAGTGCCACAACTTTACCACTGCTTCCAGCTATATAAAAAGTGTCACAGTAAAGGGGGCTAATATTTCTGGTAAAAGCTTTGTGGGCGCAATTGCTGGAGTAGGAGCAAATATTTCTGACTGCTATAGTATCGAAAACACGATTTGTGCGAGGCGGCAGGTAGGCGGTGTATGCGGAAGTCTGATAGGAAATATTTCCGGCTGCTACAATAGCAGTTCAGTAAGTGGAATTTCTACAGCAGGCGGAATCATGGGCACTGCCAGTTATGAAGGAAACGTTGGAAACGGCGTAGTTCAATACTGTTATAATATAGGTGCTGTAACAGTTTCTCAACAGGATAGCTATGTAGGTGGTATTACCGGTGCATCAGCGAATAGGTATGACATCAGTAATTGCCTGAATTGTGGTAAGATTACAGGGAATGGCAAAAATGTTGGTGGCATAGCTGGAAGCACGGATTCGAATGATATGAACTTTATCGGCAACTGCTATTACAACAGTGATTTGAATAATGCCGGGGTGGGAGAAGGAGCAAGCGATAAGGTGATTCCCCTGACTACCAGCCAGCTTTGCGGTGCACTTCCGGAGGGCTTGAATTCTACAATCTGGAATGAGGGCAGTGTCGATACCAACACTGCAGTGGCTACAGGTACAGGAAGTAGATTTGGTACAGCCAAAGGGACTTACATCAATCTGACAAAGGTGACAAAGATCGGAGAGATGAAGGCTGCTTCCGTACCGGTTTATAACTATGTTACAACGAATGGCGACGACTGGGATATCTATACCCTGATCACCACGGCGGAGGAATTCGTAGCCATCGGACGGGATGATACAAAATGGAGCGGAAACTACGTCTTGGAGAACGATATAGATGTGAGCGGAGTACAACTCAGTTCCATTGGAGATCCAGGAACTCCGTACACAGGAAAATTCAGTGGAGACGGACATACGATAGGCCATATCGATATGACAGAAGATAAGCAGACTTATAGTTCTGGTTTATTTGGCACAATAGGCTATTCAAAAACCCTAAACAGTGAAAAAGAAAGCGGTAAGGTAATGCTGTTGGCTGCCAACGGAGCCATCGTTTCGAGTGACATTGCAGGAGGAATTTGCGGAAATTTGTCTGTGGGTGAAATTTATGGCTGCTCCTTTACTGGAACGGTAAAAGGGCATACAGCAGGTGGAATCTGCGGCAATGCCGGACAAGGTACTATGATTTCCCAGTGCTTTTTTGAAGGAGACGTGCAGGGAAGATCTGCGGCGGCAGGAATCTGCGGCAATAGTCCATTTACAGTTATCGATCATTGCATTAGTATAGCTGCTATTGCAGGTGATGGAGATCGTGCAGGAATAGTGTATAGTGGAGATAGCGGTGCAACAAATTGCTATTTCAATAAAGATATATGTAAAACAGATGATGAACGCAATTTGGGGCGTACGACCCTGCAACTGACCTCTTCCAGCTTTTTCGAAGAACTCAAAACAAACGGCTTTAACACCGAACTCTGGACAAAGAAAGCCAACGATAAAGAGACCGGAATCGCCTACTACCCTTCTCTTGGGGAGAATAATGCAGTTGGTGTGAATTACACCACGGGTCTGCTGTTCGAGAGAACAGATAACGCTACTCCCACCTATGGACAAGATATTACTTTTAACGCAAAGGCACTGGTAAACTTTGCGACAGACGGACAGCCCATCTCTGCGGAAGATACGGAGGGCAGCTTTGAGATCCGGATCGGGGATACCACGGTGGTAAGCGCAGCGCAGATCCAAAACGGCACCGCAACTTACAAGGCGCAGACCGTGGGCGAGACCACGTTCACCCTCGTTTACACCGGGACAAACTCTTCTTTCTTCCCGGAGCAGACGACGAAGGATCTGACTGTGAATATCGCCCCGGCAGCACTTAGGGCAGAGGGTGTTGGCATCGCCAGTGGAACCTATGGCAATAAGCTGAGTGTACTCACAGTGGCAGGACTGACGGCAAAACTGGAAACCAAGACCATCGACGGAACCTGGCAGATCCAGAGCGATGATGACAAGGTTCCTTATGTTGGCGATAGTGAGACCTACACGGCAACGTTTATTCCTAATGAGCATCCGGAATACTATCAGACGCTGACGGCACAGGTAAAATTGGAAATCAGTAAAGCAATTGCTCCGAAGATTCAAGACTTGGATCTCAAATACAGTTGGGCGGCCAAAGGAGAGAAGGCGGTGCAGATACCGGGGCTGTCCGAAGATCTGGGAAAAACAGGAATGACTGTTATAACGAGAGAGGATTCAGAGAACATTTTGGCAGCAGATTCCAAGGTTGAATATTCGGAAGGAAAGCTGATATTTACCCTGGGAGAAAATGCTGTGGAAGATATCAATAAGACTGCCACATTATTGGTTGAATTACAGTCACAGAATTATGAGAATTTCCATGTTGGTGTGCACATCCTTCGCACCGCAAAAGCAGACCGCGAGGATACCCCGGATCCGGATGCCTTTGACATGACCTTTACCGTCAGCGGCAATGATCTGGCGGCGCAGATCACCACAGATCGCACTGACGTGGAATTCAGCTTTGATGGAACGGACTGGGGACAGACCAAATCCACCGGAGTCGGTCACAACGAGAAGGTGACTGCACAGATCCGCTATGCGGAAACCGATGATTATAACGCAAGCCCCGCCGTATCGAAGACATGGAACTCCGGTCACGGCCCGCTGAACCGCCACGACCGGGTGGAACCCACCTGTCAGGCAGAGGGCAGCATCGAATACTGGACCTGCGACGTCTGCGGACTGTATTTTGCATCCGCGGACGGAAGCAAGAGCATAACAGCGACAGAGATCGTTCTTCCGAAGACGGATCATAGCTGGGCAGAAGGATATCTGTCCGATATGACCGGACACTGGCATAAGTGTGGTGTCTGTGGAATCACCAGCAATACGGAAAAGCATGCATCCGGTGGCGCGGCCACCACAGAACGGGCGGAGATCTGTACCGTCTGCGGTTATGAGATCGCACCGAAGAAGCCTGCTGCCAGTAACGACGATGACGATGATGACGACGATGACAGCAGTCAGGCGTCCAATACGGACCGGAAGGCCACGGGCGCGGCAACACCTCCCGCAGCCACGGCAACGCCTGCCACACCCGGTGTGGTAAAGCCTTCTGTAATTCCCGTGCCCCCGACAACACCCGCTGCGGACGAAAACCGTAAGGAAGATGCGGCAAAGCCCTCCGGGGAGGCACAGGACACGCAGGAATCGAGTGGAGAAGCACCGCAGGAGGAGCGGATAGATTCCATGACCGCCCAGACTTCCGACTCTCAGGAATCCGGCACAGAGCAGATAACGGAGACCTCCGGTAAGGGAACGAACGCAGGCCGCGTGGCGGCAGCGGCAGCAGCCGGAGCCGTAGTGGTCGGCGGTGGCGGCGCAGCTGTCTACGTGACCATGATCAAAGGAAAGTTTAAATTCAAATAACGTATGATAAGATGATAAGCGAACCTCAGAGGCCCGGTGCTTCTGAGGTTTGTTTTGCCATAGGGGAGAAATCTGCCGGAAATTACAACAAACTATTTTCAGATGAAAATAAATGTATTAAAATAGAAATAAGTATTGGCAGAACGAAGACAGTTTTGCATAGTTACAGCAAACGCAAGAGAAAATAATGAAATATAGAAAACGGAGGATCCTACGATGAAGAGAATCGGAATGTTGACGAGCGGTGGTGACTGCCAGGCATTAAATGCTGCCATGAGAGGTGTGGTGAAGACCCTGGCGAACAGTAAGGAAGAGGTCGAGATCTATGGCTTCCTCGATGGCTACAGAGGACTGATCTACGGTAATTTCCGCATGCTGACAGACAAGGATTTCTCCGGCATCCTTACCAAGGGCGGCACGATCCTGGGAACCTCCCGTACCCCCTTCAAGACGATCCAGGATCCGGATCCCAACGGGCTGAACAAAGTGGAAGCCATGAAGCAGAACTATTACAAGCTGCAGCTGGACTGCCTTGTAATTCTCGGTGGTAACGGCACCCACAAGACTGCGAACCTGTTGCGCAAGGAAGGACTGAATATCGTGACCCTGCCCAAGACCATCGACAATGACCTGTGGGGTACTGATATGACCTTCGGTTTCCAGAGCGCAGTAGATATTGCAACGGATGCCATCGACTGCATCCATACCACAGCAGCTTCCCACGGCAGAGTATTTATCGTGGAAGTTATGGGACATAAAGTAGGGTGGCTGACCTTGAATGCCGGAATGGCAGGCGGTGCGGACATCATCCTGCTCCCGGAGATCCCTTATGATATCAATAAGGTGATCGAGAAGATTGAAGACAGGGACAAAAAAGGCTGCCGTTTTACCATTATCGCTGTGGCTGAGGGTGCAATCTCCAAGGAAGATGCTGCCCTGACCAAAAAAGATTACAAGAAAAAGATGGAAAAATATCCGTTCCCTTCCGTATCTTACGAAGTGGCTGCACAGATCCAGGAGAAGACCGGCAGAGAAGTACGTGTCACCGTACCCGGCCATATGCAGAGAGGCGGAAGCCCCTGCCCTTACGACAGAGTATTTGCCAGCCGTCTGGGCTCCGAGGCAGGCAAGCTGATCCTGGATAATCAGTATGGATTCATGGTAGGTTACAAGAACCGTGAGATCGTAAGGGTTCCGTTAGAGGATGTAGCGGGCAAGTTAAAGACCGTGGATCCCGATGCTACCATCGTACAGGAAGCGAAGCTGCTGGGCATCTGCTTCGGCGATTAAGACAGAAAATTAATGAGTAACTATTTTCGCCAAGCATCTGCTAACATTTGATGTCTCTGAATAGTTACAAGGAAGAGAGAAAAAACATGTCATATACAGCACTATACCGGAAATTCCGCCCGGACGCTTTTTCCGATGTCAAAGGTCAGGAGCATATCGTGACGACATTGAAGAATCAGCTGCGGGCGAACCGGATCGGCCATGCGTACCTGTTTACCGGAACAAGAGGTACCGGTAAGACCACGGTGGCCAAGATTTTTGCGAAAACAGTGAACTGCGAACACCCCACAGAGGACGGCCCCTGTGGGGAATGCCGTATTTGTAAGGCAATCGCAGCAGGAGCCAGCATGAATGTCATCGAGATCGATGCGGCTTCCAACAACGGTGTGGACAATATCCGTGAGATCATCGACGAGGTATCCTATTCTCCCGCGGAGGGAAAATACAAGGTCTACATCATCGACGAGGTGCATATGCTCTCCCCCGGAGCTTTCAACGCATTGTTAAAAACGCTGGAAGAGCCGCCCTCTTATGTTATTTTTATTCTGGCGACCACAGAGGTGCACAAGATCCCCATTACGATCCTGTCCCGCTGCCAGAGATATGATTTTAAACGAATCTCCATTGATACCATCACGGATCGCATGAAGGAACTGATGGACACGGAGCAGGTACAGGTGGAGGACAGAGCTCTGCGCTACATTGCCAAGGTGGCAGACGGCTCCATGCGTGATGCCTTGAGCCTGTTGGATCAGTGTATTGCCTTCCATCTGGGCAAAGAACTGACCTACGATATGACCCTGGATGTGCTGGGGGCAGTGGATACGGAAGTGTTCAGCAGGTTGCTGCGCTTCGTCATGGACCGGAATGTGTTAGGCTGCATTGAACTGTTGGAAGAGATCGTCATGCAGGGCAGGGAACTGGTACAGTTTGTCACGGACTTTACCTGGTATCTGCGGAATCTGATGTTGGTACAGACAGCGGATAATCTGGAGGATGTCATAGACATGTCTACGGAGAATCTGGCGAATCTGAAGGAAGAGGCTTCCATGCTTTCCATGGATCAGATCATTCGCTATATTCATATTTTCTCCGAACTGTCCGGACAGATCCGCTATGCGGCACAGAAGCGTATTCTGGTAGAGATCGCGCTGATCAAGCTGTGCAAGCCGGAGATGGAGACGGATCAGGAGGCTGTCCTGGATCGTATCCGCCAGGTGGAGGAAAAAGTGGAAAACGGCATTGTCGTTACGGCGGCGCAAATGCCTGCCGGAGCACAGGGAGTGCCGCAGGCCGGTGTGGCAAAGCCGAAGCCACAGCTGCCGAAGGCGGTTCCCGGGGATATTCAGGAGATTGTACGGAAATGGCCGGCTATCGTGGGAAATGCTGAGAATCCCATGAAGATGTATCTGAAAAACGCCCGATTAAGTCTGGGCGGAGACAACAAACTCATGGTGGTATTGGAAGACGGACTGGCTTCCGATTATTTCAAGGGGGAAGCCCACGAACAGAACAAGCAGCAGCTGGAAATGCTGTTGTCCGATTTTTCCAGCAAAGAGATTGAAGTGACGATCCAGACGGTGGAAAGCAGCAGAGAATTCGAAGACAACTATGTGGATCTCAGTAAGGTCATCAACATGGAGATCGATGAGGAAGAGTGATCCTGCGTGAATTTGGGATTGCGGCAGACTTGCAGATAAGGTAAGATAGAATAATAACTCAATTATATATGAGCACGTAGGACAATAGTCCGAAATGCGAATATATGTTATGATTTCGAAAGTGCGCAGCACGGAGAAATCAATTATAAATAATATGGAGGAAACAGCAACATGGCAAAAAGAGGTGGATTTCCCGGAGGCGCAATGCCCGGAAATATGAATAATCTGATGAAGCAGGCACAGAGAATGCAGCGTCAGATGGAAGAAGGACAGAAGGAACTGGAGACCAAGGAGTTCTCCGCATCCGCAGGTGGAGGAGCTGTGGAAGTGACCATCAACGGTAAAAAAGAGATCACATCCATCAAGCTGGCAGAGGAGATCGTGGATCCCGAGGATATCGAGACTCTGCAGGATGCTATCGTGGCAGCAGCCAACGAAGCACTGCGCAAGGCGGATGAAGCCAATGCAGAACTTATGGGCAAAATGACCGGAGGATTAGGAGGATTTCCTTTCTAATGGAACTCTACAGCGGACAGATCAATAAATTAATAGAAGAACTGGCAGCCCTTCCGGGGATTGGCAGTAAGTCCGCACAACGACTGGCTTTTCACCTGATCAATATGCCGAAGGACCGTGTGGACAGACTGGCAAACGTCATGATCGAAGCCAGAGCCAATGTCCGCTATTGCAAGGAATGCTATACTCTGACGGATAAGGAACTCTGCCCGGTGTGTGCGAATCCCAGACGGGATCATCGTACCATTATGGTGGTGGAGAACACCAGAGATCTGGCGGCTTATGAGAAGACCGGCAAATATGAGGGCGTGTACCATGTACTGCATGGTGCCATTTCCCCGATGCTGGGTGTGGGACCCGGTGACATCAAGCTGAAGGAACTGATGGAGCGCCTGCAGGGAGATGTGGAGGAGGTCATTATCGCAACCAATTCCAGCCTGGAAGGTGAGACCACGGCAATGTATATCAGCAAGCTTATCAAGCCCACAGGAATCAAGGTGACCAGAATTGCCAGTGGTGTCCCTGTAGGAGGAGATCTGGAATATATTGATGAGGTAACATTACTCCGCGCTTTAGAGGGCAGAGTGGAATTATAGACAGTATGCATGAAATAAAAATGGATAAAAGTGGGAGGGAAAGACAATGGCAGTAACAAAAAGTTTATTTGGGAAAAGCCCGGAAGGGAAAGAGATCTCGCTGTATACCCTGAGTAATAGTAAGGGTATGAAGGCAGCGGTGACAGATCTGGGCGCTACTCTGGTGCGCGTACTGGTACCGGATGCCGCGGGCAAGGCGGACGACCTGGTGCTGGGATTTGACAATGGTGAGAGCTATTACGGCAACGACAGCTTTTTCGGCACGGTGATCGGCCCCTGTGCGAACCGTACCGGCGGTGCAGAGTATACGCTGGATGGCGTTACTTATCAGCTGGACAAAAATGACGGTGCCAACAATTTACATACCCATAAGCAACTGGGATTCCATAAGAGACTCTGGGATGCGGAGATAGGAGAGAACAGCGTGACATTTTCTCTGGAGGATGAGGATGGGCAGCTGGGATTTCCAGGCAATAAGAAGGTATCCGTAACCTACTCTCTGAGTGAAGAGAATGAGCTGACTCTGCATTACCATGCTTCCAGTGACAAGAAGACCATTATCAACCTGACCAACCATTCCTATTTCAATCTGGACGGTCACGGTGCAGGCAGCATTGAAGAGCATGAACTGTGGCTGAGAGCCTCGCACTTTACTCCGGTGGCAGCAGGATCGATCCCTACCGGTGAGATTCGTGCGGTATCAGGCACACCCATGGATTTTACACAGCCCAAGAAGATCGGCAGAGACATCCGGGAAGATTATGAGCAGTTACTCCTGACCGGAGGCTATGACCATAATTTCGTGATCGATGGATGGAACGATGACGGTACATTACGGCATATTGCCACAGTAAAAGGCCCGAAGAGCGGCAGAGTAATGAAGGCATACACCACCCTGCCAGGAGTGCAGTTTTATGCAGGCAATTTTATTGATGTACAGCCCGGAAAAGATGGGGTGACCTACGGCAACCGCTGCGGTTTTGCATTGGAGACCCAGTATTTCCCGGATACCATTCATCATGAGAATTTCCCCTCCTATGTATTTGGCGGGGAGAACGGCAGAGAATACGATTCTGTTACCGTATATAAGTTTGAAGCATAGCTAAGAATACATAGAATATGGTGCAAACTTTGTCGAACTGTTTTTGAAGGGGTGCGACAAAGAACGCTAAAATACCTCCTGTGCGGATGCTATAGTTAGTGATAACTGATAGAAACGGCATGGGAGGTGTTTTTTGTATGGAATTACCGAAGAACATAACGCAGATCGGAGAGGCGGACAAGCACTGCAGAATCTATGTGGAAGATTATGTGGTATCTTACATAAAACAAATGAATGGAATGGCACAGAACAAGGATATTGCCATAGCATTATACGGCAGGAAGACAGCAGAGGACGGTGTGGCATATCTATTCGCCTATGGCTCCGCAAAGCTGAATTTCCTGCAGAAGCCGGTGCGGCACCTGTCCCAGGCGCAGGAACAGGAGATTGAGAAGCTGCGGAGAAAGTATTTTTCGGAAATGACCTTTTTAGGCTACCAGATACTGAATGGTGAGATGGTGGAAGGTTTCCAGATCTGCGAACAGGAGATCTGCCGGTATGTGGCGGGGTATGCGCAGTTCTATGAAAAAAATGACAGTATGCTGGCGTATATGTTGGAGAACCGGGGGGAAGAGGCAGAACCGGAGAAGGTGGATCAGGAAAAATACGAAGTGGTGAAGAAACGGCAGGAGGAACGCAGACAGAGACAGGAGAGCGGAAATGCCTTCCGTGCCGCCGGACATACGGAGAATGCACCTGTGGAATATCGCAGAGCGGTAGAGAACAGACGCAGGGAACCGGATAATATTATACCCATGCCAACGACTGGACTGCGTCGTATGAAAATGGCGGCTGCCGGTGTCTTTGTTCTGCTCTGCGTGATGGCATTGGCATTGATGCGGCAGGAAAGCACCGGAGAATCCCTGGGGGAGACAGCCAGGCAGGCCATGAGTAACCTGATGGAGCAGAAACTGCCGGATGCGGTGGAGGAACAGAGCCAGATCAGCACGCTGGTGGCGGAGGACAAGCTGGAGGATGCCCTGCGACAGGAAAATGCTGCGGCGGGAAATACTACTGGGACTGCAGCAGAGACAGTGATGCCGGAAGGCACGGAAAATGCATCAATGGATGGAACGGGAAACAGTGCTGTAGATCCGACGGAAGAAAATACGGGCAGTGTAGCGGATGGAACCTCTGCGGACAGCAATGTCACAAAAAATACGACAGATGTGACGGAGGTAACAGAACAGAACACGACACAGGAAACAATACAGGATGTGACACAGACGGCAGAACCTGCAGTGGCAGAGACTCCTACAGTGGAGGCGGTTGCTCAACCCACACATTATACTATCCAGAGAGGGGACACACTGATCGGTATTTCTCTGCGGAACTACGGCAGCAACAGTAAAGTATCTGAGATCTGTTCCCTGAACGGTATTGCTGACCCCGATGATATCAAGATCGGTCAGGAAATCCTTCTCCCGTAAAAAACTTATTTTCAAAAAGGGGAAGTGTGTTATACTGTAACTACATGAGCAAAAAGCAGACTGCGCCGCAGTAATTTTGCGAATGCGATTCTTAATAGTTACGATAATACATAAGGAAACAGATACATGGCAGCAGATATCAAGAATTATCTGAAGGAAAAAGAAAAGCGGCAAAAGAGTCAGGATGACTATAAGAAAAAGATCCGCAAACACCGGCTGAAAATCGTGTACCGGGTGCTGTTGGTGGTGGCGGCTTTGGGAGCAGCACTTGCTCTTGTGGTGGTACAGGCAAAGAGACATATCTATACGGGATATGACACCGTATCTTCCATTAGCCGGGAGGTCTCATCGGATGCCACAGACATACGGTTGAAAAACAGTATTCTTACATATAGTAAAGACGGCGCTCACTGTACGGATGCCAAGGGAAATGTAAAGTGGAATCAGACTTATGTGATCCAGGATGTGAAGATCGCTACTTGTGGCGATGTGGCAGCTATCGGCAGTTATAACGGCCGTGAGATCTACGTGCAGAATACGGACAAGCAACTGGGAACTATTACAACGACCATGCCGATCCGAAATATCACAGTGTCGGAAACGGGAAGAGTGACAACAGTGCTGGCGGATACGGATGTAGCCTGGATCATGACTTACGAAGCGGACGGTACCAACAGCTACACGGGACAGGCGCATATGACGGATGGAGGTTATCCGGTATCCGTCAGTTTGTCACCGGACGGAGAGCTTCTGGCAATCAGTTACCTGTATGTGGATGCAGGCGTAGTAAAAAGTAATGTGACATTCTACAATTTCGGACCGGTGGGCGAGAATCAGAGCGATTATATGGTCAGCGCATATTCTTATTCCGACCTGGTCGTGCCGAAAGTGCAGTTTATGAATAATGATACAGCGTTTGCGGTAGGAGACAGCCGCCTTATGATCTATTCGGGTACCCAGAAGCCTGTGACGGCGGGAGAATACCTGTATGACGACGAGATCCAGTCGGTTTTCTACAGCGATAAATATGTAGGACTGGTGTTCCTTTCGGACCAGGCGGAGACCAAGTACCGCATGGATGTGTACAATACTTCGGCGGCAAAGGTGGGCAGCTACTATTTTGATGTGGATTATACGGATATTTTCTTCGGGGATGATGACATGGTGATCTACAACGAATCGGAGTGCCAGATCTTTACAACGGACGGTGTGGAAAAATACCATGGCAGCTTCGGTAAGAGTGCCCGGCTTCTGCTTCCTGCAGGAGGTTCCTACAAATATTATCTGGTGACAGATAGTACAATAGATACGATACAGTTAAAATAAAGGAGTATACCAATGAATCTGAATTTATTACTGGTCATCATGGCAGTAGTATTGATCTGCATGGTGATGGACGGCTACAAGAAGGGAATGGTAAAATCCCTGATCTCTCTGATCTCCCTGCTGATTACCTGTGTGGTGCTGTTCCTGATCGGGAATGGTCTGAGCAGTTACTTTGATGGAAAGATATTCAATGTGATCCTGACAATACTGTTGCTGGCGGCGATCGGTTTGGTGCATCATCTTCTTAATATCGTATTTTTCTCGGCAAAGATGATTGTGAAACTACCTATAGTACATAGCCTGGACAAATTACTAGGTATTGTGGTTGGAATGTTGGAAACTGTTCTAATTGTTTGGACAATATACGCATTTAATATCTTCAGAGACCTGGGAACCCTGGGCCAGGTGATCGTAGATTATACCAGAGACAGCAGAATACTTACATGTTTGTATGAAAATAACTATCTGGCATATCTGGTGGAACAGCTCGGACAAAAGCTTCCGTTCTTTGTAAAATAGTAAAAAACAGAATAGAAACATGGCAAAAATCCCCTGTTTATGCGGAATTGACGTAGCAGGGGATAATTTGTGCAAAAAATTCGAAAAATAGTGTTGACAAGTACAGTGGGGGATGATATACTCAGATTCGTTGTTGAGGCAGCACCGAGACAACACAACAGCTCGAAAGAAACTTGAAAAGATTTCAAAAAAAGTTGTTGACAAAGTCTGACAGATATGTTAACATAAATACCTGTCACGGAAAACAAAGTTTTCCAAGACGAAAAAAGATTTCAAAAAAGTTGTTGACAAACGAAAGCGGTTATGATAAGATATCAAAGCTGTCGCTGAAAACAACAGCAAAGCAACACAGCTCTTGCGAAGCAAGAGGTTATGATCTTTGACAAATAAACAGTAATGCAACCCTGAAAATTCCAAGATTTTCAGAGAAATTCAAGAACAAGCAAGTTGATCGAAAGATTGACAAGCTACCCGAATTAACAGTAAACAATGCCAGATAAAACTGGCAGGACACAAACACCATTTTAACATGAGAGTTTGATCCTGGCTCAGGATGAACGCTGGCGGCGTGCCTAACACAT
>OGZG01002271.1_pt1 | contig 13251 bp, 10 predicted proteins | sample 1576781 | NCBI WGS metagenome assembly OGZG01 (sample SAMEA3541502, study PRJEB24748) | human gut metagenome | biome: human gut; feature: human-associated habitat; material: faeces | place: China | collected 2012 | reverse complement strand
TTACATTAATATCAAATTCAAATCCCTGATTATACATAGAACCCACATTTGCCCATCCCGGCTCCTTCGTGCGGTCGAGCACGCAGACGCGCTTCACGCTCTCGGGAAGCACGGCCATCAGGTATTTCACCGAGAACGGGCGGTAGAGGTGCACGGTCACTACACCCACCTTTTCGCCCTTGGCCATCAGGTAGTCGACCGTCTCCTTGATGGTCTCGGTCACCGAACCCATGGCGACGATCACGTTCTCGGCGTCCTTCGCGCCGTAGTAGACGAACGGCTTGTAGTCGCGTCCCGTGATCTTCGAAATCTCCTTCATGGTGTCGGCCACCATGTCGGGAATGGCGTCGTAGAACTTGTTCGAAGCCTCGCGCGTCTGGAAATAGATGTCGGGATTCTGGGCCGTACCGCGCGTAACGGGGTGTTCGGGGTTCAAAGCGCGGGCGCGGAACTCCTTCAGGGCGTCGCGGTCGAGCAGCGCCGTCAGCGCGGCTTCGTCGATCAGTTCGATCTTCTGGATCTCGTGCGAGGTGCGGAAACCGTCGAAGAAGTGCAGGAACGGAACGCGGGCCTTCAGCGACACGAGGTGCGCGATGCCGGCGAGGTCCATGACCTCCTGCACCGACGAGGTGGCCAGCATGGCAAAACCCGTCTGGCGGGCCGCCATCACATCCTGATGATCGCCGAAAATCGACAGCGACTGTGCGGCCAGCGCACGCGCCGAAACGTGGAACACGCCCGGAAGCAGCTCGCCGGAGATCTTGTACATGTTGGGGATCATCAGCAGCAGACCCTGCGAAGCGGTGAACGTCGAGGTCAGGGCGCCGCTCTGCAACGATCCGTGCACGGCGCCTGCGGCTCCGGCCTCGGACTGCATTTCAACGACTTTAACGGTCTCTCCGAAGATATTTTTACGGCCCTGGGCGGCCCACTCGTCCACGAGCTCGGCCATCGTCGACGACGGCGTGATGGGATAGATGGCCGCGACTTCCGAGAACATGTAAGCCACATGGGCCGCAGCGTAGTTACCATCACAAGTGATAAATTTCTTTTCTGCCATTTTAGTTGAAATTTAGATGATATTTGTGTGTTTTTCCTAACAATCCAGACACAGCCCGGAAACACGGGCGATGCAAAGATAGCAATTTCAGCCGAGAATCCGCACTTACTTTTGTTCAAAAAAGCGTTATTTTTCGACATTTCAAATGTGAATCGAATAACAGCCGGGTTGTTATTCAATTAACAACAAACTGCCGGGAAATCACCGAGTTGCAGAACTGGCTAACCAATAGTGAATTACCCGCAGGCGCACGCATCCCGAGGGCGGAAACGCCGCGTCCGGACACGGCGCGCGGCGCGCGGACCGCAGGCCGGACGGACGGAGCCGCAAAAATACCGTTGATGGCGTAGAGCAGGCACTTTGCCAGGTTGGCACGTGCGCCGAAGAACTGCATCTCCTTGCCGGTCTGGGTAGCAGACACGCAGCAGCAGATGGAGTAATCGTCGCCCCAGACGGGCTTCATGACGTCGTCGTTCTCGTACTGGACGGAGCTGGTGTTGATAGACACCTTGGCGGCATACTTCTTGAAGTTCTCAGGCAGAGCAGAGGAGTACAGAACGGTCAGGTTCGGCTCCGGTGCAGGGCCCATGTTCTCGAGGGTATGCAGGAAGCGGTAGCAGTTCTTGGTGACCATGCTGCGGCCGTCCATGCCGATGCCGCCCACTTCCAGCGTTGCCCAGACGGGGTCGCCGGAGAACAGCTGGTTGTAGCTGGGGATGCGGGCGAACTTGACCATGCGGAACTTCATGACCATGTGGTCGATGAGCTCCTGAGCCTCGCTCTCGGTCAGGATGCCCTTGTCCAGATCGCGCTGGATATAGATGTCGAGGAAGGTGGAGATGCGGCCCACGCTCATAGCGGCGCCGTTCTGGGTCTTGATGGCGGCCAGATAGCCGAAGTACAGCCACTGGCAGGCCTCCTTGGCGTCCTTGGCGGGCTGGGAGATGTCGTAGCCGTAGGCCTCGGCCATCTTCTTCATGCCCTTCAGAGCGCTGATCTGGCGGGCGATCTCCTCGCGCAAACGGATGACGTCGTCGGTCATGGTGCCGTCGCCGCAGTTAGCGAGATCCTCCTGCTTGAACTGGATCAGGGCGTCAATGCCGTACAGGGCAACGCGGCGGTAGTCGCCCACGATGCGGCCGCGGCCGTAGGTGTCCGGCAGACCGGTGATGATGTGGGTGTGGCGTGCCTTCTTCATCTCGGGGGTGTAGGCATCGAACACAGCCTGATTGTGGGTGCGGGTGTAGTCGGTAAAGATCTTGTGCAGCTCGGCAGAGGGCTGGTAGCCGTAGGTAGTGCAGGCCTGCTCTGCCATCTTGATGCCGCCGTAGGGCATAAAGGCGCGCTTGAGGGGCTTGTCGGTCTGCAGGCCAACGATCTGCTCCAGATCCTTCAGGCTTTCGTCAATATAGCCGGGGCCGTAGGAGGTCAGGCTGCTGACCACCTCGGTCTCCATATCCAACACGCCGCCCTTGGCGCGCTCGGCCTTCTGCAGCTGCTGCAAAGCACCCCAAAGCTTATCGGTAGCCTCGGTGGGGCCTGCCAGAAAGCTTTCGTCGCCGTCATAGGGGGTGTAGTTTTTCTGGATGAAGTCACGCACGTTGACCTCTTCCTTCCAGATGCGGCCTTCAAAGCCTTCCCACTGTTCAAACTGGATCATTGGAACCTCCTTGCTCCATTATGCGGTTAGCATTTTCTAACTAATGAGCCTTTGAAAAACCGCTCTGTCTGGGCGGTTTTCTGGGGGCGAAACGGTCTTGTGCTGCCGTCTGCGGCAGCCCTTACTACAAGGTGTAGACAAAAATAAAAACCTGCCCACAAAATCTTGCGTTATTATAATAGCAAGAACCACTTTAAAAAGCAATAGAAAACAAGTGGGTTTTCTTCCAGCGGAAAGGCTGTTCTTTGGGCAGAATGTAGAAAAACGGCAGAAACCCCGGCGGCACGGCAACTTTGCGAAAAAATTTGCAAATTAAGGGTTGACAAGACTAACTGACTGTGGTATCCTGTTCTCGCAGCGGCGGTTAGCTAATTCTAACCACGTTGCACCAGAAAAAAGGAGCGTCTGCAAGCGCTCCGCTCCATTCCTCCATTCCTTTCTCTTTTCTACGGGAAGCGGCAGCACGGTTTGCTCTGCTGCTTCCGGCGCGGCACCGGCTGTGTTTGGTACCACAGCCGACGCAAAGAAAACAAAAACGGGACGTGCAGCTTGACCAACTGCACGCCCCGTTTTTTGTTTTTACTGCCCCATCCCCGCCAGCTGTTCATACAGCTGCGCTGCGCCGCCGCCGGGGTATTTTACGCTGACAAAGGCGCTGTTCAGGATGCACACGCCGTCGGAGTACACCGTCAGCAGAAACTTCTGATTTTCGGCATCGTCATAAAAGCTGACGGTGACCGACTGCACCGGGAAGGTATCGTGGGTGTAGGCAGAATAGTTCTGGTTCAGCTTTTTGCGGCAGGAGACGGTGGAAAGCAATTCTGCCGTTTGTTGGAACTCTTCGCTGTCCATGGAGAGGAGGTGATAGTCCATGTCGTTTGTGCTGCCAAAATGCGCCACTTCCTCGGTGCGGAGCGTGCCCTGCGAGCTGGCGCGTACCAGTGCTTTCAGGTCGATGGGGCGGTACAGCACCGCAAAAGCTGCCAGTGCAAACAGGATAAAAAATAAAGCGGTGCGGGGAATGTGGAAGCTTTTCATCTGCTCACCCCTCCTTTGGAGGCTCCGTTTGCGCCAGATGCCGCTGGGCGATGAAAAAGCCCACGGCGCTGGCGGCAAATACCACATAATAGCTGGCGATGCGGTAGAGCATCAGCACGCTCATCACCTCGCCTTGCTCCAGAAAACTGCCAAACACCAGCAGAAAGGCCGTTTCGATCGAGCCCATCCCGGCTACGTTGGGCAGAGCGTTGGAGACGAAGAGCATCAGGCTGGTGAGCAGCTGCACCTGCCAGAAGCCCAGCGGGGAAAGCCCCATGAACCGGATGCACAGGTAGGGCAGGCAGAACAGCCCGAACAGCTTGAGTGTCTGCAGGGCAAAAATTTTCAGGCAGCGGGGCTTATCTGTCAGCAGGCGGCGGCTCTCGGTGCCCAGCACCTCCAGCTGCTCCAGCCAGTCGGCGCGGCGCTGCTGCCACTTTTCGGTCTTGGGCAGAAAGCCCAGCAGCCAGCGGGCGAGGTTTTGCACCAGCGGCGAGACGCACAGCAGCACCAGCGCCACGATAATCACCGCTACCACAGCGTATGCCATGGGCAGATACCGCATGACACCGGTGGTGTTGACGGAAAGCCAGCGATGCTGTAACAGCAGCATCACGGTGGCGTACAGGAGCACCGTGCTCTTGTGGAAAACGTATTCCAGCGTCATCAGCCCTGCGCCGGGGCCCAGCGGTAACCCGGCCCGGTGCAGGTAGTACAGCTGCACCGGCACCGCACCGGCACCCAGCGTGACCACGTTGCCAAAGGTGCCGCACCAGCCCACGTCTAACCCTTGCCACAGTTTGAACTGCGGCAGGCGGCTGCGCACGATGACCCACGCCACGCACCCCTCCAACAGGGGGTAGCTGATGCCGACCGCCAGCACCGCCAGCACCTGCCACACTGAAAGCTGTGCCAGCGCCGCAGTGATCTCGGCCCAGTGGTCCTTAAAAGTGAACACGATGATGCAGGTAAGTGCCAGCAGCACCAGCAGAGAGATCACGGTCTTTTTGCGGGAGGGTTGCTGCGCGGCGGCTTGGCTCATGGAAACAAAACTCCTTTCACAACCGGAAATTCTGGAACCAGTATAGCACATCTCCCGCCGCCCTTTGTGAACGGAAGCGGAACTTTGTTGGGCAATTTGGGGGATTTGATAAAATGGGGAGAACTCTCCCGTGAAAAAGCAATGCCGGGCAGCGTGCAGCTGTCCGGCACTGTTTTTTTCATGATTCTTCCCCGTCCGTCAGCTCTTTTACCAGCCTTGTCAGGGTGGCGACATAGGATTCGTTGGAGAACTGCTGCTCGTACAGGCAGCGGCAGCTGCCGTGCATGGCGGCCAGCGCCTCCGGGTGTTCGATGGCCCAGGCCAGCTTGTCGGCCAGCTGCTGCGGGTCGTCGTCCTTGTAGAGGAAGCCGTCCACGCCTTCGGTCACCAGCCCGGCGGTGCCGGTGTGCTCCGATACGATGGAGGGCTTGCCGAAGATCAGTCCCTCTGTGACGAAGGTGGGCATGGGGTCATCCCGGGAGGCGCACACCACGCAGTTGCACTGCTCCATCAAGGATTTGACCTCCGGGCGCTCCAGCCGCTTGCGGTAGAAAACGGTCTGGGGATAGTCCCGCACCAAGCTGTCCACGGCGTTGTACATCCCCTTGTCGGCGGCTTTGCCCACAAAAAGGAAGGCAGCTTTTTCCCGCACTGCAGAGGGCAGCAGCCGGATGGCGTTGCAGAAGATGTCCGGACCCTTGCGGTGTTCCAGCGAGCCTACCGTCACAAAGAGGGGACGCCCCCCGGCAAAGCTGATGTCATAGCGGGGGAATTGCTCGGCTGCATAGTCCGGCAGACCGTAGATCAGCTGCTCGATTTCAAAATCCGGCCGGACGGAGTGCATGGCGGCGGTGGCGTGGGAGCCTACGGCGCAGAGGTGCACGTTTTTGCCCAGCGCCTTGGGGATGCTGTGGGAGATGAAGGGGTAGCCCGCAAAGGCATCGTGCAGCCACCACAGCACCGGCACAAAGGAGCCGTTCAGGGTGTTCACCACCGGCGCTTCCACCACCGTGTTGGCCAGCACAAAGTCTGCGCTGGTGGCCAGCCCCCACAGGGCGCTGGAAGTAACGCAGTCCGGGCGGGTGACCACAGCGGCCCCGGCGTCCAGAAACAGCGGCAGCGAGCCTTCATCCGAGGGCCCCAGCACCACCACCTCAAAGCCTAAGCTGCGCAGCACCGGCACGGCACTTACCAGCACGATGGGCGCACCGGTCATGGTCAGCTCATGGCTCAAAATCAGCGCACGGCGGCCCTTGGCAGAGAATACATCGTCGGCACACAGCTCCCGGCGGAAGTGCAGCAGCGCCTGCGGGATGCAGCGGCTGTGCTGCGCCATGGCGTGGGCCAGACGCAGCAGTTCGGTAACGCTGTCCTTGCCCCGGGCGGCGGCGCGTACCTTGTCCAGCAATGCGCGGGACACCAGTGCGCAGCTGCTGCCGGGCAGGTGCCGGGTGCTCAGGTACAGGGCGGTGGAGCCGTCAAAGCCAAAGGAGGCGTCGCAGACCGCAAGGTCTGCGCCCTCCCGCAGGGCGGCGGCAAAATAGGTCAGGGCGGTGGGGGTGCACTCCACATCCTCGCTTACCAGCAGCACCCCGGCTACATCGGGGGTCAGCTCGTCCTCAAGCCGGGTCACCAGACGGAACTTGCGGTGCAGCTGGTTTTGCAGCGCCGCTTGCAGCGCCTTGTGACGCCCCGGCGCATAGACCAGAAGATAGGTGCTCTGGGTATCGGTATAGACCTGCTTGGACAATTGCTTGCGCTGCAGGGTACTGTAACTGGTGTACATGATCCAACTCCTCCGGGCAGAATATCGGGCGGGCTCAGTGACCGCGCACTAGGTTCAGCAGTCTGCGCAGCGGGGCGGTCAGCCGCCAGCTGCTGCTGGCGCGCATCGTTTCCAGCGAAACCTGATATTCGTGCTGGATGCCCTGCAAGGTCAGCAGCTGCTGGTTCAGCCGCATACACTCGGCGCGGCTGGCCTGCAATACTTCCTCTGCCTCCTGCGCGGCAGCGGCGCTCTCAAGCTTCAGGTCGTTCAGCGCCCGCAGCAGAGACTTGCCGGGCTGCTCGTGCAGAAAACGTCCCAGCGGGTAGTAGTGATAGTTCACCGCAAACTTCATGCCGGCACCAAAGCCGGTGGTGCAGTGCAGCGAAAGGTTGGGGTCTACGTCCAAAAACAGCAGGCTGTCCTCCTGCAGCAGAAGGCCGTTGACCGACTGGAAGCTGATGCGCTCGTCCGAGATGGCAAGGTCGGTGATGCAGCAGGCCAACTCGCCGGGGTCCAGACGGATGGCGCGTGCGTCCTCCGGCAGGACAAAGGTGACCGAGACCTCGTGGGTCAGTTCGTTGTAGACATCCTCGGTGGCAGTCAGGCATTCCCGGGGCGAAAAGCCGCTGCCGGTGTCGTAGAACAGCTGCGGCAGGGTAAGGGTGATATTCTCAGCCTCGGCGCTGTGCTTGGCAAGCTCGGTCTGGCAAGCCAGCAGCTGCTGCTCCAGCTCCAGACACCGCTGCGCCAGCTGGGAAACACCCTCGTCCGAAAGCTTGAGCTGCTGCTCCAGCTCGGCAATGTGCGCCTGCATGGCAGCAGGGGTCATGGGGGCATCGTGGTTCATAACGGGATCCTCCTCTTCCTTTATCCTATAACAGCTGCACCGCCGCAGCCAAAACATTCAGAAAAATCAGTGCCGCGGGGCGTAATGTACCTGAGGGGTGCGCCGCCGGGCGGGGAACAACTTGATGATCAGATCCCGCCGCCGCTGCAGCAGGGCACAGATCAGCCAGATGGAGCCCAGCGAAAGGATGTATTGCAGGCTGATGCCCAAAACAGGGCGGTCGGCGTATTTGGCGGCGAACAGATACCACGGAATGGCGATCAGCTCCACCGTATGTACGCAGAAGATGTACAGAGAACGGCGGCCGATGGCCTCGAAAAAGCGCACCAGCGGGTTGCGGCGCTGGCTCCAGCGCAAAAACAGCCGGATAAACAGCAGACCGGCAAGGCCGTCCAGCAGGATGCTGATGGGGCCCAGCGACCACTCGGCCATGGATACACAGTCGGTGCGGCGGGTGGCAAGGGCGGCTGCCGGGATCAGCAGTACGGCTGCCCACAGGATGCAGGACATCCGGCGGGACAAAGGCTGATCCAGCCAATGCTGCCGTTTGGCAAGGTAGCCAAGGTACAGGTACGGCGTGATCACCGCGCCCTGGATCAGGCAGAAGGGCAGCTCCCATACAAGGCTGGCACCCCAGCCCAGCAGGGCGGCACCGCCCACCGCCCAAGGGATGTACCGCTCTGGGAAGATGTTCAGGATAACGTCCAGTAAGATCCAGCCCATCAACAGCGCCAGCAGATACCACATGGGCCCGCAGGAAAAGAACTCCTGCCCGAAGTAGGTGGCAGTATGGGGCAGACCCAGCAGAAAGCCGCCTGCCACCTTGATGCTCTCAGTCATGGAGCCGGGCAGATAGTGAAAGGTTTTATAATGAATGATGAAGTGCAGCACCGTGGTGAACACCGCAGTGTAGCAAAAGGGCTTGAGCAGGCTTTTGAGCTGCTGGTGGATGCACTTGCTGATGGAGCGCTTGCGGAAGCCGTAGCCGCTGGCAATAAAAAAGGCCGCCATCAGCGTTTCGCGGTAGATAAAGCCGACAAAGGCCGTCAGCGACAGGCCGCCCTCCAGCTGGAGTGGGTAAAGCTCCGCAGTGTGTCCCAGCACGATGGCCAGCATCCCAGCGCCCTTGAGCATATCAAACATCCCGATGGAGTTGATAGTGCGGGGCTTGGTTGTTTCCATGAAAGATTCCTTCCCTGCGCCGGGCCAATACCCCCTCGAGAAAAAGCCGGATACGGCGCAAATGATCAGTTTTTATACAGCATTGCCATGATATATGGCTAGTATAATGCTTTTTATAGAGACTGTCAATTTTGTTTTGCAGTCTGCACCATACCGGAACTGGTATTTTGCGCTAAAAATTGTAGCACGAAAACCGGCGGATTGCAACGAAAGGTAGAATTTGGCCGGGGCGTATCCCAAGATGCGCAATTGAAAGTTGTCAAAGTGAGAAATTAAATGTTGCAGAAGTATTGCATTGCATTGGAAAATATTGTATACTGAGCACAGTACAGCGCACTGCCGCAGGATGAAATAACAACGCAGGAGGAAAATACAATGATCAAGGTATTGGACAACGTGTATGATCTGGTCACCCTGAATATGGAACAGCGTTTTTCGGAGCGTGTGGCGCTCCGCTTTTATGATAAGGAAACGGACGAGGTGACCGCAGTCCATTATAAGGACTACGCGCGGGATATCCGCCGTGCGGTCAGCTACTTCCAGAGCACCATCCCGGATATCAAGGGCAAAAAGATCTGCCTGCTGAATAAAAACAGCTACGAATATGCCGTGAACACCTTCGGCATCATTCTGGCGGGCGGTGTGCTGGTACTGCTCAACCAGCACAAGAGCTGGGACGAGCTGTCCTACGAGCTGGGGCTGGTGGACCCCGCTGCCATCCTGACCGACGGCGACGACTACGGCACAAAAGAGCAGCTGCAGGCCGCCTACGGCAGCATTCTGCGCCCCATGGACGGCTTCCGCGCTTATGAGCCGGTGGCAGAGATGCCCCGCTGCATCGGCCACGATGACCTGATGATCCTGATGTTCACCTCCGGCACCACCGGACGCAGCAAGGGCGTGATGCTGAGCGAGCGCAACTTCTTCAGCGTGATGCGCGCCCATGTGCAGATCGGTGAGCGCATGATGGAGTATAAGCACGACCCGGAGCTTGTGGTCAGCCAGTACACGGTGCTGCCCATGTTCCATCTGGGTGCATTCATCTGCCTGTTCTCTTGGGCACACGGGGGCTGGGCGCTGAACATCAGCGGCGATATCCGCAATTTCTATAAGGAGATCCGGCGGATGCCCAGTCAGGTCATGGCGGTGGTGCCGGTGATCATGAACTCCCTGCACAAGGACGTGATGCGCGGCCGCAAGGAGCGCTTGGGCGAGCTGTGGGTGCCCATCTGCTCCTCTGCGATGTTTGACCCGCAGGTGATGCTGGATATGGCCACTAACGGGATGTTCGTGGTGCAGACCTACGGCGCTACCGAGACCTGCGGCGATGGCATCATCAACTACGCGCAGGATGCAAAGCACATCGGCGCTGTGGGACAGGGCAATGATTATCTGGATTACAAGCTCGAGCCGGACGGAGAGCTGTGCATCCGGGGCGACAGCATCATGCTGGGCTACTACAAGGACCCCGAGGCCACCGCTGCGGTCATCGACAAGGATGGCTGGTTCCACACCGGCGACCTTGCCCGGGTGGACGAGGACGGCTACTACTACATTACCGGCCGCAAGAAGAATCTGATCATTCTGGACAGCGGCGAGAACGTCAGTCCCGAAGAGCTGGAGGGCATGTTAGAAAAATGTCCCGCCGTGCAGGAATGTATCGTAAAAGAACTGGGCAAAAAGATAGGTGTTGTGGTATACTGTGAAAAGGAGCACCAGCAGACGGTGCGGGACTTTATTGCCCAGATGAACCGCACCGTCCCGCTGTACAAGCGCATTGGCGTGGTGGAATTCAGCGAAACGCCGCTGCCCCGCAACGGCGCAGGCAAGCTGGTGCGCAAGTAAAACGCAACAGAAAGGAAGCATAATACGATGGAACGTGCAGAAATCATTTCTCAGATCACGGCTATTCTGGAGGATGTCGCAGAGGTATCGCCGGAGGATGTGACCGAAAGCAGCGTCCTGATGGACGATCTGGATCTGTCCTCTATGGAGATCCTGACCATTGTGGCAGATCTTGAAGAGACCTTTGGCCTGCGCATCCCGGAAAAGGAGCTGCGCAACTTTGTCACCATGGGTGATCTGGTGGATTATCTGGCAGCAAACGTGGGGTAAAAACCAATGGAAACACAGCAGCGCTCGACGGAATATAACTTTCAGGGAATCATGTACTTTTTCCGTCGGGAAAAGATCCAGTGCCGGTACCAGTTCTCGCTGCGGGATGCGGTGGATATCACCCTTTTGCAGCGGGCACTGACAGCGGCCTTGGCAAGTGCGCCCTATTATACCCAGCGTCTGGTGCAGGAAAAGCGGGAGATGTGGCTGGAGCCCAATACGGAGCCCTGCCTTGTGTACCCCGGCAGCACCATGCGCAATATCCCGGAACAGACGAACGGCTACCTGTTCTGCGTCAGCTGCGAAGGGGATACCGTCTACTTTGACTGGCATCACTTCCTGCTGGACGGCCACGGGGTATCGCCCCTGCTCACCAGCATTCTGGAGCAGTACTGCAACCTGCGTTACGGCACGGCCTTTGCGGTGCCGCAGATCGTGTGCGACCCGCCCTATGATATGGAGGCCATGCTGGCAGAGTACCCGCCTGTGGAGTACGGGAGCGATGTCATCCAGCGGGATGTGGTGCAGACCTACGAGGGTGCGCTGCGCCGCACCCGGGTGTGCCTGAGCAAGCAGAGCCTTGTGGAAAAAGCGCTGGCGAACAACGCAAAGCCGGTAAGCGCTCTGATGGGTCTGCTGTGTATGGCCATGCGGGAGTATCTGGGCAAGGAGAAGATCCAGTATTCCTACTCCTCCGATACCCGCGATGTGGCCGGTGTGCCGAATGCGCTGTACAACTGCGTATGCAGCTTTGGGCATACGGTGCAGCTGCAAGCCCAGACCCGCCTGGCAGATTTTGTGGCTGATGTAGATGCAGACATCAGGCGGGATCTGCAGCCGCAGTCCAAGCGCCGCCGCATGGCCGACCAGATGGGCTGGGTGTACAAGGTGAACCAGCAAAAGGCACCCCTGCGCATCAAGCAGCGGGTGTTTCAGATGGGCGAGTACATCGGCGGCACCATTTCGGACTTCTGGCTCAGCTATCTGGGCAATCCGCTCATGCCCGCCACTCCGGAACTGGCACAGTACACCACGGATTTTGGCGTCTGGGTGCCGCCGGACGGTGCATCCGTGGGCGTGGAGGCTGCCAGCCTGAACGGAAAGATCATCCTGTGCATCCACAACAAGGCACCCAACCCGGGTCTGGCTGATATCCTCCGCAAGACCTTTGAAAGCGAAGGCGTTGCGGTGCTGGAAGCCGAAGATCTGGACTGAGAAATACTTATTATAAAAGAAAAAACTGCTGCACGTTTTGTGCGGCAGTTTTTTTGCTGCTTTTTGTAAGAAAATCCGGTTGCAAAGATGCGAAAAAATGGTTAAATAGAGAAAGGATATTTCCGCAAGGAGAGGAACACCATGGAACAACAGAACACGCGCCTGCGCAATGCGGGCTTTGCGACCTTTTTCTTCAGCGGCATCTGCGCCATCAGCGCGGGTGTGGTGGTCAGTCTGCTGCAGGAGCGCTATGGCTTTGCCTACGGCATGACCGGTACGCTGCTCTCCCTGATGAGCATCGGCAACCTGCTGGCGGGGCTGCTGATGGGGATGTTGCCCAGTGCGCTGGGCATGAAGCGCAGTGTGCTGCTGCTGACCATCGGCTATGCGGCGGGCTACGCCGTCATGGGGCTGACCGGCGCAGTGGCGCTGCTGGCAGTAGCCTTTTTTGTGGTGGGCATCGCCAAGGGCAGCGTCATCAATACCTGTACTATTCTGGTCAGCGATCACTCCGCCGACCGCACCCGGGGCATGAACCTGATGCACAGCTGCTACGCCTGCGGCGCACTGCTCTGCCCCTTTTTCATCGCGGCGGCAGGCAGGGTGAGCGGCTCCTTCGCCGTGCTGGTGCTGGCTGTGCTGGGCCTGCTGCTCTGGCTGGTGTATATGGGGACTCCCTTTGCGGGCAAGGGCGCGGGCAAGAAGGAAGTCACCGATTGGAGCTTCCTCAGATCCACCCGCTTCTGGCTGTTGACCGGCCTGCTCTTCTGCCAGAACGCCGCTGAGCAGAGCGTCACCGGCTGGATGGTCACTTACTTCAAGGGCAGCGGCATCATCGCAGGCGCGCTGGCGGCCTATACCGTCACCGTCATGTGGGGCGCGACCCTCGTGGCACGTCTGCTCATCGCCTTCGTGTTCCCCTTCAAGCAGCCCCGCAAGGCCATGGTGGTCATGGGCGTGAGCTGCACCATCTTCTACATCCTGCTGGTGCAGGCCCGCAGTCAGGGCGCGGCCATCGTGCTGCTGTTCGCCTTTGCCTTTGCGATGGCGGGCATGAACCCCACCGCTGTGGCCAGCGCAGGCCGTATGACCAGCGTGACCAGCATGGGCATCATGCTGCCGGTGGCGGCCAGCGGCGCGATCCTGATGCCCTGGGTCATCGGCGTCGTGGCCGAAAGCGCCGGTCTTGCCGCCGGTATGATGACCAACATCGTCCCCTGCGTGGGTCTGGTCATCTTTGCAATCCTCGTGGCAAAGCTTCCGGAGGAATAAAGAGTAAACGAAAGGCCGCTGTAAAAGTATCCCATGGCTTACGAATCAGCCA